>ENA-UOOM01001091-UOOM01001091.1-fermentation-metagenome-genome-assembly--contig:-NODE-1091-length-27384-cov-13.236196_pt1 | contig 27384 bp, 16 predicted proteins | sample MGYA00245781_ERZ724031 | MGnify/ENA primary metagenome ERZ724031 (study PRJEB28704, sample SAMN03018317) | fermentation metagenome | biome: anthropogenic terrestrial biome; feature: soil... | reverse complement strand
TTGCAGGTATCCTTGCAAAGCCTTTTAAATTGGGTTAGGTGCCGGCCCAGTGTTCCTACTGCTGAAATAACTACAAAGGCAGTTATAGAAGTAAAAAACAATGGGCCACATAGGTAGCCCATGCTTATCTGGCAGGGCTTTGGTGTTTCCGATATCCGTAATCCCCAGTGCAGGTCAAAGCCTGGTTTCTTTTCAAACTTCTTATGTTCATACAAGCCCAAGCAAAGACTCACTCCTTCATATTTCGAATTCATCCTTCTGAGTCACTGTGCTGAGTTATTCAGAGGGATTATTCGACAGGGGTGGGTCATTTTCATTCTGGCGATCCGGGGCAACTGTCGGTGGCGCCGCACGACTAATAGTACAATAAACAGAACGAAATTCAGGAAATGGCGCACAGATTTGTTGCGTTGTGTTGTGCGCCATGGTAATTTATGATCAGGAGGTGTTCATATGCTACAAAAAGAAGGTTCCGTAATAACTGCAACTGAGTTGAAGCAGAATCTGGGAAAATATTTAGATTTTGTGGAAGAGCAGAATGATGTGGTGATTACAAAAAACGGCGTCAAAATTGCCAGGCTGACTCCTTATGTTACAGATTTTGAGCAGTACTTTACAGTAAGAGAAAAAGCCTTGGACTACCAATATGGCGGGAAAAAGGTTTCTTATGAAGAATTTATGGAAATCAGTGAAAAAAGCACTTTGAGAATGGAGCTAATCAATGGTGAAATCTATTTACTGCCATCTCCCAATATAGGGCATCAGGAGATTCTCGGCCGTTTGTACCTCTTATTTACTGAATACTTCAAAGACAAGAAATGCAGAGTTTTTCTTGCACCATTTGATGTGCATTTGAAAAAGAAGGACATGAAAACTCCAGACGTTGTCCAGCCTGATCTGTTGGTAGCCTGTGACCTTGAAAACAATGTAACTGAAGAAGGTCGATATATGGGAACACCGGACTTGGTAGTTGAGATATTGTCCGATAGCACACGAAATAAAGATATGATTGACAAGTTAAACTCTTACATGTTGTCAAGGGTTAAGGAATACTGGGTTGTTGACCCTAAGCAGGAGACAATCATAATATATAGTTTTGAGAATAATGAAATTGACAGGATAAGGGTGTTTGAAAGAGGATGCGTTGCCCGTTCAATGTTATTTGATGGGCTCTCTGCCGATGTTGACAACTTGTTTAGCGACCTAATATAACTTTCACTGGTAGGTGCCTCATGACTGTTATATTATTTTTTCTAGATACCTTCGGTCAGTTATGATAAAATATTAAAAACTTGCTTGGGGGGATTGGGAGTGGATGATACCAAAGTCGCTGTACTTATGGAGGACATAAAATCACAATTCCGGGTTCTTGGTGATGGACTTCAAATGCTAAACGAGAAAATTGATGCCCAGGGGCAGAAGTTGAGCGCTAAAATTGACTCTTTGGATCACCGGGTGATTTCTCTGGAGGTCTCTAACTCCAACGAACATCGCTTGATTCTTCAGATGATCAAGGAATTGAGCGAGGAGCAACAGAAACTGAAACGTGCGAAATAATACCGTGCATCTGCACGGTTTTTTTAGCGCGTCTCAAAGATGGATCTACCTGCTTCGCCTCAGGGTCAGCTACTGAGCGAATGGACACTAGCTTGGAGCAACTATCCCGCTGCATTTATGTCGGCGGGATTAATATTTACGATTAACACCGTTATGCACTACCACTTCTTCGGGTCCCTTCCGGGCGTCTAGTCATATTTCCTTGAATGCTGACTGTAAGCAGGGTTTTTGTGGTAATTGTAGAATATTGTCAGTATATCTGATTTTCCCGGATGAAATTTACCGAATCCGCTCCTGCAAGTATATGGAGTGTCGGGTTATTTTGCGGTAGACCGCCTGAGGCGTCAGCGCTTTAAACATCCGAAGAGCTCCAGCGGCTGAGCAAGAACTTTTAAATCCGCCAGACGAATGCATTCGGAGGGCTTCATTGAACCAAAGACCAGAGGTATCCTGGTAATAAAGAAGGCTTAGGAGCAGTCTGCATTGTCGATGAAAGCCAGGACCTAATAGCAATTCATGGCCCCGAACAAAGATATCGTAGCTGTGGCCATTGATGATGAGGCCACCCTAAAGCGAGCTTTAAGAAAGGAACGAATCGAGTTTGTATTGGAGGAAAAAGGTTATTTCCGAAATGCCCAAGAACAGAGTTTTCAGGACAAGCGCCTGCAGGCTTTGTGGAGATAGACAAATTTGCAAAAGAATGCATATCCTCAACATGGGGATAGTGGATGACACCCCTTCTATCAAGCTGATAAGGGTGATAGCCTTTGCCTAATTTGATGCGGATATGATTGTCGAGAAAAACTAAGAGGGTAAATCAATAGCCAAGTTCAGACTGTACTTTAAGGAAGGTAGCCCACGGAAGAAACCAGTTTTGATCCCCAAATTTTTAAGAAAGGTGGAAGCGGGGGAGATTACCATAATAAGTGCCCCTAAGAAACTAGGCATAAGCCGTGGCACATGGTATTCTCTTGCGAAAGAGCATGGAAAGGTTCAGAGTTGTTCCTAGTTTTAAAATGAGTATTCTGTTTCTTGTCCTGTGTGCCCCGATGGTTTTTATACCGCCGATATGGATGGTGATGTTTATAATAGGAATTGGCCTTTTAATAAGAGACAATGCCGCAAATAAGAGGTACAACAAGGAATTAAAAGATTATCTGGCCGAAAAAAAAGCTCACGGTTTCCTATTTACTCAATTTATTGGCGGGGTAGAAACCATACCACCCAATGCAGAATGTATCGTTTGTATCAGCGAAGAATCGCTTGATATTCAGTGCGGGAAAACAACAATTACTGTTACATACGAATCCCTTGCTGGATACGGGATATTTGCCCACAAAGAGATTACCGATCATTTCGTCAGTCGGAACAAGGGTGTGGTTAGCAGGGGAATAACCGGGGGCTTGTTATTCGGCCCTGTAGGCGCAATAATCGGCGGCATGACCGGTGTTGGCAAGGGAGTAAAGCATATAGAACACTCGCGAAACACCAATTATCTTGCCATTAGCACCGAGACCAAAACTTTGGTATTCACCGTTCTTGCCATCAATGCTAATTTAAAGACATACAGCCGAGGGGTAACAGATTGGGTAGTAGGGCGAATACCACAAAGAGAAATAGTATTATCGGATTAACCCCTTAATTCTGGACACAATTGCATGATTCTGTAAGTATCTTAGTGTTTATGCTGAACAATATATTCCTAAAGGGTGGTGCGGACGAAAACCTGGACTTAAACTGGTCAGGAGGTAGTCCAAGTGTATTCTATGAAGACCGTATACGAGCAGTAGAACTTTACATCAAGTATGACCTCTCTGCTACCGACACTGTAAAGGAATTCGGGTATCCAAGCAACAAGATGCTCGTGAGATGGTTCAGGAAGTATCAGGAGACCGGTCGGCTGCATGAGAGCTATATTAAAAACCGGTTATATACCCAACACCAGATGGGGGTTGCTGCTGTTAATTACTATCTAGAGTAGCCCAGTAACATATAGACGAAGTATTGGTTTAGCAGAATAAAGAAAACCAAAAAAACAGTCCGCATGCCCTTGGTGAGCCGGAGCAGGAGTGCCATACCCGATTATTTCCGCATGGGCAAGGTCAGGCAACAGAACACTGGTACAAGTAAAAACTGGGGAGAATATGGACATTCTTTTCAATTTATCCTCCGCTGCCGTGGCAGCGGCTTTTGTTATACTCTACTAGGAAGGTTTTTTCATTGTTCTAGTAGAATCCATAATAGTGGTTGAATGTGCAGTTATCAGCACCTGTGGTGAGGGTGACACCTTGAAAATTGTGATAACATCAAATCCATTTGCGCATACCAAGAATTGAAAGATCTGCTTAACATTATTGCAGAACTTCGCTTCATTTTTACCTCGCCAGCATTCGTAACAGGGAAAGCTCCTAAAGAAAAGCGGGAGTTTTATATTACCCGCCCTAATCCCGAGTGAAGTCTGTTCGGATTGGAATTTCAGGTAATGCTACGGTTGATGTATCCGTTGACGGCAAAGCGAATCATTTATGATATTACCTGGCTTCAGCGATGTTGTCGTACATCACCGCGCAGTCTATCCGACTTAGTGACGGTCTCCACATTGTGGACGACTGCAAGGATATCAAGCGTAACAAGGCACTCAATATGATTTTACTACGCTTATGCAGGGGCAGTATTGCAGAATGATGATGTGTGAACTATAAACAATCCCCAAAGATATGATACTATGCACATCGATTGAAATTAATGGGCAATGAACAAGAAGGAGGCAAATTTATGGCAGTATCAAACGGAAACAACACAGCGTCAATCGGTTTTGAAGAGCAAATTTGGGCGGCGGCGGATATTTTGCGCGGCAACATGGACGCTGCCGAGTATAAGCACGTCGTTCTGGGGCTTATCTTCCTAAAATACATCTCGGACAAGTTTGAAGAGCGATATCAGGAACTTCTCGCCGATGATGACGACGTGGAGGACAAGGACGCCTACACTGAGGTAAATGTTTTTTATGTACCACCCGTTGCACGGTGGAATGTGATTGCCGAATGGGCACATAAAACCGGAAAAATTACAGATGAAAACGGAAAAGAAGAGTATTTTGACATTGGTGGTATAATTGACCGGGCTATGCGAGCTATCGAAAAAGAAAACAAACGCCTTAAAGATGTTCTTCCTAAGAACTATGCCCGTAGCGAGTTAGATAAAAGGCGACTTGGAAACGTAGTCGACCTGTTCACCAACATTCAGATGATTGAGCACGGCACAGATATGGACATCCTGGGACGTACCTATGAGTATTGCCTCGCAAAATTTGCTGAGCAAGAAGGAAAACGTGCGGGTGAATTTTATACACCGTCCTGCGTTGTTCGGACGCTTGTTGAGGTTTTGAAGCCCTTCAAGGGCCGCGTATACGATCCCTGCTGCGGTTCGGGTGGAATGTTTGTGCAATCGGCAGACTTTGTAAGTCATCATGCAGGCAACATCAACAACTTATCAGTATTCGGACAGGACGCTAACCCGACAACCCGCAAAATGGCATTGATGAACCTTGCCATTCGTGGCATCGAAGCCGACCTTGGCGGCTACAACGCCGACACATTCCATAACGACCTACACAAGACACTGAAAGCGGACTTCATCCTCGCAAATCCTCCGTTCAACCTTTCGGACTGGAACGACGGCTCGCTGAACGACGACCAGCGCTGGAAGTATGGTTTGCCGCCTTCCGGCAACGCAAACTTTGCCTGGCTTCAGCACATGATTTATCACCTTGCACCGAACGGTAAAATCGGTATGGTGCTTGCCAACGGCTCTCTCTCTTCTCAGAGCGGAGGTGAGGGTGAGATTCGCAAGAAGATAGTTCAAGACGACCTTGTGGAAGGCATCATTGCCATGCCCACGCAGTTATTTTACACCACTCAGATTCCCGTTTCGTTATGGTTTATTAGCCGCAATAAGATACAGAAAGGTAAGACACTATTTATCGATGCCCGCAAAATTGGAACAATGGTTAATCGCCGTCTGCGAGAGATGACCTCCGAGGACATAGCAAAGATTGCCACGACCTTCGAGGCGTTTGATAATGGGACACTTGAGGACGTGAAAGGCTACTGCGCAGCCGTCACCACCGAGGACATCGCAAAACATGATTTCATCCTTACGCCTGGGCGGTACGTCGGCATTGAGGAGCAGGAGGACGACGGCGAACCCTTTGAGGAGAAAATGGCACGTCTGAGTGGCGAACTCTCCGAGATGTTTAAACGATCGCACGAACTGGAGGACGAAATTCGGAAAAGGCTGGGGGCGATTGGGTATGACATTTAAAACTAAGCGGGTTGGCGATGTGATTGACGAAATCGCTATGGGTCCCTTTGGTTCAAACATTAAAGTCGATTGCTTTGTCCCCAGTGGGATTCCGGTTCTTAACGGGAGCAATCTTACTGGATTTACCTTGACCGAGGAGACTTTCAACTATGTAACGCCTGAAAAGGCGACTTCCTTGAAAAGAGCCGTTGCATGGCGTGGCGATATTGTCATTACGCACCGTGGGACACTGGGGCAGATTGTTTACATCCCTGCCGATAGCAAACACGAGAAATATGTTATCTCACAGAGTCAATTTCGGGTACGATGCAAAGAAACTGAGATGTTACCAGAGTTTATGGTGTACTTCTTTCATTCCAGAGAGGGAAAACATCAGCTTTTGTCCAACACCTCTCAAGTAGGAGTACCAGCGTTGGCGAGACCTTCCTCGACGTTTCAAGAACTTGAAATGCCGGTTCCAACTATCGCAGAGCAACGTGTCATTGTCAATACGCTCTCTGCCCTAGATGCTCGGATAGCTGAAAATAGGAAGATAAATCATCATTTAAAGAAGATAGCACAGGCCGTTTTTAAGTCATGGTTCGTTGACTTCGAGCCGTTCGGCGGCGAAATGCCGGTCGATTGGCGCGTAGTCGAATTTTCGTCTTTTCTCACAATCAGAGTGGGGAAAAGCAATGATCCGTCAATTCCGCTGTTTTCGGTTACAGATACTGGGATATATCCACGTAGTGATAAGTTCAACAAAAACTTGTCCAAAGCAGAAACCAAAAACAAAATCGCATACGAAACCGATATCGTCTTTGGAATGAGCCGTGAAATCCTCAACTGGGGTATTATGCGCGCTCCTATCGGTGGAGTGAGTTCGGCATATAACGTGTTCGCTGTTGCCAGCGATATTAACTCCAAGTATTTAGAATCATTCATCAAGGCTCACTCCTTATATTTCAAGGACTTAATTCGTCCAGCTACCCGTGAAGGACAAAGCGTTGATAAAAGCGCGTTGATGTTGAAGTCCATGTATCTACCACCGGACGATGTGCTTGCCGAGTATTACGCAATCGAGGATTCTTTAACCTCAGAGATACAAGGAAACGGGAAAGAATCAGCCCACCTTGCTGACCTGCGCGATACGCTCCTACCCCGCCTGATGTCAGGCGAACTGTCCGTTGCTGAAATCTAAGCAGCTAAATGATGATTTACCACTCCTCCTGCTAGTATTAATATCGAATTATTAACAAAGCAGGAGGAAAATATGAAAGACAAACTTATTACAGAAATACAGGTAAGCATGGCGTCGATGCTAAATGCGTCGCAACTGGAGGAACTCAGAAGGGTTCTTACAAACGCCCTCCACGGCATAGAGGTAACAGAGAAAAAGGCTTACGAACCAAACGAAGCTAAAGATAACGAAGGATTACTGGACGTGTTCATTGCTGCGAAACGAATAGAAGGCTGTAGTGAGAAGTCATTGAAATACTATAACTCTACCATTCGGCAGATGCTCTGCAGCTTGGATAAGCCCTTGCGTGAAATCAGCACGGACGACCTGCGGGGCTATCTGGCTGATTACCAAAAGAAGCGCAACTCTAGCAAGGTGACGATAGACAATATGCGGCGAATATTTAGCAGCTTTTTTGGATGGCTTGAGGACGAGGACTACATCCTGAAAAGCCCAGTTCGCCGGATACATAAAGTAAAGACGGACAAGCCGATTAAGGAGACCTTCAGCGACGAGAGTTTGGAACTGCTCAGAGATGCTTGCGAAGAAATTCGTGACCTTGCGATGGTTGACCTGCTCGCATCGACAGGAATGCGTGTCGGAGAACTTGTGGGATTAAACCGTGAGGACATAAACTTTCACGAGCGGGAGTGCGTAGTGTTCGGCAAAGGTAATTGCGAGCGGGTTGTCTACTTCGACGCTCGGACGAAAATCCACCTGCTGAATTACCTCGACAGTAGGTATGACGATAACCCCGCGCTGTTCGTATCGCTGGATAAGCCACACGAGCGACTGCTCATCGGTGGTGTGGAAACCCGGCTCCGCGAAATCGGTAAACGGGCGGATATGCAGAAGGTACATCCGCATAAATTTCGCAGGACCCTCGCCACGCGAGCTATTGACAGGGGCATGCCCATAGAGCAAGTACAGCGTTTACTTGGTCATGTAAAGATAGATACGACCATGCAATATGCAATGGTAAACCAGGCGAATGTTAAGAATTCGCATAGGAAATATATCAGTTAGGAGGCGATGGGCATGGGAGATTGGAAGCCAATAAGGATAGGCAATATATGCAAGCTAAATCAACAAACTTACTCTTTGTCGGAGAAGTGGCCGTACGTTAACTATTTGGATACGGGTAACATCACGGAGAATCGTATAAATGAAATTCAGAAGATCGTGACGGATCAGGACACCCTGCCGAGCAGAGCAAGGCGAAAGGTTGCCGTTGATGATATCCTCTACTCGACTGTGCGCCCAAATCAACGGCACTACGGCATCTTGAAAGAGGTGCTGCCGAATATGCTTGTGTCTACAGGGTTTGCAGTCATCACGGCCGATAAGTCGGTGGCAGACAGCAACTTCCTCTACTTCTATTTATCACAGAATGATATTGTAGAAGGTCTACACGCCATAGGAGAGCAAAGCGTCTCGGCGTATCCGTCTATAAAACCATCCGACATAGAAGGTTTAGAGTTAATGCTACCTCCGCTTCCAGAGCAAATCGAGATTGGGCGCACACTTCGGGCGTTGGACGATAAAATCGAGAATAACAGAAAGATAAATCATCATTTAACGTCGCCGAGATCGGCAACGGATAGCTCGCCGGACATCAGGCGGGGCAAAAGAGCGTCGCGTATCTCGGCAAGGTTGGCGTTCTCCGCTTCGAGAAGTTCTTGTTTCTCAAATATAGGGGCACATTCCTCTTGAAAGCGGCGAAGCGTGTCATCGTCAGGAATAATAGCAGGTACGCTCTTCATCGTACTTCCCGAAACTTCTTTGAAAGTAGAACCAGATGCCATATTTTCAATGGTTTGGAGGTTCTCAATCAGGTAGTAGTAAATGTAAGCTGTACCGACACTATCTTTCGGAATGATGGACTTAAAGCCCTGATTGGTACAAACTCCTCCGCTCGCAATAGCAATATAACCGATTGGCGCTCTGGAACTGAAAAGCACTGTTCCCCTTGGCATAAGCCGTGCACTACTGTTGCGAAGCCCAAGTTCCGTGATGTCATCTGCTCCATGAGCAATGAATTTGCTCTTGTTGACGGATAAGTCTTTGGGAGTTATCCAAGCAATACCATGCCGCGTGTAGTATTCTGACTTTGCTTTGGACGGTGTACTTCCGCCGACGACATCGCCTAAGTCGGAAATCGTGCCTTCCTGCCAATCGCTAGGCATCTCACCGCCAAACGGCTCGAAGTCCACGAACCACGACTTGAAAATTGCTTGTGCCATCTGCTCTAAATGATGATTTACCGCCTACGGGCGTTTCGATAAAAATTGCACTAGGGGGTTATCCTATGGCATATACCGAAGCAAATTACGAAAACGCGGTGATAGAGGTGTTACGTGACACACTGGGGTACGGCTATACCTATGCCCCAGACCTGATGCGTGACTACAGCGACCCGCTTTACATGGACGAGTTGCTGTCAGCATTGCGTCGCGTCAACCCGAAACTGCCGGAAGCCGCCTTAACCGAGGCGGTCTATAAGCTTCGGTATTTCGAGGGTGGCACGGTATTGCAGAAGAACGTCCAGTTCATGGATTACCTCCAAAACGGCGTGTCGGTGAACTACTTCGATGAGGGCGAGCAGCGGGCAACTCTTGTCTACCTCGCAGACTACGAGAACGTGGATCGCAACACCTTCACCGTCGCTAATCAATGGACGATTATTGAGAACAGCGAGAAACGCCCGGACGTTCTAGTTTTCCTCAACGGTCTACCCTTGGTGGTGTTTGAGTTGAAGTCACCCTCTCGCGAGGAAACCGACGCATCCGAAGCCTACCGTCAACTCCGCAACTACATGATGGAAATTCCGTCTTTGTTCATCTACAATGCCTTCTGCGTGATGAGCGACCTCGCTATTTCCAAAGCCGGAACCATTACTGCGGGCGAAGACCGCTTCATGGAATGGAAAACAAAGGACGGCAGCTACGAAAACACGCAGTACGCCCAGTTTGACACCTTCATTGAGGGAATTTTCGACAAGGCGCGGCTGCTCGATATTATAAAGAACTTCATCTGCTTCTCCGGTGATTCAAAAATTCTTGGTGCGTATCACCAGTATTTTGCTGTGAGGAAAGCAGTTGCTTCCACCGCCAAGGCAACCGAAACGGACGGCAAGGGAGGCGTTTTCTGGCATACACAAGGTAGTGGCAAGTCACTGTCGATGGTGTTTTATGCCCATCTCTTGCAGGACATTTTAAACTCGCCGACCATCGTTGTATTAACCGACCGCAATGACCTCGACGACCAGCTATTTGGTCAATTCGCCAAGTGTGCAGACTTTCTGCAACAGACACCACAACAAGCTGAAAACCGTATTCACTTGAAAGAACTGCTTGCGGGACGCCAGGCAAACGGCATAATTTTTACCACAGCACAAAAGTTTGAAGAATCCGAAGAAGAGCTTTCCGACCGTCGAAATATAATTGTGATTGCAGACGAGGCACATCGAAGCCAATTTATTGATGAGAAGGTTGACACAAAAACTGGACGAATTCAAAAATCATTTGGTCTGATTATTCGTGAAAGCTTACCAAATGCTACATACATCGGCTTCACGGGCACACCTATTTCGAGCAAAGACCGCTCAACTATAGAGGTCTTTGGCAACTACATCGACATTTATGATATGACTCAAGCCGTGGAGGACGGCACAACCCGACCTGTCTACTATGAGAGCCGAGTAATTCACTTGAAACTGGACGAGGACGTTTTGCGGCTCATCGACGCCGAGTATGACATCATGGCTCAGAAGGCCGAGGACTACGCCATCGAGAAAAGCAAGAAGGAACTCGGCAACATGGAAAGCATCCTTGGAGCAGAACAGACAATAACCGCCCTGTGTGAGGACATCATCAGGCATTATGAGGAAAACCGCCAGTATGAACTTACTGGCAAGGCGATGATTGTCGCCTATTCCCGCGCCATCGCCATGAGTATTTACCGCAAGCTACTTGAACTCCGCCCTGAATGGTTGGAGAAGGTTGGCGTTGTAATGACCGAGAGCAACAAAGACCCTGAAGAGTGGAGGAGCGTTATCGGGAACAAGCGCCATCGCGACGAAATGGCAAAGCGCTTTAAAGATAATGACGACCCACTGAAAATCGCCATAGTTGTAGATATGTGGCTGACTGGCTTCGACGTACCGTCGCTCGCTACGATGTATATCTACAAGCCGATGGCGGGACATAACCTCATGCAGGCCATCGCCCGCGTCAACCGGGTATACAAAGATAAAGAAGGCGGCTTAGTTGTTGATTACGTCGGTATAGCTTCGGCTCTGAAACAGGCCATGAACGATTACACCAACCGTGACAAGAGCAATTACGGCGACACTGACATCGCCAAGACCGCCCTGCCGAAATTCATTGAGAAGCTGGAAGTTTGCCGAGATCTATTCCATGGTTTTGACTACTCCGGCTTTATGAGGGAGAATGCCACTGACCTCTCTCGTGCCAAGGCTATCAGTGGCGGCGTGAACTTCCTGACGGCGGTTGAAAAACAGCACGCACACACCGTGATGGATGGTGGTGGGCAGCCACTTTCCATGGTTGCCGATCCATCAATAGGCTATGGCGAAACAACGAGCCGTAAGGATGCGTTTATCAAAGAGGCAATGCTTCTGCGTCAGGCTTTATCCCTCTGCCGCTCGCTCCTTACTCCTGTGCAACGATATGAAGCAGCATATTTTGAGGCGGTGCGGACGCTTCTCACCCGTATTACTGGCGAGGGCAAGCCGCTGTCCCTGAAAGAAATAAATGCCCGCGTCAATGAATTGTTGAAAGCGAGCGTTCATAGTAAAGGTGTTATTAACCTATTTTCGGATATAGACACGGGGTTCTCGCTGTTCGATCCGAAGTTTCTTGAGGAAATCGCTAAGATGAAGGAACGAAACCTTGCGGTCGAAATCCTAAAAAAACTTCTTGCAGAGCAAGTATCACTCTACCGTCGAACAAATCTTGTCAAATCTGAAAAGTTCTCAGAAATGCTCTCCCGGGCTATGAAAGCGTATCTGAATGGTATGTTATCCAACGAGGAAGTTATCGCAGAACTTATGAAGATGGCAAGGGACATGGCGAATGCTCAAGCGGAGGGTGACGCTCTTGGACTGACTGATGAAGAACTGGCATTCTACGATGCGCTGACCCGTCCAGAAGCCGTGAAAGACTTTTATCAAAATGAAGAACTTGTGGCAATGGCACATGAGCTTACCGATTTGCTCCGTAAGAACCGAACTATCGATTGGCAGAAAAAAGAGTCCGCACGCGCTGGAATGCGCCGTATGGTAAAGAAGCTGCTGAAAAAGTACAAGTATCCGCCGGAGGGCATGGAAGACGCCATTGCAACTGTCATCGGGCAGTGTGAGATGTGGACTGATAATTAGGGGGATAAGAGAATGAACGCTTTCAAAAGTAATATCTATAAATACTTGGGCGGTACTTGCCAGTACCTGATACCGCTCTATCAGCGCACCTATAGTTGGGAGAAAGAGCAATGCGCCCGACTTTGGAGCGATATTGTTAATCTTCACAAGACACACCGCGAGGGGCACTTCGTCGGTTCAATTGTGCGAATTGATGAGGACTCAGCGGCAGGGTCGACACTGGCGATGATAATAGATGGTCAACAACGCCTTACAACATTGACCTTACTCCTTATCGCCCTCCGTGATTATGCAGCATCACACGCCGATTGCGGTGTAAATCCGAATAAAATTACTGATACATTGTTACTGAACCAATACGAAACAGGCGATGCCAGATATAAGCTTCTACTTACGCAATCCGACAGGGACGCGCTAATCAAGAAGATTGAGAGCGCACCGGTTCCTGAGACTCTCAAATCTCGTGTCCTGGACAACTACGGGTTCTTTGCCGGGCAAATCGCTAAGTTAGAAATTACCCCCGCCGACTTGTATGATGCCATCGGAAAGCTACAAATCGTAGATATTGTTCTTGACCGGCAATACGATGACCCGCAGGCTATTTTCGAGAGTTTAAATTCTACAGGCATGGATTTGAAAGACTCCGACCTTATCCGCAACCATCTGCTTATGGGTTTGGATTCCACTACTCAGTCAGATGTTTATAACAACATATGGCGACCAACCGAGCTGTTGTTTGACTATGAACACCAGAGCGAATTGCTGGACAATTTTTTTCGTGATTACCTCACCATGAAACTCGGACGCATACCAAAGAAGATTGATGTGTACAAAGAGTTCAGGGCTTACCACGGAGGTAGTGGGATGACAATCCGTGACCTCTGTCAGGACATTTACACCTTCGCCAAACATTACACCAATATGTACTTCGTTAGGAGCAGCGATACGGTTTTGAAATCACTGTACGGCGATATGAAAGCTATCCGCATGGAGGTAGCATATCCGTTCTTGTTGAAAGTCCATGACGACTGCGATAAAGGCTTGATAACCATTGAGGAACTTCGGGAAATAGTGCGGCTCTGCGTGAGCTACGTTCTGCGTCGTGCCGTCTGTGACATTCCGACGAACTCACTGAACAAGACTTTTGCAACGATGAAGAACGACATCAAACCGGAAAATTACCTCAACTCGGTGAAAGCATTCTTTATCTTGTTGGATTCCTATAAGGAATTCCCGAATGACGAGCGGTTCATTTCAACATTCCTCACAAGGGACATATATAATATGAATCGTTGCCGTTACATAATAGGGCGACTTGAAAATTGGGACAACAAGTCGGTTGTTTCATTGGACAACCTGACCATTGAGCATATCATTCCGCAGAATCCACATCTATCCCCTGACTGGATTGCCGCTCTCGGCAGCAATTGGAGCGAGATTCAGAAGAAGTATCTACATACCGTCGGCAACTTGACTTTGACGGCGTATAATTCTGAAATGAGCGATTCTCCCTTTCTTGACAAACTCGACATGGCAGGTGGATTCAGGGAGAGCGCGCTTCGCCTGAATAAGTTTGTCGTAATGCAGTCTACTTGGGGCGAGCAGCAAGTCAACGAACGTGCCACACAGCTTGGCGAGGTAGCGAAAAAAGCGTGGCCATTCCCGGCACTTTCCGATGCTGAACTTGCACCATACCGCAATCAGGACGAAACCGCACCGCAGTACACATTAGAAAGCTATCAATACTTGAACGCCTTCAACAGGATGCTCTTTGAGAAGTTGAACACCCGTATTCTTAACCTCGGCACTTTCGTTAAGCGTGAGTTTAAGAAGATGTACATTGCTTATAAAGCGGATACGAACTTTGTGGATATTGTCATCCAGAGTTCGCGACTTCGCTTGGCGGTTAATATGAAATTCAGTGATGTCGTTGACCCAAAGGGAATTTGCAAGGATACCACAGGGGTAGGCAGATGGGGCAACGGCGACGTTGAGGTGTTCTTAGTTAGCTTGGATCAACTTGATGACGTGATGGAGATTATTGAGCAGGCATTCCGTTTGCAGGACGTTGAATAGTAGGGATATTAGCTCGTAACAATAATCGTTGACATTGTTGAATCCCGTTCCGAATTCAATTACCATAGGAGCAAGAAATATGATCCGTCGCCGCAGGCTGCTACTCGCCTGACGGGCTATTGCCTTCAAGCGGGGGACAGTGAAACACATCTTCTTCATCGCCGAAACAGACGGCGCTATGTACGTTGATTGTTAAAGCAAAGATTTCCTGTGCGAAGCAACAACGTGCTATCCATAAGGTATAGTATCATAACGTCGATAGCTACAGGGATTGATGAACATCATTGAGATGCTGTAGCGGGTATGTAACCCGTTTAAATTGTTGTGAAAATTAATGGCGCTACTCTATGATATAATTCTGTCACATTTAGACAGGATTTTTTTTCTTTGTATGGAACTGTATATATAGTGCTTTTTTCCCATCCATGCCTGCAGCTAGTTGCTCCCAGCAATTTATTATCATCTTATGGAGGCTGAATCATGAAGTCTGTAAACTTGTTGGACTGCAAAGACCTTCGTGCATGTGACGCTTATTTCGCTACGAAACTATGCCCGGGTGCACTCATTGGGGATATTGAGTTAACTGCTGAACAGGTCGCCCACTTAGGCAAAGTTATTTCCGACGAGTTAGAAAAAAAACCCCCTTCTATAAATCAGTCTCCAAGCGTAGCGATATTTCTTGTTTGGATGGGGATTTTTTATTACCAGGACGGAAATTACTGGACACCGGTGCTGGAAGCTCTGGGATTGCCACAGGGGCAGGTAAAGTGGCAGACTCAGTTAGGAGATGTGTTTTTGCGGGTCATTGCCAAATATGGTTTGCTGAATATAGATTCCGCGAATTGGCTGCGCTATACTACACCAATCCTTGCGCACGGCTATGTACCCAGTTACTACTTGGACAGTTATTTCCGGGATGGGCTTTTGACTATATACAAAAATATGGTTAGGGATGGGCAATCAATTAATCGGGACCAGGTTGAAGCAATGGTAGTAAACTGGAGGCAGGATTGCCAGGGCTACCTGCAGCTTCGTGCAGAACAAGATAATCTGGACAAGGAGGAGCTGCAGCTGCATTTATTCCAGCAGGCTTTAAACCATCAAGATGAGTTGGTTCTATGTGAAAGATTGTTACGGGAAAAGGTCGATTCTGTGGATTTATCTGAACTGCTCGACCTGCCCGATGACTGGCTAATCACTGCTGAGGAAGAAAAACGCATGCTTCAGCAACAGAATGATCAACTATGCAGTTTGCTGGAACAGGCGCAAGGCAGCCTTGAATCTGCAGAGTTCTTAGCTGGTGAGCTAGAGGACCTGAATGAACTAATAGCTAATGTCGCTCGGAGCCTCTTTGCCGATTGGGACTCTTCTAATTCCGATTTGGTAATGAAAATACCTTTGGCGGAAGCAAAAGAATTGGCCGGGGACTATTTCAGCCTCGTCGCGCCTTTTAAGGGAATATTAGGCAGACTACTTAGGCTGTTGATGCCAAAGCGCTACAAGCAGGCGGTGACGGCAGAGCATCAGTTAAGGGGATTATTCCGGCCAATGCAAATTCGGGAAAACATACTGCCAGGATTGGTTGAGGGACTAGCTGAACTGCAGGGGTTGCTAGCCCGTCATCACGAGATGTGCAACGCCCATAAAGAACAGGAAAGTGCCTGGGAGGAAGTTGCGGCGGAGTCAGCTTTATTGGCTAAGGAAGCCGACCTGGGAGAACTACAGGAGCGGTTGGATGCAATTAGCAAGGAAATAGTTTCATATAAAATGAGAGTGGTAAAACTCGGGCAGGGAAAATATGAAACAGGTGAGGATTTTGTTGCCCAGCAACGGGAGATTCATAGGAAAATGAACTCAATCCGCTCCTCAGTTTCGGGAGATTTGCATACCTTGCTCGCATGCCTGCCCATTATTGAGAATTACGATAAAAAGTCGCTCCAAAATAGCATTATCCGGGTTCGAAAGCTGCAACTGCAGTGTTCAAATAAGTTAAAGGTATATACTAACCCGATGTATTCACTTATAGAGTCAACCCGTGCGTTAATTCTTGAAGGCGGGGACAGGACCATCTCATTTGTCTATAATTCTTTGCTAAAAATGCAGGCACTGGATAAGAGGATTGATTCTCAAGAAATTATACTGCCGGCACGTATTGCCACAGCCATGGAAAAATGGTGGCATGATTACGGTCAGGGACTGATAGAAGAAGTTCATTCCGAGCAGGATGACTCTGGTCGAGAGACGGGCGGAGGTATTTTTCGCAAGCCCTTTGTGCATCTGGATACATTAGATTACGATGTAAAAGTTCAATTCCCTGGCCAGCATATAGAAGGAGATTTATCTGAGGCCAGCTTTATAGTTCAGGGAGAATCCGGCAGCAGGAAGGAAACAAATATTAACTTACGGAAAACCGAAGGCGGATACAAGACTGAACAGGTCGAAATCGTCTTGGGACCGGAGGAAACTTATACCTTTGATTTTTCATATGGCGGGGAGTTAAGGACTTGGGAGGCTCATGGCCCTGGTTGGGACAAGTTCTGTATGCTGTTTAACAACAGGAGGCAACTTGTGGAGGGATTCCGGCTCCCTGATAGTGAGGCCTGGATTATCGCTCCGGCGGAGTTTAGCATTGAACCTGCAGAGGTTATTCGGGAGCAGGCGAAACTCCTTGGTGCATGGTCCGGTTATGTATGTATTTTTGCGGATTTAGAAGGCGTAGATGTAATCTTAGTTCGTTCAGGACAAAACATTGATATTTTAAAGCGTCAATCTAGCCTTCTCCCTACTCTTTTAGGGGGAGACCTGGCAGCTGGCATAACCACCGATACTGGTTTGCCTGTATATGTGGGGGGACTGCCGGGACTGGCTTTCTCAGTTACTCACCTGGAAGAACTGCGCCACTATGGGGTAAAGCTTGTCTATGAAGAAAAGGACAAATACATTTCTTTGTCTGATTTGAAGTTGGTGGTAAGTAAAGATAATGCCGTCTATGTTGAGCTTAAGGATTTACTTCGGGATGTATACGGCCTCGCTCAGATCAATTTAATCTATCGGGGGGGTAAAGTCATCTGGAGTGGAAAATGCGCCGTCGTTCCAGATTTACAGGTAGGCTTTAATAAGGATGTGTATATTCCAGTAGTGGAAGAGCCGGAAAAGGGTCGGATGACTATTAGTGCCCAGGTTCCTCTTTCATTTAGTATTGATTCACCGGGAATAGGCATCGGCGCCTCAGAAAATAAATCCTTGGCGGAGTTTCCTTCATTCTGCACTACACTTACTGGGGAGTTATTTTACCCACTGCAAGGATTCAATATAAAAGTTTGCATAGATGTCCCCTGCATCCGTTGGCGACTTAAAGGGGCTGGGGGATGGAATGCAGTGGCAAAAGAGATTTGGCATGAGGACATAGGGGAAATCGAGGTAAAAGTCCCTTCATCAATTGATGGTCTGGTGCGGTTATCGCTAGAAGAGGACAGGCAAGTAATTCCGGGACCAGTTAAGAACGGGATAGCAACATTTAACCTTTGCAGTTTTTTGGACTCTTTACGAACCAGTAGGACCGATGTTCTAGAAGTTAAATTATCTGTAATTGATGTATCCTGCGTTTTGTTTAGTATACGTACCCAGTGGAGAGTAGTAAATATCGGGGTTAATAATTGGGAAGAAGGAGACCTGCGCATCGTTCGCTTAAATTGGACTGACTTGGGTAAAGCAAGTAACCGAGTGCTTCGCCTCTGGCCACAGGATATTCCTGCGGCCACAATGAGCCATTTTACAGTTAAGGATGGTGCTAGCCAACTCAAAATTGTCGCGCCATTGAAATCGCTTCCTGCAGGGTCGTATCTACTTCAGTTTGATGTTGATAATCCCTGGTCCAATGAAGAAGCAACTAGGCCTGAAGCCGGTCTTATGAACTGCCATGAAATCGTATTGGGAGAAATCTGGGATGTTTCTACGTTTGAGTGGCGTTTGCAAGGTGAGAGGGTGTGGAGGGTAATACCTAGCGCCATCTGGCATGAGGATTTGGGGATAATGGAACTGCTTGTTCCCAGCGGTTTTTCTGGTAACCTGCGGTTAAAGCATACTGGGCAGGTGCAACCAAGCATTTTGGCTAATGACAATATGTTAGTGTTTGATCTCACCCAGTTTTATGAGGCGGTGCTAAGCAGTGATTCTCCTTCTGTTATCCAGATTCAATGTGGAACGGTTCGCTATGATTTATTCACTATTCACTCAAGATGGGATGTGCAAGATTTGGTTTACCATATTTATCCTGACGGAGATAAGTGGGAATTCCATATTATATGGCAGGAACAATGTAACGCAACTGGAAGGTATCTGAGAGTTTGGCCGGGGGACTTTCAGAGTTTCGAAGATTGGGTAATCCCTGACGGCGACGATACAAAGGTAATTGTCCGTGTTCCCAGAGAAAAGTATCCTGCGGGAAGGTATATTATTCAATTCGCACAGGGCGAGTCCGATAAGCCTAATCTTGAGGGCAGAAATGAACTATATGCTGATATTCCGATAAGCACTGGCCAACCGGGTTATCGTACTAGAAGAAGCTCCAAAAGGGGGCATAAGAATCCTGTACTACCTGAGTATAAATGTCCCAGGCATAATCTTATTTTGCCGATAGGAACAAATAGATGTGATATATGTGGATATAAGGTGGAGCGCCATAAAACGTGGTCAACAAGTCACTTGCTGGTAAGGAGGTAGGAAAATGAGTCTAGACCCACTTAAGGCAACAAAGAATGTGGTAGATAAATACATATCCTATTTAGAGACCACTTTTGCTTTTAGCGATAAGGAATTGCATTGCCAGTTGATGCACGAACTCAGGCAGCCTGGGAAATTTGCCAAGGGGCCAATTTTAGAAGCCACTCCTCCCTTCGAAGGCGGTTGTTCAGTAGAAGATTTTATTAATGAAGGGGTACTATCTGCACAGTTTCGGTTGCTTAATGTTCCTGAACTGCCAGTTGAACGAAACCTTTACCTACATCAGGAGCAGGCGGTGCGTAAGCTGGTTACCGAAAAGCGGAATATCATTGTATCTACCGGCACAGGCAGCGGTAAAACCGAAACATTTTTACTTCCGATTCTTAATCACCTGTTCCGGCAGAAGGAGCAGGGGAAATTAGGTCCAGGGGTTCGGGCTTTGCTGCTGTATCCTATGAACGCATTGGCTAATGACCAACTAAAAAGGTTACGCAAGCTTCTAAAGAATTACCCGGATATTACCTTTGGCAGCTATACCGGGGAAACCGAGCACAGCGAACAACAGGCAGTTGAACGCTTTCGGAAGATGTATCCTAGGGAAAGGATTTTGGAAAATGAATTGCTGTCCAGGGATCAGATGAAAGAAACTCCTCCTCACATACTGCTAACCAACTACGCTATGCTGGAGTATTTATTGCTGCGTCCTAATGATAATGTCTTCTTTGATGGGGATTGTGCTCAAGATTGGCGGTTTATAGTAATTGATGAAGCCCATACTTATGCAGGAGCCAAAGGAATTGAGATGGCAATGCTGCTTCGGCGGCTAAAGGATCGCGTTGTACTTAGTGAAGCGGGGGAACTGCAATGCATTGGCACTAGTGCCACCTTGGGCGGAGAAGAGAAGGATTTTAGTGATGTTGCCAGATTTGGTTCTGGATTATTCGGGGAGACCTTTGAGTGGGTACCAGAAGATAATCGCCGCCAAGATGTAGTGACTGGTACAAAAAAGAACCTGACTATTGCTGTAGACAGTTGGGGGACACCTTCTGAGGATTTATATAACAATTGGGTCAGGATTGTTAATGAAGAAGAGGATAAGATTGCTGGTTTTGTCGAGACAGGCCGCAATTTTGGCGTGCCTAATAGTATCTTGGAGCAGGGCAGGGACGCGGGCGGCTGGGTTAACTTTCTATATTCTGCACTTGCCGGTGATAGCAGATTAATTGCCTTGCAAGAGATGCTTGAACAGGGGCCATGCTTCCTTGATGCCGCTGCTGGCTCAATTTTCCCCAGGGATATAGATGGCCAGAAGCAGCTAGTTGACCTGGTACACTTGGCGAATAAGGCAAGATTACATGAAGGGGAGCAGCCGCTGCTGCCCGCCCGTTACCATCTTTTTATACGGGCTATAGAGGGTGGCTATGTATCTCTATTACCTCAAAAACGCTTTTTCCTCGATCGATATGAATGGCTGGAAAAGGAAGGAATAAAATATCCGGTTTTTGAGGTGGCCACCTGCCGCAGATGCAATTCGCTTTACTTTTCTGGAGAAACTCAGACTGAAGAAAACTCCAAGGTCTTTAAACAGCTTGGAAGACAATTTTATGAGAATAAGAATTCCCTGGAATATTATCTTATTCTTGAAAGCGGAGAGCCAGTTCCAGATAACGAAGATGAAATGATAGCATCCGGAGAGGTTTCGGGAGGAGAAAAATTCCTGCTTTGTGGACTCTGTGGCGCAATTGGGCATGCAGACAATGTCGAGTTCCCATGTAACTGTGGGGCAGAGAATTACTTCTCAGTTATTAAGGTGCCTGCTAAGGATGGAAACGTTCATAAATGTCCTGCCTGTGGAAGCACACTATCTGTCGGTTCAATTGTGCGCCGGTTCATGCTTGGGGCTGATGCTGTAACCAGTGTTTTGGGAACAGCCCTGTATCAGCAGATTCCTGAAAGGGAAGAGGATTTGGAATTGAGGGTTGATGATGACGATGATGAATGGGGCAGTGTCAGTAATGGTGAAAACAAGAGCAATCGCCGTCTCTTAATCTTTTCTGACAGCAGGCAGGATGCGGCTTTTTTTGCCACTTATCTCCAGAATTCGTATAACCAGATTCTGCACCGGCGCCTGATTGTTATGACTCTTGAACAACATTGGGATAAGATTATTTCTAATAATTGGAGGGTTGGTGACTTAGCGGATTCCCTCAAAAGGATACTCGCAGATCTCAACTTATACCCGGATAAGAGCAGCCAGGCTCTGGAAGCTGAGGCTTGGAAATGGGTTTTGAATGAATTTATGGCCATGGAGCGTATCGGCCTGGAGGGGTTAGGTTTGTTAGGCTTTACCCCTGTGTTGCCGCCGGGCTGGGATCCCCCCAGGGCATTATTGGGAAGTCCTTGGCATTTTAGTAAGCAGGAAGCCACTGAGCTAATAATGGTTTTGCTGGATAGTATGCGCAAAAATTCTGCCGTGCTTTTCCCAGACTCAGTTAGTCCCAAAGATGAGTACTTCTCTCCTCGGAATCGGGAATATTTCTTTAAGGAAAACGTTTCAGTTTCAGGCCGGATCTACAGTTGGCTCCCCAGCAATGAGCATGTCAATAATACCCGGTTGGATTATTTGCTTAGACTTGCCCAGGCCGCGGGAAGCACCGATGCCAGGGCGGAGGCAATTAACATATTAACGGGAATATGGGTAAACCTGCTGATAAAAGTTGATGCGCCTTGGCAAGGTCATTTTTCCAGTATCCATGATGGCAATAATGGGGCAGTCTTTCGGCTCAGGCCAGAATACTGGGAGCTGCGCCCGGCTGGAATCAATAATAGCGTTCGCTGGTACCAGTGCGATAAATGCCGGCATCTAACCTTGCACAATATTCGCGGAATCTGTCCTACTTATCGCTGTGGGGGCAAATTATCCGAGTGCGATCCGAATGAAGAACTGGCAGATAATCATTACAGAAGACTGTATTTGGAGACATTGCCTCTTTCTATGCAGGCCGTAGAACATACCGCTCAACTCACATCGGAACGGGCTTCGGAAATTCAGAAGGAGTTTTATGACGGCAAGGTAAATATCCTCAGCTGTTCCACTACTTTTGAACTAGGTGTCGATGTGGGGGATTTGGAGACAGTATTTATGCGCAATGTCCCGCCTACTGCAGCAAATTACATTCAAAGGGCCGGCCGGGCAGGAAGGCGGACGAGTTCTACAGCATATGTGTTAACTTTTGCTCAGCGCCGTTCACATGACTTTTCCCACTATGCTGAGCCTCTTCGCATCATACGGGGGGAGATTAGACCGCCATATATCGGGATTAGCAACGATAAGATTGTCAGGAGGCATATTTATGCAGTAGTCATCGCCCTATTCTGGCGATTGAACAGGCAATACTACGGCAGGGTAAAGGAATTTTTCAATGAAGAAGACTCAGCTACATTAAAACTGGCAGATTTCCTCCGGGACAGGCCTAAGCTGCTTGAATTGGCCTTGTATCGAATCGTGCCAAAAGATATGTGGGATAAAATGCGGCTCCAGGACTGGGGCTGGGTAAAGGAGTTGCTTGGAGTCAACGGGGTTTTGTCCAGGTCTGAGGCAGAATTGGTAAATGACTTAACGCAATTGAGGGCTTTAGAGAGCGAGTATAAGGATGCTGGAAACTATCGTAGAGCCTTGGTTATGCAACGAACAATCAACACTATTGAAAACCGTAATATACTGAGTTTTTTGTCCCAGCGCAATATTATTCCAAAGTATGGATTCCCTGTGGATGTTGTTGAATTGCAACTCCATCACCATGGCGACGAGGCAAAAGGTTTGGAGCTGAGCCGAGACTTAAAGATTGCCCTGTCTGAATATGCCCCGGGGAGTCAGGTCGTTGCTGGCGGCAGGTTGTGGACAAGCCGGTATTTGAAAAAGCTCCCGGATAGGGAGCCAATCAAATATAGTTATGCAATTTGCCAGCATTGCGGTCGTTACAGGAGCAGCATTGCAGATATACAAGACGATCTGGATGAATGTATTTGCGGAGAAAGAGTCGGAAGGAATAAAGGTACATTCATTACCCCAGAATTTGGCTTTATCGCCGGACCACCTGCTGTACCAGGTATGACAAGGCCGCAGAGGTCATTTTCTACTCGTAAATTCTTTTCTCAGGCTGGCAATGTCGAAAGGGAGCACAGCCTTGAATTAGGTGGAATAAAAATCATGTTGTTAACTGGTACTGACGGTAAGTTGGCAGTAATTAATAATGCAGGCCAGCGAGGCTTTAAAATCTGCAATTCATGCGGCTATGCAGAAATCAACTCTTACAAACCAATCGGGAACCACAAGACCCCTTGGGGTAAGGACTGTAAAGGAAGGTCAACTCAAGTTTCGCTGGGATATGAATTTAAGACAGATATCTTGCAGCTTTGGTTCCCGGACTATTACAGAAATGATGAAGGATTCTGGGAGTCTCTGTTGTATGGATTGCTGGAGGGAGTCGGCAGTGCATTAGATATCGACCGGCAGGATATCGACGGGACATTGTTTCCCTATAACGGCAATAAGCTTAGCCCGGCTATAGTGTTATTTGATGATGTTCCCGGTGGAGCTGGGCATGTGAAGAGGATTGCTGAGGGGAATAATTTGCAGAACGTAATCAGCCGAGCCCTGCAGATTGCCGGCAGATGCGAATGCGGCGGGGAACAGGCCAATTCCAGCTGCTATGGGTGTTTACGCAGCTATTCCAATCAATACTGCCATGATATTCTTAATCGAGGGTATGTAATCGATTTTCTTGGCAAGTTGGTTTCGAAGTAACCTTTGCTATTTTGTCACGTCCTACTGTACAATAAACGATTAAGGGGGAATAGCTCGCCCTTAGTCAGTTAGCCCGGCCATACGGGGTTATTTTTTAGGCAGGATTTTACAATTACTATGTTGAAATGTATTATTGTAAAAAAAGGGGGTGGGGCAGATGTCCTTCGAGCTGGCATTTTCAGAGAGGTTTCCCAATGAATTAAGTAAAGTTCCCAGAAAGGTACGCAGAGCCTATGAGCATCATGCGAAGAATATCTTATGTGAAGTCCCTGATAGAGCAAACCCGCCTCAGATTAAGCGGCTGGGTAATTATAAAGATCTCTGGCGGCTGCGGGTGGCGGATAATTACCGGTTAGTATATAGTGTAGATTCCCGAAAACGTGTTGTCTGCCTTATGATGCTTGACCACCGAGATAAGATTTATGACCGCTTGGGCGCGGATGAAAATGGCGAGCCAGGTTTTCGGATTATCGCGGGGGCACAGGAACTGGTTAGACGGGAACTAACACCTGAAGAACTGGCAATGGCCCATGCCGTGCTCGAACAGATGCGGTCACAGAAAGAGACAGCTTCAAGCGACTGTCCCTTGCCCATGCAGCTAGATTCAATAACACTAAGCAATTGGGGAATTCCAGCACATTACCATGACGCCCTTGAGGTGGTGGGCACAGATACAGAACTTTTAGAATTGGAAGATGTCCCTGATGATATAATCGAGAAGATTTTGGATTGCCTCTGGCCGCCTACCATTGAAGAGGTTATGCAGAAACCGGTCAGGGTGGCTTTTAACCTGGATCATATTGAAGAGGCGGCAGATGGAAAGCGCAGCCTGGCAAGTTTCCTGCTGATGCTGGACGAAGAGCAGCTGGAGTTTCTCACAAGATTTCAAGGAGATAAACAACCCCAAGGTCCCTGGTTGCTGAAAGGCGGACCCGGTTCCGGGAAATCTACGGTTACTCTGTACTGTATCCGTGAACTGCTGGGCAGTTTGAGGCAACTGAATCTTTTTGAAGAAGACAGGCCTCTGCGGATACTGTATACGACTTTTACTAAATCTTTGGAACGGGCTTCAGATCATCTCCTTGACCACTTGGACCTAGGCGTTACGAGAAACAAAGTTGAAGTAAAGACCGTGGACTCTTTGGCGTTTTGGAATTTGCCGGTAGAATGGAAACAGTTGCGGGCAGTAACACCTGGAGAATATGTTAAGGCTGCGATTGCTGAATGCAACAAACAAATCCCGAAGTTCAGCTTCACTTTAGACGATGCACATTTCTTAGCCGAGGAAATAGACTGGGTCCTGATCGGCCAGGGAATTTGCAGCTTAGGGGAATACCAAGAGTATGACCGGACAGGCAGAGGCAGGGCCCTGGGTCAGCACCAGCGCCGACATCTGTGGCAGCTGTATGAGGTTCTGCAGAAATTGCTGCGCCAGGATGGGGCTTGTCTGTTTAGTGAAAGACTTAAGGTAGCAGCAGACACTGTTACCCCTCAGTATGACTACGTTTTTGTCGATGAGGCTCAGGATCTGAAGGCTGTGGCCATCCGTTTCTTGATGGGCCTTTGTCATAACCGCAGTAACATATTCCTGGCAGCGGATATTAATCAGAGTATCTGGGGGAATGGTTTTTCCTGGACTAAGATGGCATCTGACCTGCGTGTGCAGGGAAGAGCCAAGATTTTGCGCCGTAATTACCGAACCTCCCGGGATATTTGGAATGCTGTTTTGCAGCTTGCTCCTGATTCTAAGGAGACAGATAAAGAAACCCTTAGTATTGACGCCGTGTACCGTGGCAACAGGCCTGTATTGGCACGCTACAGCACTTGTCGCCAACAACAGGAGCGCCTGAATTCATACTTGTGGGAAGCATTGCGCAGTGAAAGGGCAACTCTGAGCAGCGCTGCCGTACTTTGCCCTACCGGGAGAGAAATGAACCAGGTCATGGAGATGCTGGATGAAAGATTCAAGGCCAAGGCCATGCGCTCCCAAGATGTAGATATTAGTCATCCGGGAGTCAAGGTGATGACAATGCATGCTGCCAAAGGTTTGGAATTTCCGGTAGTTGCTGTGGTAGGCTTAGAGGCTGGTAGGGTGCCTTTACCTGTCTGGCAAGGTATAGATGAAGAAGAGCATATGGCCAGGCAGAAAAGACTATTATTTGTTGCCTGCAGCCGAGCCATGCGTCGGCTAATGGTATTTGCTCATCGGGACCGGCCTTCTCCATTTGTTGAGGGACTGACTGAGGAGTATTGGGATATTCAGGAGCTTTCGTAACTGGATTAATGATCAATCTTATTAGAACGGGGTTGTTCAATTATCAAATCATTTTTAGAATGGGGTGGTACTATGAAGCAGTTATGCTATACAATCGGCCATTCGAATTATTCCTTGGGAAAGTTTATCTCGTTACTTAAGAGGCATGATATTACTCATCTAGTCGATGTTCGAAGTGTTCCATACAGTAAATATGCTAATCAGTTCAACGAAAAACCTCTTAAAGCCCAGGTTCAGCTTAACGGGATTAAATATATTTATATGGGAAAGGAGTTAGGAGCTAGGTTTGATACAAATAAATACAAAGATGAATCAGGGAGGTTAGATTTCTCCGGAATAATTCGCCGCAACCAGTTCACTGATGGAATATCTAGAGTAATTAGAGGCATCACATCTGGGGCAGTAATAGCAATTATGTGTTCCGAGAAAGAACCTTTTGATTGCCATAGATTTATTCTTATTTCGTTTGCTTTGCAGCAAGAAGGAATAGTAGTAAAGCATATTCTGGAAGGTGGATCTCTTATTGATAACTCTGAACTTGAAAACCGACTAATTAATAAATACTGTCCTGAGTATGTTCAGATGAATCTATTTAGCCCAAACCTTTCGCATGAAGAGGCACTGCTGAAGTCCTATGAACAAAAATATCAAGAAATAGCATATAACGTAGCAGAAAAGGAGGAGTAGGCAAGTATGAAGATCTTTACTATTGGCTTTACAAAAAAAACTGCAGAACAGTTTATGAATCTTTTAGAAGATAATCACGTACGAATGATAATAGATATACGGCTGAATAATAGTTCTCAACTTGCTGGGTTCGCGAAGGGAATTGATCTTAAATACTTTTTAAAGACAATAGCAGGAATAGATTATAAGTATTATCCCAACTTTGCTCCCTCTCGGGAGTTGCTTAAGGATTATCAGAATGGGAAGATTGGATGGAGTGAATACGGTGATTGTCAAGGAAGTTGTCGCTTTTTCTCGTTTGAAACATTACGCATCTC
>ENA-UOOM01001089-UOOM01001089.1-fermentation-metagenome-genome-assembly--contig:-NODE-1089-length-27456-cov-3.227036_pt1 | contig 27456 bp, 29 predicted proteins | sample MGYA00245781_ERZ724031 | MGnify/ENA primary metagenome ERZ724031 (study PRJEB28704, sample SAMN03018317) | fermentation metagenome | biome: anthropogenic terrestrial biome; feature: soil; material... | reverse complement strand
AAAGAAACCAATTTTTATTCCGATATATACGCTGTGGGCGTGATGATGTATGAGGCGGTAACCGGGCAGCTCCCGTTCACTGCGGACAGCCCGCTTTCCATAGCGATGAAGCAGATCAACCAAAAGCCGAGGAACCCCGCGGATCTTGTGAAAACGCTCCCGGTGGGAGTATGCCAGATCATTCTCAAAGCGATGGAGAAGGACCCATACGCCCGTTTTTCATCCGCACATACCATGTGCAAGGCGATAGAATGGGTGTTAAGAAATCCCGATGTAGTCTTTTTAATCGGTGGCAGCAATGACGAAACGGCAAAAAGCAATCCGGCGGCGGTATCTATTGATATGATAGACACGAGCGAGATTCAGAACTATGGTGATAACGAAATTGCGGAGACGCTCGGCAAGAATATAAAAAGGCAGCCAAATGACAGAAAAGTCAAGGGAAAAAAGGTTAATGAAGCAAAGAATAAAAAGCAGGTCAAAAAAAGCCGTTCATTTTTCCCTATCATTATGGGTGTTGCCATTCCTCTCCTTTTAGTTGCGCTCGTGCTCGGCGGTATTGTACTGTATAAAGTAATTTTCCCCGGCCCCGCTGAAGATAAAACCGTGACATATCCGGATCTCATAAACCTGGAATGGAACTCCGAGCTTAAAGCAAAGCTCAACAACGGCACATTCGGGGCGAACTTCAAAATCAAAAAAGTCGAATATGTCGAAAACGATGATTTTGCTTCGGGACGGATAATTTCAACCGACCCGCCGGGAGGTCATATAAGCAAATCCGCCAGCGACAGCAGCAATAAATATTTCAACTACGATGTAATAACGGTTTGCAGAAAGTTAGAGGACGTTACTGTCCCCGATGTGACATATCTTACGCGAACGGCCGCTATGGTATTGCTGCAGGGAGATATGTATAAACTCGATGTGATAACGGAAACGGAGAGCAGCAATAACTTCTTTGAAAATCAGGTTACCAGAACCGTACCGGAGGCGGGAAGCCTTGTCAGGGCAGGGGACCCGATAACTGTGTATATATGCGCACGTCCCGTATCTAACGACACAGCTCCGATGCCCAACCTTGTGGGGAGCACTGTGAGCATAGCGACAGAGAAAGTTCAGTACACGCTGTATAAATACACGCTTGTTCCGGTAGAGAACGCCGACGGCAACAACACCGTTATTTCGCAGGATGTACCTCCCGGAACGGTCAGTCCGAGCGGAACTACGGTTACAATAACCTATTCAGTAAAGCCGGACGGTAATTCAATGCCTGATATTACAGGGTCGAACAAGACCGATGCGTTAAATCAGCTCAATGCCCTCGGCATAACAATAAACGACTTCAGGGCATATTATATCGAAAGCGGTGACGGAACCCTTGAGATGCTGGTTTCGGGCTATGAGTATGCGGAGGCGATAGAAATAGTCAACAATTCGCCGTTTATGGAATCCCACAAGCTCACCGATGAAACTATCGTCGTTTATCAGAGCATTCCGGTCGGTACGAAGATAGGTCCGGATACGGAGATTTATATTATATACGGAGTACCAATAGAATGGGAGGAACCGAATTATTAAATTCGGTTACACGGAGGTTATCATTAAAAAAGGCAGGATACTAAAGGGACAAAACGGGCTTTACACGGTGGAATCGGCACAAGAGATTTATATGTGCCGCGCATCTGCCAAAATACGTAAGGAAATCGGTAAAAAGCTATTGGCCGGTGATTATGTATCGTTTATAGACAACAAGGACGGGACCGGCTTTATAAACGTCTGTGAGGAAAGAAAAAACAGTTTTGTGCGTCCTCCGGTTGCGAATGTGGATATGCTCCTTATCGTTGCTTCTGCGGATCAGCCGAGTCCTGTGCCGTACAACATCGACGTTCTGAGCACTATTGCGGTAAAATCCGGCGCAGAGGTTTATATCGTGGTCACCAAATCCGATATTGCAAAGGCCGAAACACTTGCAGGCATCTATCGTAAGACACCGTTTGACCTTACTGTAACGAGCAGCAGCGACAGTAAAAGCGTTGATAAAATCCGTGCATGCTTGAAAGGGAAGACAACGGTTCTTACGGGTGCTTCCGGAGTGGGAAAATCTACTTTGATAAACCTGCTGTTCCCAAGTCTTCAAACCGATGTCGGAGAACTATCGGATAAGATCAGAAGAGGACGCAACACCACAAGGGTAACAGAGCTGTTTTCACTCGGTGAAGACACATATATAGCCGATACGCCCGGATTTTCTATGCTTGATATTGAGCAATGCTGTACGCTCGAACCCGGCGAAACGGCGGACTGCTTTCCCGAATTCGCGCCTTATACGGTGTCTTGCAGGTTCAGGAAATGCACTCACACCGGCGAGCAGGGCTGTGCGGTATCGGAAGCTGTTGAAAAGGGCTTGGTATCAGCTTCAAGGCACGAGAGCTATATAAAGCTATTTAATGAGGTTAAGAATATACCTCGGTATTGATTTTTCAATGTTGGTATCACAAGGGGAGAATAAATTTATGTTTATCGGTTATTTCAATCTGGCGAATACGGTTACGCTTTTGGGGCTTGTTTCGTCGATAGTGGCAGTTTTATGTGCGAGCGAGGAATCGAATGGTGTCGGAATGTATAAGCTTGCGATAATTATGTTCCTTATTGCCGGTTTATGCGATATGTTTGACGGCAGAATCGCAAGAGGCACGGGAGTAAGAAAGCGCAGGGAGAAAATTTTCGGAATCCAGCTTGACAGCCTTGCCGATATTGTGAGCTTTGGTGTAGCACCTGCGCTTATCGTATATAATATGGGATACAGCGGAGTCGCCGATCTTATGATTTACCTTGTTTTTATCGTTTGCGGCGCTATCAGGCTCGCTTATTTCAACACTCAGGCACTTTCGGACACTCCGGATATGAATATGAAGCATTTCACAGGAGTACCTATTCCGTTTTCCTGCGTAGCACTGCCGTTTTTGGTGTTGTTAACCGCTTTTATAAAAAACACGGAAATCACGAGATGGATTTTCCGGGCGTTCTTCCTGCTTGGCGGTCTTTCGTTTATATTAAAGATAAGGATAAAGAAAATCGGATTGAAAACACAGCTCGGTATCGTCGTTTTTGAAATAATCTGCGTTTTGATTTTACTGTTTGTGGACGAGCTGCATCTGCCGTTATAAACGGAAAAATTATAAGAGTACATAAAAAACGGCTGCGGGTTAAAAGCAGCACTCTTAAGGATAATAAAAGGCCAACCGGAAAAACGGTCGGTCTTTTTTTACGAAAGTTTTTAGGTAATCTTAAATCGTTTAAATTCGCCGTACAAATTCTCTGCTTGTTTATTAAACCGTGAGTCAAGTTATTTTTTAAACACTAATAAATACTCGTGTGCAATAAGTAAAAAGTTATATTTTATACTGTTTGTTTTCCAATATCCCGTAGCTTTGCAATTATGCTGTTCCTTAATAATCAATTCTTTGAGTTTAAAACCTGCATTTTCAAAGATATGCATGACCTCAAAATCTCCCTCTTTGGAGTATCGGAGCAGTATGTTGCGGGGTATGTACGGCGACCAGTTGCTGATTCGTTAAAATTCTATCCAATGACAGTCTCCATCATCCGGTTCTATAATGGTAATCTGCTTAAATTGAACTTCTCCTGGCGACAACACAATCTCCTCATTCTTATATTTTCTCTGTGCTATCTCGAAAGCCTCTTCGGAATTTTCAACTTCAATTTCGAAATTTTCTACTATCATTTCTTCTATAGCAATAACAAATTTTTTCATTTAATCATCTCCTGTAATCTTTCTATACTGCCCATTTCCAAGAAACTCAATGAATCCTCTATCGCGCAACATTTGAAGTTGCTGTCGGATTTTAGGTTTAATATTGTGATTTTGCGGGTGTTTAATATAAAGCTGTTCACTGAATGAATACATATCACTTAAAGAAAAAAGCTCACCTCGCAATTGGTTCACAAAGTATAGAACATCAAGTAACCAGCCACGAGCATTTATATCATTTGTTGCCAAAGCATTGCTACGGTTTACTTTATTTACAACTTCATCACGATTACGGATAATACCATTCGATATAATCTCTATGCGGCCTTGTTTCGGTATTTTGTCAATCAATATGTTACAGCCTATCCAACCAGCTCGTCTCGCAGTGTCTGATAGGGGTTTGCGTTTTTCTACAATATCGGGAAGAAAAAAGTGCTTAGGAATAAGTAAAAAGTTAGTAACTCGCAATTTTTCCTTAGAATATCTCATAAAAAAGAAATCTGGATTTTGATTACTTGTTATCCGCTGTATCATTGTATCATAAGCGCCGTCATTGATTTTCTTACCAAGGTTTCCTTGTTTACTCTTCAGTTCAAACTCGCTTTTGCATCGGGGGCAATAAAAATCAGCAACAGGGCGGTTATTTGGATAATGTTCAATACTCTGACCGCCACATCGTGGACAGAACATATTACTTTCAACCCATGCTTCAGTTAGAATCCTTGCAATTTGAGTCCCAGAATGATAGCTTGTGCCAAGCGACGAATCAAAGTCTAAATTCATATTCGAAGTCTCCTTTGCACTTTCTCTTTCTGATGACAACCTTTGCGCCTTTTCGGTGTATATCGTCTACAAATCATGCAAACTCAATCTGCTCGTCATCGTTAAACAGATTCTCGGTATATGCCGCAAAACTTGCGGTATCAGTCTTTTCCATAATTTAAGACTGGGTGTTATAAATCAGTTTGACATGGGATCTGCCACGGTACATAATAAGCAGAATTGCGATAAGGTTGATAAACATATAGCCCATTATTATATATCGTTCGTGAATCCATTCGGCAAGTATACCCGCGCTGAGCTGTCCGACAATGCTTCCCAAGGTGCAGACCATCTGAAAAGCACCGTTGAACCTTCCCCGCTTTTCATCCGGCAGATAGGACTGAGTTGCCGATATTTTGATGTTATATGAGGTTACGCCGAGTATACCGACGGTAAAAAAGCTTAACGTCATCAATGGAAAGGGAAAATACAGATATACCCCCTCGAGCACCGTCACTACTGCATAAACGCACAGAGCGATAGTGAACTTTTTATCGACCGGATACTTGAAGAAGTAATGGATAACTCCGCCGATAAGGCGGCCGAGCACTCCGGCGCCGGCAACCAGAGTGAACAGGGTTACAGCATCGATATCTATGCCGGAAAACAGTTCCGCGTTATTTTTGAAAAACGGCAGTAGAAGCGTCTGCACCGCACTTGATGAAAAGGTGGTTATGCAGAAGTAAGCCGTTATCACAAGAAGCCCTTTTTCGGAGATTATATAGTTGATCCCCTCACGGAAATCTTTTTTGAACCTCTTTAAGCTCAAAGCCGATTTCTTGCTGTCCTCGCGGATATGGGTTTCTGTATAATCGATACGGGTTTCAAAGCAGGCAGCTATAAAAAAGGTTAAGGCGTTGAATAAGAACAACGGTGCAGCACTGTCTAATTTGCTATAGACTACTGAGGCGACCGGTACCATGAATGCCGCAAGCGGGAATATCATGCTCGATATTGAATACGCTTTTGTAAAATTGCCTTTTTTAACAAGATTCGGATACAGACTCTCGTATGCAACCGCGTACACACCGTCGATAGAGCCGATAATCAGCGTCACAAAAAGCATGATAGGGTAGGACAACAGTCCGCTGTTTAAGAATAAAAATATAGTGCCATATAGTCCCGCAGAGATAAAATCAAGAATATAAATGGTTTTTTTTCTTGAAAAGCGATCCATATAAGGACCGGCGATCATAGGTGCGAAAATATGCGGAATATTGTATATCACCATAAAGAGAGCATACAAAAAAGTAGAGCCTGTCATATCGAGCACTAACAACCCGATGGCAAAACCGGATACCGCGTTGCCGAGCATGGATATTACCGAGCCGAGGGTTATTATGGTGAAATTCTTGTCCCAGAGCTTATTCATATTTTATGTATTAAAGGGAACATCCCTTATACCTCCATTCCGTCATAGGCAGTCTCAAAACCATACTCTGCCGCAATGGGAACGATCTCGTCATAAATAGCTCCCCCGTTATGTGAAAAATGGTTTATAATGTGCCTTGTATTCTTATCGGAAATCCCGTTTTCAAACAGCTTGTCTTTTTCCAGTGCACAGGAGTCCAGCCCGAGATGTCCGCCTCCGCTTTTAAGCAGTCCGAAAGTGCAGTCATAACTGATGATGTCTGCTTTTACATTGTTTTTTATAAGGTAATCATATACCTCATCGAAAAGCCTGCCGGTGTCGTGCATATAAAGAAGCGTGCAGTTTCCCTCTGTTATAAGGTATATATAGGGATATTTCTCCTCAGGAGCATGGTATGCCTTTAATGCAGTAACCGTATATTTTCCTAATCGGACAGGGGTATAGAGCGGCAGAAAGGCGGGGATAATACTCTGGTCTTTGGGCTCTACCGTGTATTCCCTGCATATGTTATCGTATTTTTCAAGCACCTCGTTGTTCCCGTAAAGATACATCTTTTCCTCCGTCAGATTATGTGCATAATAGCTTTTGGAGCGGAAGAACAGGTCAAGCGGCGCAAAGTGGTCGAGGTGTGCGTGCGTTACAAGCAGGTACTTTACAGCCGACAGATCGAGATTATTCATAAGCATATGATGGTTTGTGTCGGAAGGAAAATCTATAAGTAAATCGTTGTTTAAAAGAGCCTGGGAGCGGGTACGGATATTCCTCCCGCCTATGGATTTTGCTCTTTCACAATGGTCGCATCTGCAGAATACGGCAGGCCAGCCTTCTGCGGCGGCAGTGCCGAGATATTTAAGCTTCATGATTTGATTTACCTTTCTGATTTTATTCAACGCCGGCAATACTCTATTGTTGATTTTTATTTGAGTTACAGAAAATGCCAGAGCATTTTCCTAATGCCGGCCAAACAAGCGTTTTAGTCAGATGAATACTTATGCCGGCAATATTATATATCATTATTGTCTAAAATACAATAAAAACAGAAAAAAACTATTGATTTTTACATTTTCGTATGTTATACTGCTTAAGTGAATACGAAAGTGAGGTAATACAAATGAAAGAAGGACTGCATCCGGCATTTAAACCAACGGTTATAAAATGTGCTTGCGGAGAAGAATATATTACTATGTCCACCAAGGACAACATAAAGGTTGATATATGCTCAAAGTGTCACCCGTTTTTTACCGGCAAACAGAAGTTTGTTGATACGGGCGGACGTGTTGATAGGTTTAAAAAGAGATTCAATCTGGAGTAATTGTTTTTTCACATCAAACAGCACATTATGTGCTGTTTTTTCGTTTCGGCGGAAAAGCAGGGAATAAACGAAGAGGAGAAAATAGTCGTCACAGACGGCGTAGACCACATATATGAATCTGGAACTATTTAAAGAGGAAAAAACCAAAGCAGTGCTCGTATCCCTGAACGAGAACATGACTGAGCAGGAGAATATCAGCTCGTTGGATGAGCTTGAAAGACTATTGGATACCGCCGGCGGGGTGGCGGTTGCAAGAGTGACGCAGAACCGCACTTCACCTGACAAGGCGACCTATATCGGTAGCGGAAAGGTTAAGGAGCTTGCGGAATTCATCTCCGCATACGACGGGGAGATCGGTCTTGTCGTTTTCGACAACGAGCTGTCGCCATCACAGATAGCCAACCTTGAGTCGGAGCTTGACACAAGGGTCATCGACCGGACCATGCTTATTCTTGATATCTTTGCCATCCATGCGACTACGGGCGAGGGCAAGCTGCAGGTTGAAATCGCCTGCTTAAGATATACAGCGCCCCGTCTTATGGGGCAGGGACTGAAGTTGTCCCGTTTAGGCGGCGGCATCGGCACGAGAGGACCTGGTGAGAGCAAACTTGAGAGCGACAGAAGGCATATTAAAAGGCGTATTGACGCTTTAAAGTCAGAGCTTGCGGAGCTGGAAAAGAACAGAGCGGTTAAGCGTTCGGCCCGTGATAAATCAGGCACGATGTCTGCGGCGATAATAGGTTATACCAATGCGGGAAAATCCACGCTCTTGAATTATCTGACCGATGCGGGGATACTTGCGGAGGATAAGCTGTTCGCAACCCTCGACCCGACTACGAGAAGGCTTACGCTGCCGAGCGGAAACGAGATTCTGCTCACAGACACCGTAGGTTTTATTGACAGGCTTCCCACACACCTGATAAAAGCCTTTAAATCGACGCTGGATGAACTTAGGTATGCGGATATAATAATATGCCTTACAGATGCGTCCGAGCCTGACAGCGAGCGGGTAAAGAAGCGCGCTGTTACCGAAAAACTGATAGAAGAGCTGGGCGCAAAGGAAAAACGTTTGATTACGGTCTACAATAAGATTGATAAGGTGCAGGAGGAGGAGTTTATCCCGAATGACTCTCTGCGGATTTCCGCAAAGAACGGGACCGGCATCGACAGTCTGCTCTCAGAGCTGGATGAGATGGTGTCTTGTGGAAAAAAGGTGTTGAAATTGTTTTTCCCGCATGCAGTAAGGGCAAAAACCGCTGATGTTTACCGCCACGCAAGGGTAATAGGCAGCGAGTTTATAGACGACGGAGTGATTATCACTGCTGAATGCGACCGGCGCGCACAGGGTATGTTTTTGGAATATGCCATTATCGGGAATAATAAAAAGCCTTGACTCATATAGAGTAATACTGTGCCTTTACGGGTACGGTGTGGAAAAAGGCTGTAAGGAAGGTTTTATAATGGATTATCTTCGGGAACTCACTTTTACTACAATGGTAATACGGCTGCTTTTGGCACTTCTGTTCGGAGGTCTTATCGGCATGGAGCGGGGCAGGAGAGGGCGCGCGGCTGGTATGAGGACGCATATTCTGGTCTGCCTCGGGTCTGCGATGAGCGTTATGACGGGTGTTTTTTCCGTGAGTACGCTGGAAATGGATTCTGACCCTTTGCGTATCGGCGCACAGGTTATCTCCGGAATAGGTTTTCTCGGAGTCGGCACCATTCTGATTACCGGACGGACGCATGTAAAAGGGCTTACGACCGCTGCGGGGTTATGGACGACAGCGGCGATCGGGCTTGCTCTCGGAATAGGTTTTTATGAGGCCGCCGTCATATGCACGGCTCTTTCGGTGCTTACCATCGTCTATTTAAGCAGGTTTGAGAACATTGTAGTCGGGAAGAACCGCAATTTAGAAGTCTACATAGAAATCAAGGACGCGGAAACGGTTAATAATGTAATCGATAGGATTAACAACCCGAAATATAGGATTACAAAAACCGATATAAGACCCTCGCGCAGCGGAATGATGGACAGTCTTGGTCTGGAGTTGAGCATGCGATTATCAAAAAACATAGATAAAAAGCAGGTTTTAAAGGAAATCGCCGCTATTCCCGGCGTGGCGTTTGCAATCGAGAATCAGTGAAAAAAAGGTGATTACAGACCAAAAGAGGGCATATCCGCATAATTTTATGGTAAGACGGGAAAGTAGATATTTTGTTTTTTACCTCATAAGCAAGCCGGGAGCGATTTTGCAGCCCGGCTTTTTATGAGCTGATTATCGCAGTTTTTTTTATATTTTCTACCGCTATCCAGGTATTGATTCCGGCTATTGTCCTGTCTGTTTTGCGGTTTATTTTTTTACCGAGCAGCACGCACTCGCTGCCGCTTTTGTAAACCTTTTTTCCGTAATACAGAGTTTTTGTGATTATATGGTCGTAATCCTCCTTGACCCATTTTGGTATTGCGGAGCCGTTTTCGTAATAACGCTGTGCCGAATTTTTTATTTCCACGACATCGCCGACTGTAAAAAGAGTTTTTTGTTGTTCCGCATTATCCTTTACCGGCTCTTTCTTCGTGTCATCAGCATAATTATAAAACCCGACATTCATATCGACTTTGCCGCGAATCCCGTTGACACTTCCGCTGTTGCTCCATTGCCAGACCGTCATTTTACTGAAATCGGAAGGGGGATTAATCCTTCTTCTGGGCGTATAATAAAGTGCATACCAAATATCCAGGTTGGAAAGAGAGGACAAATCGATATGCTTTCTTAAAAACGACCTGTTGGCATATAGAATCGGAGTATAGCCAGCCTCCCTTATGATCCCTGTGAAAAGCCGTATTAAAACGGAGTTCAGGCTCTTGTGATGAGCAGTATAGCGGAAATCCTCAAAATCCAGAGCGACGGGATATTTTATTATGTTTTTATACGGGGCGAGAACACGTACTAAGTATTCCGCCTCGGCGATAACATCCTCTTGATTTACTCCGGTCAGGTAATGATATACACCGCAAAACACGCCTGCGGCGTCTGCATTTGTGATGTTGCGTTTAAAGTACGAATCGGTGAAGGGCTTTATCTTCAAAGACGAGATACTGCCGCCCTGAGAAGCCTTGATAAACGCAAATTCAATACCGTCCGCTTTTACCTTCTCCCAGTCGATTTTCTCCTGCCATCTTGAAACATCGATTCCTTTCAAATAAAAAACCTCCTGTAATTCTGATTCGCGCCGGCAAATAGGCATACCGGTGCGTATCTTTATTATAAAGGAGGCAGTATTTAATTTCATCCCGAATTTGTCGGGTTTTTTTTGACGATTATCACAAAAAGGTTTGTTTATGTGTTCTTCATTATAACATGTTCTACTACATCGGCGGTATGCTCGCAGGCATCGCAGCATTTTTCAAAAAACTCATAAACCTCTCGCCAGACAAGCATCTCGACCGGACTTGCGTTTTCTGTATGAAGGCGGCGCATGGCTCTCATATACATACGATCGCCCTCCTCCTCAAGAGTGTTCAAGTCGATAATATGCTTGATAAGTGACTCCGATTTTTTGAAATTGGGAAACTCTATCATAAGGGAGTTGAGGGTGTCGCAGCACTTGATTATTATCTCGGTAAAGGGAACGACATCATCACGCAGAACGGTTATATTGTTCATATAAATACGCATCAGAACATCATCGATAGCGTCGGTAACATCGTCGATCTTCTCGCAGAGTGCCATTATATCCTCGCGTTCGATCGGTGTGATGAACTCTTTTACAAGCTCTTTTGTTAATCTGTGCTTTGTTGCGTCAGCTTCATGCTCGACGGCGTGGAGCTCGCTCATTCGCTTTTCAAGCTCCTCCGGTACAAAGTCGGTAAGAGCAGCTTTCAGAAGACCCGCCGCCTTGCAGGAGAAGCCCACGCCCTCTACAAAGCCTAAGTAATACTTATTGTCTTTGTTTTTTGCCATATCAAATTACCTCGAATCAAAATATTTTCATAAACACCAGTGCGAACAAGTATCCGAGCAGACCGCAGCCGGGGAAGGTAAATATCCAGGTGAAAACCATTTCCTTGACCACGCCCCAGTTTACTGAAGATAATCTTTTACTTGCGCCTACACCCATTATCGCGGTTGTTTTTGTATGAGTAGTGCTGACGGGATAACCGATAAGTGTGCATAGAAGAAGTATCAGAGAAGCAGACATATCCGCTGAAAAACCCTGATACTGTTCGAGCTTAACCATATCCATGCCAACGGCTTTTATTATTTTGTAGCCTCCTATGGAGGTTCCGATTGCCATTACCGCAGAGCATAGAACCATCAGCCACATAGGCGGTATCCCCGTATAAGAGGTACCCTCGTTTTTTACAAGCAGCATCCCGAGCATCATTACACCCATAAACTTAAGACCATCCTGCGCTCCGTGCATAAAAGCCATCGAAGCACCGCCCAAGACCTGCGCTTTCTTGAAGATACGGGTTGTCTTTCTCCGGTCGCTTCTTCTGAAAATCAAAATCGTCAGCTTTGTAAAAAGCCACCCGATGAAAAACCCGAGTAATGTCGAAACAAGGATACCGTATAAAACCTTTACCCATTCGCTCCCGTTAATACCGGAGAAGTTTCCCTGAAGAGCAATGGCGGCACCGGATATTCCGGCGATAAGAGCGTGGCTCTCGCTTGTCGGAATCCCAAAATACCAAGCGGCAACAGCCCATATCACAATAGCGAGCAAAGCCGCGCATAACGCAACAATCGCATCATGATTGTCGCCATTGAAGTTGACCATGTTCATTACCGTGGCGGTAACCTTAGCTCCGATAATGCTCATGAACAGCACTCCTAAAAAGTTGAAGAACGCTGCCATTAAAATCGCCGCTCTCGGGCTCATCGCACGTGTTGAAACACAGGTTGCTATCGCATTAGGCGCATCGGTCCATCCGTTCACGAAAATAACTCCAAGCGTAAGCAGTACCGTTACCAGAAAAATCGGGTTTGCAGACAGCTGGCTTAAAAAATCGGTAAAGGCCATCAGAGTTAAACTCCCTTGAAAATTTTTTATTTTTTCCTTGACATTATATTGTTGAACAAGGTTGTCACAACGATTATAACGAAAGTAACGGCAAAAATACCGAGCATTCCTAAACCTATATCATCTAATACATTAAGAAACCTTTCAGGGTTAAAATCTATAGTCATATTTATCCTCTTCCTTATTTTATTTTACATTCAACTGAAGAAAGCGAGTATCAACCCACCGGCGATTACGGAACATATCTGACCGGATACATTTACTCCTGTTGCGTGCATAAGGAGGAAGTTCTGATTGTCCTCCTTGAGACCCATCTTATGAATAACCCTTGCCGACATCGGGAACGCGGAAATTCCGCATGCGCCGATCATAGGGTTTATTTTTGACCTTGCGAAAACATTGTAAAGCTTTGCGAACAGGACGCCGCCCGCCGTGTCGACGACAAATGCTACAAGTCCGAGTCCCATAATAAGTAATGTAGGCCAGTTGAGGAACTTCTCCGCCGTCATCTGGGAGGCGATCGTTATACCGAGGAATATTGTAATAAGGTTTGCAAGCACCTTTTGAGCAGTCTCTGAAAGCGAGTTCAAAACTCCGCATTCCCTTATAAGGTTACCGAACATTAAAAATCCGATAAGAGCTACTGACTGAGGTGCGACGAGTCCTGCGATTATGGTGATAAAAATCGGGAAGAGTATTTTTGTGGTTTTTGAAATCTCTTTTTGAACATAGGGCATTCTGATAAGACGTTCTTTTCTTGAAGTGAGAAGCTTTATTACTGGGGGTTGTATTATCGGTACGAGAGCCATATATGAATAAGCCGCCACCGTTATCTGAGCGACGAATGCCGATCCAAGCGTGTTTGCGACAAATATTGCAGTAGGTCCGTCGGCAGCGCCGATTATGGATATTGAAGCGGCGTCAAGTTCGGGGAAGAAAAAGCTGGCAAGCCCGAGTGTAAAGAATATTCCGAACTGAGCGGCAGCTCCGAATATCATGAGCTTCGGATTGGAGAGCAGCGGCGCAAAGTCTATCATTGCGCCGATGCCGATGAACAGTATCAGAGGGAAAAGCTCATTGGCTATTCCGGCTTCATAGAGTGTAGATAAAGCGCCTTCCATCTCTCCCTGTGTGATTGCTCCGGATAAGGGAAGATTGACAAGAATCGCACCGAATCCTATAGGTAACAACAAAGAAGGCTCCATCTCTTTTTTTATGGCTAAATAAATCAACAGACCGCCGATGATCCACATAATCACCATTTTCCAGTCTAATTCAAGAAGGTTTTCGTATAAAGCTTCCATGTTTTTTTTGTTTTCCTTTCAGTTTTTGCTGTAATATAATTTTAATCCTCATTTTCGCTCATTTTAATATAACATCATAGGGGAAAAAAATCAACTCAATATATTTCAATTTACAAAAAATTATCACAAACAGGCCAAATATTAACACGGTCTTTATAAAAATGGATTTATTACACATTAAATATATCGATTCAAAAACCGATTTGCTCTTTAATATGCTCGTTATTTGTGATATAATATTGCCGTTCGTATAATAAAAAGACAAAAATGCGTATTTTGCCGGAATGATTTACCTTTCTAATTTTTTTGAAAAATAAAATATTAATACCCGTCAGGGGGAAAAGAATGAAAAATAAGCTGAAAACATATCTGAAAAATTCGGGTTTTACTCTAACTGTGCTTTTTATGGCACTTTACTGCTGTTATATTATCAGAAATATCGATGACGGAAGCAATTTTGCTTTCCATATATTTCTTGTCGCGGTCGTTATTGTCTCCCGTTTTACAAAAGGGTATATTTACGGATTTGCCGCTTCTTTATTGAGTACCATAGGCTTTCATGTTATGGTGAACTATCCGAATTACGTTTTTCGCTTTCCTGATGAGTTCTTATCCGCCTCTTTTGCAGCGTTTATTATCGTTTCGGTGGTCATCTGCGAGCAAAACACAAGGATTGACGAGTATAAAACAAAGAACGGCGAACTTGTTTCTGCCATAGAAAAATACAAAACAAAGTTGAATCTTCTGCGTGGTGCCTCCCACGACCTGCGTACGCCGCTCACGGGTATTATGGGAGCTGCCGACACCCTTATCGAACGGGGAGATGATATAGACGACAAAGCCCGTATGCGACTGCTCTCTGACACAAAGAATGACGCACAATGGCTGCTCTGTCTGACCGGGAATATCCTTTCCGCCGCGAAAGTCGAGGACGGAACACCGATATCAAAAAGGCCCGAAGCGGTAGAGGAGGTCGCCGCCGAGAGTGTTGAAAGACTGAAAAAGCATTACAAAGAGCAGAATATTACCGTAACGGTCCCGGACGAACTGTTGATGGTGCCGATGGATTTTGTGCTGATAGAGCAGGTGCTTATTAACCTGCTCGAAAACGCCTGTATTCATTCGGGTCAAGCTGATGAAATCAACCTGAAAATATCCTCCGAAAACGGCGAGGCGGTTTTTATGCTGACGGACAACGGATGCGGCATTGATGATGAAGTTATAGATAAGCTGTTTGAAGAGCCTGTTTTTTCGCAACGGTCGGAAAACGAAAAAGAAAAAAAGCGCAATATGGGGATAGGGCTCTATGTATGCAGAACCATAATAGAAGCTCATGGCGGTACGATAAGCGCATATAACAATGAACAGGGCGGCGCAACGTTCAGGTTTACTTTACCACTCATGGAAGGAGAAAACGAGATTGAAAAATAACGAATGTATTCTTGTAGTCGAGGACGACAGCAGTATTAGAAATTTTATATGCACGGTTTTGAGCGCGAACGATTATAATGTTCTTACCGCAGATTCCGCTGCACAGGCGCTCTCGGCAATTACATCCAACTGCCCCGATTTGGTTTTGCTCGATCTGGGGCTTCCGGATTCCGACGGTAACAAGCTGATTAAAACAGTACGTGAATGGTCGCTGCTGCCTATTATCGTCGTCTCTGCAAGGGACAGGGAGCGTGACAAGGTACAGGCGCTTGACGCGGGTGCCGATGACTATATAACAAAGCCTTTCGGAACCAGCGAGCTGCTGGCAAGGATCAGAACCGCAATGCGCCACCGGAATAACCGTGAGGATGAGTTCAGCATACAAAAAGGAAAATTCGTTGCCGGGGATTTTTGTCTGGATTTCGATAAACATAGGGTTTTTCTGGGCGAGAAAGACATTCATCTCACACAGAACGAATACAAAATCGTCGCGCTGTTATGCCGGTACTCCGGGAAGGTGCTCACATATGATTATATCATAAAAAATATATGGGGACCGTACGCAAAATGCGATAACCAGATTCTGCGGGTGAATATGGCGAATATCCGGCGCAAAATAGAAAAAAACCCGGCTGAGCCGAAATATATCTACACTGAGGTCGGGGTAGGGTACAGGATGACCGAAAGGGATTAGAAAAAAATACGGGCGTACCGCAGTTTTACGGCACGCCCGGAATTTTTTGTTGTGATTTAGAAAAGATTGAACAGGTTGAACTCGAGGAAGAGCGAGGACATAAGCGAGGAAACAAGGGATACAACGGTAATCTGTGTATTGATCGAGGGTCCTGCTGTGTCCTTGAAGGGATCGCCGACGGTGTCGCCTACGACTGCCGCTTTATGAGCTACCGAGCCCTTGCCGCCGTTATTGCCCGACTCGACATATTTCTTTGAGTTGTCCCAGAGTCCGCCGGAGTTGGACATCAGAAGCGAGAGGAGCAGACCGCTGACTATATTACCTGCGATAAATCCGCCTATCGCCTCAACACCGCCGATAAATCCGACCACGACGGTAGAGATGATAGCAAACAAACCTGCGGGAATAAGCTCCTTGATTGCGCCTACTGTTGCTATTGAGATACACTTGTCGTATTCGGGATTTACGCCCGGCTTGCCTTCTTTAAGACCGACGATTTCTTTAAATTGTCTGTGGATCTCAGCGACCATACGCTGTGCGTTACGGTCGACGCCGAGAATAAGCATAGCAGAGAAAACTGCCGGTATAGCCGCTCCTGCGAGCAGACCGAAGAATACCGTGGGATTCATTACATCAAATCCAGTCAATATCGTGCCGAGTCCTTTTTCGGCTGCTGCCAAATTAACCTCTGTTATGAACGCTCCGAGCAGGGAGATAACCGTAAGTCCTGCTGCACCTATTGCAAAGCCTTTTGTGATCGCTTTGACGGTATTTCCGGCGCTGTCAAGCTGATCGGTTATTTCAAGCACATCGTCTCCGAGGTTGCCCATCTCCGCAAGTCCTCTTGCGTTATCGACAATAGGGCCGTATGCGTCATTGGAAATTATCATTCCGACGATAGAGAGCATACCGACCGCTGCCATAGCTATACCGAACAGAGCGTATTCTGTTTCGTTACCTGTAGCTTCTCCGAGCGGAGCGCAGAGCTTATATGCAGCCAAAGCGGAAACACCGATTCCTATCATCGAGGGGAGCGTGCTTAACAATCCGTATGAAAATCCGGAAAGAATTGTAAATGCGGGGCCTGATTCCGAGGCTTTTGCCACATTGTGAACAGGGGGTTTGGAATCATCCGTAAAGTAATCTGAAGCGATACCGATTATAGTACCGACTACAAGTCCGATTGTGGAAGCTCCCCAGATTCTCCATTCGAAGTCAAAGAAGTAGGTTGCTGCCGCAGATAAAACGGCAAAGATCAATGTTGTGATATAGGTGCTGTTATTCAAAGCGCGGGTAGGGGAACCTTTTTTACCCATTTTTGCACCCGCAACGCCTATAATTGAGGATAGAAGACCGATTGCAGCGTAACAGAAAACCATGGAGGTATTCATTTCGCCTTCCGCAACTGTATCCAAAGCGGTTGCCATAACAAGTGCTGCGGACATTGAAGCGACGTTGGAATCGAACAAATCCGCGCCCATTCCGGCTACATCGCCGACATTATCGCCGACGTTGTCAGCAATAACAGCAGGGTTGCGCGGGTCGTCCTCGGGGATTCCGAGCTCAACCTTACCTACAAGGTCTGCGCTGACATCCGCTGTCTTTGTAAAAATACCGCCGCCGGCTTTTGCAAACAGAGCAAGCGAGCTTGCACCGAAGCTGAAGCCCAATAGGGTTGTGGCGTCGTTTGTTAACAACCATACAAGCGTAACTCCGAGAAGACTGCTGCCGACAACCGCCATTCCCATGACCGCGCCGCCTCTGAAAGCGGCAAGGAAGGAAGGACTGATTCCCGATTTTGCGGCTTCTGCGGATTTGATATTTGCTATTGTAGCGATTTCTATGCCTATTTTACCGGCGATGGCGGAGAAAATCGTACCGCAAATGTATGAAACAGCCATCAAGAGATTTTTTGATATTTCCGCTTTCTCACTCCAGATAGGAGCGGGAAGAAATATAAAAATTATAACGGCGGCTACTCCGACAAATTTTGCAAGAGTGGTATACTCCTTTTTTAAAAAGGTATTCGCTCCGTTTCTTATAAGTTTGCCGACCTCGGCGATACGTTCATTGGAGGATGGGCGCTTCTTGACCCAGTTGTAAAGCAAAGCCGCAAAACCGAACGCAATGAGTGCGATTATCAGCGATGCGACTTCAAAAAATGAGAGACTCATGACTGTGACAACTCCGTTTCAATTTAATTTGCAAAACTATAAAAATAATAGCACTATATTCGACAGGTTTCAATATAAATTATATTATATTAACATAAAATTTACGGATAGCGTTACCATCTTTATGAAAAATTAACACTCGAAAAAAACGAAAAAAGAAAATCACCTGCATAATGATTGTATCATATGCAGGTGAAATATTAATGAATTACTGTAAAAATTTATAATTGATTAATATTTTGAACGCTTTTGGTAATGTGTATGGAGAAGGTGATGCGCCTTGTGGCCGCCTATCTCGCCGAGATAATCCTCATAGAGCTTTTTGACCTCTTCGTTCTCGTGGGATTTTCTCTTATGCTTACCCGCATCCTCGACATACAGTGCTTTTGCACGTTCTTTTCTGGGATCGCAGTACGCATAAACGTTGGCATGAAGTATAGGTGTGCCGCCGCCGGTAACACATCCGCCCGGGCAGCCCATTATTTCTATAAATTCATAATTCTTCTCACCGCTCTTTATCATATCGAGCAGTTTTGAAGCGTTTCCGGTACCGTGAGCGACGGCTACGCGGACTTTGGTTCCGTTAAGGTCAACCTCGGCTTCCTTTACGCCCTCGATTCCTCTTACTGCCTTAAACTCGACGTTCTCTAAAGTTTTGCCGGTAACTATTTCATAAACTGTACGCAGAGCAGCCTCCATAACTCCGCCTGTCGCACCGAATATGACGCCGGCTCCGGTGGATTCCCCGAACAGGGAGTCGAAATCATCATCGGGAAGCCTGTTGAAGTCGATACCTGCGGCCTTTATCATCATAGCAAGCTCCCTTACCGTAAGGACCGCATCCACATCCTGAACACCGTTGTCGCCGAGCTCTTCTCTTTTTGACTCGAACTTTTTGGCAGTACAGGGCATGATCGATACCGTATAGATGTTTTTGGGATCAATTCCGGTCTTTTCGGCATAATAGCTCTTTATAAGTGCGGCGAGCATCTCATGCGGGGACTTACAGGTGGAAAGATTCGGTATAAACTCGGGGTAAAATGTCTCTGCATACTTAATCCATCCGGGTGAGCAGGAGGTTATCATCGGGAGAACTCCGCCGTTATTCAACCTTTGGATCAGCTCGGTTCCCTCCTCCATGATGGTGAGGTCTGCAGCGAAGTCCGTATCGAATACCTTTGCAAAGCCTAATCTTTTTAAAGCGGCTACCATTTTTCCGGTTACCGAAACACCCATCTTCATTCCGAATTCCTCACCGAGAGTCGCTCTTACAGCGGGGGCGGTCTGCACGACAACGTGCTTTGAAGAATCGTTCAGAGCTGCCCATACCTCGTCGACGCTGTTCTTTTCGTGAAGTGCTCCGACGGGGCAGGCGAGTATGCACTGTCCGCAGTTTATACACGGGGATTCGGCAAGGCTTTTATCGTAAATACAGCCGATTGTAGTCTTGAATCCGCGCTTTGAAACACCGATAGCACCTATCTTTTGTATATTGTTGCAGGTAGACACACATCTGCGGCATACGATACATTTGCTGTTATCGCGTACAATCGAGGGGCTCAGGTCGTCTACAACAGATTTTGTTTTAGTGCCCTCATATCTGTATTCCTTTACACCGAGGTCGTTGCAGAGTGCTTGAAGCTCACAGTTTCCGCTTCTGACACAGGAGGTACACTCCTTGTTGTGGTTTGATAGTATCAGCTCAAGCGCAAACCTGCGGTTCTTGCGCAGATTCTCTGTGTTTGTCCTTATCTCCATTCCCTCGCCGACGGGTGAAACGCACGCCGCCTGCAGAGCTCTCGCACCCTTGATTTCGACAAGGCAGAGACGGCATGAGCCGATCTGATTGACATCCTTGAGATAGCAAAGAGTAGGAATATTTATATTTGCCGCTCTTGCCGCCTCTAAGATGGTATAATCAGCGGGAACGGTTATTTTGATTCCGTCTATCGTTAAATTAACTGTGTTCATATCCTTATTCCTCCTTTACTTCTTTTCTATTGCGCTGAATTTGCAGGTTTCCATGCAAACACCGCATTTTATACATTTACTCTGGTCGATTACATACGGTTTTTTTATCTCGCCGCTGATTGCGCCGACGGGACACTTTTTGGAGCAAAGGCTGCATCCCCTGCAGGCGTCGGATATAATGGTATAACTTGCGAGTGCCTTGCAGCGCCCTGCCGGACAGCGCTTTTCTTTAATATGCGCCTCGTATTCATCCCTGAAATAACGTATTGTCGAAAGAACCGGATTCGGCGCGGTCTGACCGAGAGCGCAAAGAGAGGTGGATTTTATATTGTTACCCAGCTCCTCAAGCTTCTCAATGTCACCTTCCTCGCCCTTGCCTGAGGTGATACGGTCTAAAATCTCAAGCATGCGTCTCGTACCTATACGGCAGGGAACGCATTTTCCGCAGGACTCGTCAACAGTAAATTCGAGGAAGAATTTTGCTATATCGACCATGCAGGTATCCTCGTCCATTACGATAAGACCGCCGGAACCCATCATCGCGCCGATAGAGATTAACGAATCATAATCGATAGGGGTGTCAATAAGCGAAGCGGGTATACATCCGCCGGAGGGGCCGCCTGTCTGTGCCGCTTTGAACTTTTTGCCGTTGGGGATTCCGCCGCCGATTTCAAATAGAATCTCGCGCAGGGTTGTGCCCATCGGTATCTCGACAAGTCCGGTATGCATGATTTTTCCGCCCAGTGCGAAAACCTTTGTTCCCTTGGATTTCTCTGTACCCATCGAGGCGAACCATTCGGGACCTTTTAAAATGATCTGCGCTATATTGGCATAAGTCTCAACATTATTTATTATTGTCGGCTGTCCGAACAAACCCTTGACCGCCGGGAACGGAGGACGTGGACGCGGCTCGCCCCTGTTGCCCTCGATAGAGGTAAGAAGAGCAGTCTCCTCACCGCAGACGAAAGCGCCCGCGCCGAACCTGAGCTGAATATCAAAATTAAAGCCCGAGCCGAAAATATCTTTTCCCAACAGGTTGTATTCCCTTGCCTGTGCGATGGCGATTTCAAGGCGTTCTATCGCGATCGGGTATTCTGCTCTTACATAAATATAACCCTCATCAGCGCCTATTGCATAACCTGCGATCGCCATAGCCTCGATCACGGCATGAGGATCTCCCTCAAGCACCGAACGGTCCATAAACGCACCGGGATCGCCCTCATCCGCATTGCAGACGACATATTTCTTGTCGGAAACGCTGTTTGCGGCGAACTGCCACTTTGTTCCTGTGGGGAAGCCTCCGCCGCCGCGTCCGCGCAGACCGCTGTCCTTTATGAGTTTAATTACTTCATCCGGTGTCATCCCGGTAAGCGCTTTGCCGAGTGCGGAATAGCCGTCCATGGCTATGTACTCATCAATACTCTCGGGGTTGATAACACCGCAGTTCCTCAGAGCAACGCGTCTTTGCTTCTTATAGAATCCCGTTTCGTTTAGTGATACGGGATTGCTCTTATCCTCGCTGCCGTCGCCGGTATCGTTGTAAACAAGGCGCTGAACCAGTCTTCCCTTCAATAAATGCTCCTCGACGATTTCGGGAACATCCTTTTCGGTAACACGGCTGTAAAAAGTTCCTTCCGGATATATTATCATTATCGGACCGAGTGCGCAGAGTCCGAAGCAGCCTGTTTGAACAACCTTAACCTCCGAATCAAGCTCCCTGCGTACAAGTTCCTTTTCAAGCGCTTCTCTTACAGCTTTGCTGCCCGAAGAGGTACAACCGGTTCCGGCGCAAATCAAAACATGTGAACGAATCATATTTCAGACCATATCTGTCAGTTGCAAAAGCAATTAACATTTTTCCTTTCTTCGTAAATGATTTTTACCTTCAAAATTATTTTGCATTCCCGATTGTATATTCGGAAACGATATTTCCGCCCTTGATATGCTCCGAAACAACCCTTTTTACCTTTTCGGCAGTCATTTTTACATAAGTAACCTTCTCGTTGTCGGGGGTGTAAACCTCCACCACCGGTTCAAACTGGCAAATGCCTATACAACCCGTCTGGGTAACGGTTACCTTATCAAAAAGACCTTCTTTGTTGATTTCTTCCACAAAGGCGTTCAGCACCGGTCTTGCGCCCGCGGCAATACCGCAGGTTGCCATACCGACGACTATACGGGTTGACGCAGCACCCTCACGCATTGCTACCTTCTCCTGCATTTTTGCTTTGATTGCAGCGAGTTCCGCTAATGTTTTCATACTTTTGTGCCCTTCCTTATATAATTTATTTTATATCTTTATTCGTATTGCTCCTTAATATAATCGGAAATCCAGTTGAGTATCTCCGGTTCGTTCAAAGGTATAACGCCGAGTTGCTCTCTTATCTCTTTTGTAGAAAAGCAGACATTACGGTCATCTGTTATATGCATAAAATGAAAGTCGATATCCGGACTTCCCTGTATGAGCGTAATCACCGTAGAAAGTATATCACCGAGAGGAGTAAAGTCAATATGGTTTTTGTAAAAAAACGCAAAAACCGTTGTGCCGTGATTATTCTGGTTATCTTCGGATGAAATTGATTTTATCTCGAGTTTACCGCCTGTCTGCTCTGCTGCGAGCTTAAAAAACGGGATTCCCAAGCCGACCTTTCTTGTGCTTCGGGTGGTGAAAAACGGATCTGATAGCTTATCTGTCTGTTCCTTTGTCATACCGCAGCCGTCATCCGTTATAGCAATACTTAACACATCTCCGCTTTCTGTAATTGAAATCGTTATGTTTTTTGCTCCCGCTTTTACTGAGTTCATGGCGATATCGAGTATGTTAAGAGATAGTTCTTTCATTTTTTATCCTATATGGTTTTTCCTCTTAAAAATTCAAACAGCCTTTTTCTTACCGATCCGGTGCTATATGACAAGTCGCCGAGCATTACTGAATTAACCGCCTCGCTTATATGCCATAAATAGTGGGCATCGGAGCTTGTTAATAACCTTTTTTCCTTCAAAGCCGGATAAGCTTTAATATATTCTGTCGAAAGAGAGCTGTTGTTGAACTCAGCACATTCAAAGGGCGGGTTTGAGGGAAAAGTACCGAGGGTAGTAATTATGCCGTTTGCCTGCCTGTCTATATGTGCCGGGTAACATATGGCGTTATGCCCGATAGCAAGCGTATATGCGGCTTCGATCGTCAGCGTCGTGGCGTTGGGGAGCAGGTTTTCCTCATAACCGATAATGTTGTCCTCGCTGTCCATAATTATCTGCTCTCCGAAAATATCGGTTCTGTTTTTTATCATTATGCGTTTTGCCGAGACATCTGTATCGAAACACATGGCGTCTTCTAAGGACTCAAAAAGACAGATAAGATGAATATCCTCCGCTGTTGTAAGCTCCATCCCCGCAACTGCTGTTAAGCCGTGTTTTTGACATGCTTCGAAAAATGCGGGGCAGTTTTTACAACTGTTGTGATCCGTCAGCGCCACGATGTGCAGACCGTTCAACTCCGCCATACCTGCGATATTGTTCGGTGTCATATCATTGTTTGCGCAGGGGGAGAGACATGAGTGAATATGCAGGTCGTAAAAATATTCGTTCATTTTTACAATAGTTTTCCCAGCTCAAAAGACAGCTGAAAGCTGTTTTTCTCACTGCGCAGAAGATTTATATTCTTCTGTATGGCTAAATTCCGCAGTTCCTCGCTAATTTCAGCATTTTCGGATAATATTATACAGGAAAGGTCAAGAAGCGATGCGACAGCGATAATATTCACATTGCTCATTATTGTTATCCATGCGCTGCCGTTGGTCGCTCTTGCCATAACCCAGCTCAAAAGGTCGCCAGAATAGCCGCTCTGTATATTTCTATCACCGTCGGAAAGGTTTACAACCTCTAAAGAAAGTGCTTCTATCGCTTTATTTACTGTCATTTTCCGCGGACTCCTTCTCTGGTTTTGCGTAGTCGGATTTTAGAAGCTCCTTGATACGCATTCGCATTTTGACTATGCATTCATCCTCGCTTGCCTCGCCCTTTACAACGTCGTAAGCGAACGCCTGACAGGTCGGTGCACCGCAGGAACCGCAGTCTAAGTCGGGAAGCTGCTCCCGTACCGCTTGGATATCTGCCATTTTTTTAATCGCCTCGTTGGTGTCGTTTGCAAGCTGAGAGACCGGCTTATATTCAAGCTCCGACTGGATTATATAATCATCGGGTATATAAAAGTCATCCTCACCCGCCGTTTTTCTGTTCCAGTTTTGAGAAACAGGCAGATAACGCTTGAGCGTCTGTAGCCTTGCTTTTGCGATATAAGGATTCTCGACAGCCATCGTTCCTCCGACACAGCCGCCGTTGCAGGCGTTGAGCTCAATGAACTCAAGGTCCGGGAAGGTGCCGTTGTCGATCTGGTCAAGCACCTTCATCACGTTTTCGATACCGTCGGCGGCAAGGTATTTGTCGTTGAATATTGCGGAGGATTCACCACCCGTAGAAGCCCACCCGATACCTATCATTCCCGAACGGGACAGCGGAAGCAGAGGCTTCGCTTTTTTCATAACACCGAGTAGGGAAAAATAAATATCGCTCATCGAAACCACACAGTCGACATAGCTTTTTTTATCTGTAGCATCGTTCTTGACATAACTTACCTTCGCCGGACAGGGGGAAATAAAGCAGGTTGCTATATCGGATTCGCATAAATCGGGGTTTTTCTCCAAAGCCTGCTTTTTCGCAAGCATCGCGGCGATCTCCATCGGAGGCTGCAGAGGCATAACATTATCGCACAGATACGGAAAACGAAGGCTGATAAGACGAACGATTACGGGACAAGCGGATGAAATGACGGGTTTTATTGAGTTTGGTCTGTTTATGTATCTCCTTGTATAACCGGATACCAGCTCCGCCGCTCTCGCAACCTCAAAAACATCGTCAAAGCCCAAATCCAAAAGTCCCTGTAAAACATAATCTATTTCGTCAAGCGAATCGAACTGTCCGTACAGAGAAGGGGCGGGAAGTGCGATTTTCCATTTAAAATCCTTTATTGCATCGAGCTTGTCGCTTATTGCTTTTTTTGCTTTGTAGGGACAGATTCTTATACACTCTCCGCAGTCGATACAGCGTGACGAATTGATTACCGCATGACCGTTTCTGATCCTAATCGCTTCGGTCGGGCAACGCTTCAGACAATTCGTGCAGCCCTTGCACTTTTCAATATCAAGTGAAACAGAGTGCTTGTATTCTGTCATGATTAACCACCAAATATATGTTGTTACCGTCCATAGACGGTAAAAAACTCATATGGGTACGTTTACAACCATTGTTATCTTAGTACCCTTGCCTAACTCCGAATCGATCTCCATACTGTCCGTGTAACGCTTCATGTTGGGCAGCCCCATTCCCGCTCCGAATCCGAGCGAGCGCACCGTATCGGTCGCAGTCGAAAAACCCTCCTGCATGGCGAGAGATATGTCGGAAATTCCCGGTCCGTGATCCTCAAGTATTATTTTAATCGATTCGGGGTCCACAAAAACATCGGCAACCCCACCGCCGGCATGTATGACCATATTTATTTCGCCCTCGTACATCGCGATCGATACCCGCCGTATTATGTCGGGCGTAAAGCCAAGCTGACGGAGCTTTTGCTTTATCTGAACCGACGCTTCTCCCGCCGAGGTGAAATTCTCTCCGTCTACGTCATAATGGAACTGTATAGTCTCACTCATTGCACTTGCTGCCCGTAAGACCTTTGGAATACAGTATCCCGCAGGCCTCGTACATCCTGAGAGGCGTTGCCAGCAGTACAAGCCCGCTGTTTTTTGCAAGAGTAATCATATCCTCAGCCGGAATTTTGTTGCGAACAAAGACAATACACTGCATATCCATCATTTGCGCAGTACGGATAACCTGAGAGTTGACAAGACCGGTCAGAAGCACAGCCTGATCCTTTACAAAGGCGAGAACATCACTCATCATATCGCTTCCGCAGGCGCTGTAAACATCCTTATCCAACGAATCCGCACCGCATATTACATTGGCGTTCAATAAATCTCTTATCTCGTTAATTTTCATAGATTTCTTTACTTATCAGCGGTATTTGTCAAGTATTCCCTTGACGTCCGCAGGTACCAGTCTGCCGTAAACATCGTTGTTGACAACGAGCACCGGTGCAAGTCCGCAGCATCCGAGGCAGCGCGTGTCAATTATTGAGAATCTGCCGTCGGCGGTAGTCTCTCCGACATTTATACCGAGCTGAGCCTTTACTTCGTCAAGAATATCCTGCGCACCCTTGACATAGCAAGCTGTTCCGGTGCAGACGCTGATTGTTTTCTCTCCCTTTGCGTTCAGGGAAAACTGCGAATAAAAGGTAGCCACGCCGTATATCTCCGAAACGGGGATATCCAGCGAATCTGCGATCAGTGTCATTGTGTCCATAGAGAGATATCCGAAAAGCTCCTGAGCTTTTTGCATTATTGGCATAAGCGGACCGTCGGTGTCCTTGTGCTTAGCAATAAACTCAATGAGCTTTGCCTGATTCGTATCGATTTGATCCTTTGTAAGTGACATACACTTATCCTCCTGATATGTTAAAATAGTATATATGAAATGATTTTTTCTAAATACGGTCTGACTGAATCAGACCGGTTTTTTACATACTCAATCAAATATGTATCTTATCACAGAGTTTTTAAAAAAACAATACCTTTCGATAAAATTTTATCGAAATTTATTTATCGGTAAAACTTGGATACATTCACACTTTATTTTTGCTTCCGCTATTGAATTTATCTGTTTTACCTATATAATATGAATATACGGAAATTCCTGCGTTTTTTCGGAAAAGTTGAATGTTTTTTTTGTGAAAAAACAAATTATTTGCGTTTTTCGATAATATAAATCGGTATAATTAAAATATGGGAATACAAAATAAAGGGGTAGTATGAATGAATAAAACAATCTACGAGCAATTTTTAACGAAGCAATACAAAGTTAGGAAAGCTGAAAACATAAGGGAACTTGTGTTAGAAAGTGCGAGAATTTACAGAAAGAGAACCGCTTTTTATCTGAAAGAAGCAAAGGGTTCTTATATAAGAATTACCTATGAGAGGATGAAAAACGATTACCTTACGCTTGCGAATACATTTATTTCTATGGGGCTTAAAAACAAGCCGATAGCTGTTACCGGAATAAACAGTTATGAGTGGGCGATAACCTATCTTGCCGCTTCGACGGTGGGAATTGTTGTCCCTCTCGATAAGGAGATTTCCATAGAGGATATGACGGGTTTTATTGAAGCTTCCGAAGCCGAGGCGTTAATTGCAGATGAGAAGTATTTATTAAAGCTGCAAAAAACAGTCAACAGGCAGGGTTTTATATTTATCAGAACACGGGAGGAATCGGATAATACCGACACCGAATCAATAGCATCGCTCATAAGTGCCGATAGTACGCAGTACGGTCAGGGTAACACAGAGGCGGAAACGATGCCTATTGACAGGGACGAATCGAAAATCCTTATCTTCACCTCCGGAACTACAGGTAACGCAAAAGGCGTTTGTTTATCCCACCGCAATATATGCGCCAACATCATGTC
>ENA-UOOM01001088-UOOM01001088.1-fermentation-metagenome-genome-assembly--contig:-NODE-1088-length-27456-cov-12.874457_pt1 | contig 27456 bp, 30 predicted proteins | sample MGYA00245781_ERZ724031 | MGnify/ENA primary metagenome ERZ724031 (study PRJEB28704, sample SAMN03018317) | fermentation metagenome | biome: anthropogenic terrestrial biome; feature: soil... | reverse complement strand
TGTCCATAAGGTGCGGGTTGGCAGCCGTAAAACTGACCTTCAGTCCGCATGTTGCTTCCAGTTTGTCTTTCATCGCTTCGATCTCTGAAAAAGTTTTTGTGTGGGTCCTGTAGGGGTTGATAAGAAATATGAGGTCATATCCGGCTTTGATCAATTCAGGTTCAAACTGCTTTAGTGCAAGCGCGCCCTGTGAATCTCCCCCGACGTCGATTATCAATCGGCGGGATCCGTCATGGATCTTTGTCCTGATCAGAGGGTTAATGTAGCTCATGTCTCCCCACTTGATATCTCCGGGAGGAGAAAGCACGGACAGGTTCTCTTTCGCTATGTCGGCTGCCAGTGCCCTCAGGCAGAAATAAGGATTTATTATATCCATGTCAGACAGGACTACCTTGTCTCCGGCAGCAGCCATAGCTGAAGCCAGGCTTATTGTCAGTTCTGTCTTGCCTGAGCCGAGTGCGCCGGTGACTGCGACAACATGATCCCATTTTATACTGTTCAATAATGCGAGGTTGTTATCGTGGACATCATTATTCTTTTTCATAGACATGCGCCTCTTCTTCCCCCGAAAGGACTTTATATGCACCTTCGACGAGAGCCCTCAGTTCATCTTCGCCCGGTACGCAGATGACTTCCGATATCCAGGAGACCCTATCCCTGATAAGATCACAGAGGTATGCACTGTTTGCGAGACCTCCGGTCAGTATCACGGCATCTACCTTCCCGTAAAGGTTTACGGCCCTTGAACCAATTTCTGCGGCTATCTGGTAGGCAAGCGCGTCCACTATAAGTTTCGCCTTCACGTCCCCTGAGTGGATCCTTTCGACGATCTTCCGGAAATCCCTGCTTCCAATGTGAGCGGCAACTCCTGCTTCACCTACTACCATCCTCTCTATCTCTTTCCGTGAATATGTGCCGGAAAAACATAGATCAATAAGGTCCCACGCATGGACGGTACCGGCACGCTCAAGCGACATCGGGCCGTACCCTCCGAGCCCGTTGTTCACGTCGATAACTTTGCCTTCACAGTGCGCCCCGACCGTGACTCCGCCTCCCATGTGAGCAACGATGAATCTGCACTGATCAATATGTTTTCCCATTTTTTGGGCGACCTTGTAAGCCACTGCCTTTTGGTTCAGGGCGTGGAACACAGACCTTTTGGGGAGATTGGGCATCCCGCTCACGTGGGCGACCTCGGACATCTCGTCTACGCATACCGGGTCAACGATAAAGGCAGGAATAGATCCTGCCTCCTCCGATATCCTTTTTGCGATCAACCCGCCGAAGTTCGATGCGTGCCTTCCGTACCTGCATGATCTCAGGTCTGCGGCCATTTCCTCGTTAATTATCCATGCACCGCCTGAGATGGGGCGCAGCAGTCCGCCCCTGCCGACCACGGCGGAGAGCTCGGAAACGCCGTTCCCATGCTTTTTAAGTATTTCGACCGAATTGGTGAACCTGAAGAGTTCCTCTTTTTCAGGCGACCCTTTGCATCTGTCGATTTCTTCCTGACTGTATGCCACAGATTCAGACCATAGCATCTCCAGATCTTCGTACAGCGCAGCCTTCATTCCGGTGCTTCCTGGGTTGATTGCAAATATTTTCATTTTTACCCTCAACCTTTGCTAAATAGAGTCTTATTTCACATTTTAGATATGCTTTTAAAAAGAAACACTTCTCTATACTTTATTATAATACATTTATATTCCTATGCAAAGATTTCGATATTCAATTGAAATTTCCGGCTTTTCTGTGCCTTGACACTCAATATTCTGGTTGTTATACTCTCCTTCGTGGCGGCATAGCCAAGCGGTAAGGCAGAGGACTGCAAATCCTTCATCCCCAGTTCGAATCTGGGTGCCGCCTCCAAAATAATTTGATAAACGTACAGATAAAAATCTCAGGGGAAGTTCCCTGGGATTTTTTTCGTCCGCTCTAACGCTGCGGGTCAAAGCCGGGAGGATCCGTATCTAACGCTTATCTCTGCTGGGATCCCTTATCATGAAGATGACCGATGCGACTATCAGAGGCGTTGCGATCAGCATGTTCATGCTCAGATGTTCTCCTCCCAGAAGCCACCCCAGAAAGACTGCGACGACGGGGTTAACGAAGGCATGAGTAGCGACCCTGTTTGCCGGCTGCACCCTCATAAGCCAGAGAAAAGAGGAATATGCGACCAGAGAGCCGAAGATGATCAGGTAGATAAGTGCAAAGACCGATCTGGAGGAAAAAGAGGCCATATTTTGATAATTTCCCGTGAACGCCGAAACAAAAAAATGGATCAGCATCATTACAGCTCCGCCGCACATCATCTGCATGCCAGAAGACATGAGCAGGTCCTGATGGATCTGGGGATTTTTTGAAATAAAGGCCCCCATTACCCAGGTGATCCCGCTCAAGATCAGCATCAGGACCCATATGATATAGCTCGATTCAAAGGAGAAGTCAGCATTGGGGTCTCCCGCAACAAGGAAAAAGATCCCCAGGAAGCCTAAGGTGATCCCGATATAGTGACTCCCCGCAGGCCTCGCACCCTTGAAGAAGAGCCAGCCTATCAGGCAGAACCAGAGCGGTTCCAGCGCCACGAGAAGTGCGGCTATAGACGACGGCACTACAGTTTCGGCGCTTGTTATCAGTCCGTATGAAACTACGAACGGAAGAAGGGATGCAAAAAAGGCATTTTTCCATCCGCTGACAGTGGTCCTGTATCCCGACATCACTGACCTAAGTGCAAAGAGTATGATCCCCGCGCTGAGAAACCTTGCACCGCCTGAAAAAAAAGGCGGTATGGTCTCGACCGTGAACCTGATCCCCAGATATGTGGATCCCCATATGATGTACACCATCAGATAAGCAAACACCAATGCTGCTTTTGAGGGTTTGTCCGTTCCCGCTGCAGGCATGATACGACCCCTTTTCTTTCTGTGCGCCGGCCTGTTCTCAGTGAACAGGATGCCGTCCAATTATAACGCTATGGATCGTGATCATCTTCATTTTTTTATCTCACACAAAAAAAATCGTTGTGTAAATACATATTTTTATGCAATAATGACAATCATCGATAAAATATTACTATTGCGCAAATTTAATAATTATTTTAAAGCAACCTCTATAAGAGGAGGCCGCAGACTTTGGAAAACAATGTAGTAATGCAGCTCTTCGTACAGAGGCACATGCCCGACGGAAGATCCCTCACAGTCCCCTGTACGATCGAAGTACTGTCAGAAAAAGATGAGAAATTCTCTATAGAACTACACAATGAAGTGGCTTTAGGTCTGAGCCGTGACATCTTTGCCGCAAGCACAGAAGAAGAACTCAGGCGATTTTTGACTGAAGACGGCATAGCAGTTGGGGCAAGGTATGACGGCCGCCTGGTCTGCCTGAGGACTCTCAAGATCTCACCTGACTGGGTGAGGGAATCCCTTGCGGACTACAGCCTGTCTCCGGAAAGATACGAGCATTCTGCAGTAACAGGTTTCTGTGTAGTGGACAGGGAGTTCAGGGGAAACAACATACAGTTTCTGACACAGTTTTATGCCGAGAACATCGTTTCAAGGAGATTTGACTCGGTCGTAACGACTGTATCGCCCAAAAATATCTTCAGTCTGCAGAATGTGCTTGCATGCGGATACTATATTATTTCCATCGAATGGACATACGGAGGTTATCTCCGTTTTGTGCTGAAAAAGGAGTTCCACCCCAAAGATCCTTTATGGACACACGGACATCTGAGGATACCGATCAGGGATATCAAAAGACAGAAGGAAGCTCTTTCGAACGGCAGCGTAGGCTACAAGATCGTAAGAGGACCAAGCGGGTTCGCGATCCTGTACGGCAGGATCGGTCCCTGATCCATTCTTACCAGACAGTTAACAGTACGGAGCTAATGTCAAAAAAGACAAAAAGGCAACTCAAACCGGAACGGTCTGGCTGCCATTTTTATTCTTGGACAGATAAGTGACTAGATCAGTTTTTTGATCATTCCCGAGATCAGTCTGGGTCCAGGAAAGAAAGCACGGGAAATTTTTTTTCCCGCAATGCTCATCATCAGGCCGGCAAGCACAGCGGCGCCCACAACATGAAGGGGCTTCCTTCGGATCATACGGACAGGGTCCATCTCCATCATGGCTGACCTGAAATTGGCCTTAGCCTCTTCAAGCGTCAGTTCTCTTTTGCTCCGTTCCAAGACGGGACGCCCCTTTTCCGTAAGATATCATTCTTCCCTTTAAGATCGTCCATGCGCCGGATCCCAGGAGGATAGCCGCGACAATAAGCGCTGATGCCGGTCTCCCCAAATACTCGCTAAGCCAGAAGTAGAACGCTGCTCCAACGGCAAAGACACCACAGATGACAAGAGAGACTCCAAAAAACATGATGAGGAATCCTTCTGTGACGAGGACTGATTTTTCCCTGAAAGTCCTTCCTTCTGCTTCGATCAGATCAAAAAAACTGACTATCAGATTGGTTAAAGTTTCCAAAATATCCACCCTGCCTGTCCCCCGGCCCAGAAGGTCCGGGTGCTATTCCTCTTCGGGTCTCCAGCAGCAGTAATCGAGAAGTTTTCCTATCACTATACCGGCTCCAAAGGCGATCACTACAGACAGGAAAGGATTATCCGATACTCTGGTGCCGACTTTGGCGACAGCAGCCCTTCCGGGTTCCTCATATTTTTCGATCACAGGCTTTACTGCGGCCAGGAGGGTTTTGGCGCCGTCATCCAAGGTGCTCTTGACCTTGTTGAAATCTATGACTCGTTTGGCCTCGGCCTTTTCCTGCTGTTCCGCGATAGCGCATTTCAGTGCCTCGATCTCAGCCTTGAGTTCCATTATGACATCTTCGCTGGTCTTGACCTCTGTCATGGTAATTCCTCCTCCTGATTTTTCCCGTCTTGTGCCTCTCATATATGTTTCTGTTTCGCTATTTTATCATGATAGAGTATTTTCGGGGAATAAGAGGTTAAAATAATAGTGTGTTTTGCTTATTGATATTATGTTCGGCAGGAGGAAATGAGATGAAGGAAAATTACGTTGAAGTCCCGCTGCTTCAGCAGCGCGAGATCGAAATGAGGGTGCTGGGACCTGTCATAAGAGCTTTTGCAGCTGAGTTTGAAAAAGAAAAGACCTATGATCTTGTGCGCAGGACGATGCAGGAAATATCACGCGGACTTGGCAAAGAAAAGTCTCTCGGGGGCGGCGGACTTGAAAACCTCAAGTCAAAGTGCATCTCAAAATGGAATGATGGAGGTGCGCTGGAGGTCAGCATCAGGGAAGACTCGGACACCATTCTGGCTTTTGACGTCACAAGATGCGATTTTGCAGACCTTTACAGGGAACTCGGATTCGGTGATATCGGAACCCTTATTTCCTGCGACCGTGATGCGGCATTCCTTGACGGTTTCGACCCTGAGCTCGAGCTAGTAAGACAAAAGACACTTATGGAGGGCGAAGATCTCTGTGATTTCTGCTACAGGAAAAAAGGATGACCTCCTCATCATAAAAGAAAAATACGGAGAACTGACGGACTCGATTAGAAAACTGGGAAAGGCGGCAATAGCCTTTTCCGGCGGAGTCGACAGTTCTCTGCTTGCCTATGCGGCAAAGGAGACCCTGGGAGATAATGCGTGTGCATTTACACTTTGGTCTCCGTTGCTGCCCGCGGATGACAAGAGAGATATTTTATCTTTTACGGATAGATACGGGATAAGGCTCTTCAAAATCGAACACAACGACCTTAGCTGCAAAGATTTCTGCGAAAACAGTCCTGAGCGGTGCTATATATGCAAATCGGCGAGGCTGGATGCCCTGACTTCACTGGCAGAAGAGCTTGATATCCCTTGGCTGCTTGACGGCTCCAACATTGACGATCTGAACGACTGGCGGCCCGGCATGAAAGCTGTCAGGGAATCGAAGATCACCCTCTCCCCCCTCCTTGAATGCGGCCTTTCCAAAAAAGACATAAGGGAGATATCATCTCATCTGGAACTGCCGACCGCGGTCAAACCATCGGCGGCATGCCTGGCTTCACGGATACCGACTGGGACAGCCATAACGGAAGAGCTGATCCTGAAGATAGATGCGGGAGAGGACATAATCAAAAAATATCTTCCGGCAAACGCTCAATTGAGGATGCGCTATGACGGAAGGGCCGCAAAAATCGAGACAGACCGGGAGAATATACCCGGCCTGTCTCAGTCATTAGCTTTGATATCCGAAGAACTTGCGCTTATCGGTATTGCAGCGGTCCTTATAGAAAAGGACGGTTATATGATGGGCAGCGCTACAGTTCGACCGAAATAAAGAGGGTCTGGCCGCCCCTCGACATCAGTATCCCCAGAGATCTGTTCTTCGCTCCCATCACCCTGTTCCAGTCATCCAGCGTTTTCATCTTTGTCCTGTTCACTTCCAGGATGACATCTCCCGGCTGGAGGCCGAGCCTGGCTCCGAGACTTCCCCTGTCAACGTCTGTCACTACGAGGCCTTCGTCTGAGTCAAGCCTGTATTGCCTCTGAAGCTCGCTGTCTATAACAGCTGCGGTGATCCCCATCTGCTTTGATGAGCCCGATGAGCTCTTGGGACCCGGGGCCGGCTTGCTGCCGCTCTTCTCCCCTTCGCCCCTGTCGATCTCACCAAGGACGACCTGTACGTTCCTCTTTTTCCCGTCCCTGTATATCCCGAAATCCACCTTGTCGCCGGCCATTTTATTCCTTACGGAAAAGACCACGTCCTGACTGTTTTTAACTTCCTTGCCTCCGATCGATACGATAACGTCGCCCCTCTTGAGGCCGTACTTATCCGCGGGTGAGTTCGGCTCTACGTCTGCAATGATCGACCCTTCCTTGACAGGTATTTTGTAAGAATCGACAAGAGCAGCCGTCAGAGGCTGAACTGTTACGCCAAGCCATCCCCTGCGCACTTCTCCGTGCTTTATGAGGTCATCCATGATCTGTTTGGCCATGTTGATAGGGACTGCAAATCCTATTCCCTGTGCATAGGGGACGATGGCAGTGTTGATACCAATGACCCTGCCGCTGAGATCTATCAGGGGCCCTCCGCTGTTGCCCGGGTTTATCGCAGCGTCTGTCTGCATGAAGCCCTGGAAATTGACACCCGGAGCCTGGAGCGTCCTGTTTTTGGCGGAAACGACTCCCGCTGTCACTGAATTCTCAAAACCCAGAGGATTGCCTATGGCCACGACCCATTCACCGACTTCTGTCGCATCGGAGTCGCCAAGCAAAAGTACGGGAAGATCAGGAGCTTTGATCTGTATTACTGCAAGATCGAAGGTAGGGTCCTGTCCGATTTTTTTTGCGTCAAAGGACCTTCCGTCAAGAAGAGTTACCTTTATTTTGTCGGCACCCTCGACAACATGGTTGTTCGTGAGGATATAGCCGTCCTTCGTAACTATGAAGCCGGAGCCCTTTCCTCTCTGAGGGATCATTCTCTCCTGCGTTCCGCCGCCTCCGAAGATATCTCCCCCAAAGAACTCTTCAAAAAAGGGATCCCCTCCGAAAGGATTTGTCATTATCCTCTGTTTCACCATTGTTTCAGTGTCTATGTTAACAACAGCAGGGGAACTTTTTTTGACTATCGAGACTATGGGGTTGCCTGTGTAAACATCCTGTGCGTATGCCCCGGGAGTGGTCGAAGCGACAGTCCTGACTTCAGGTTCCCTGATATTCTTAACAACGCTGTATTCCGACGCAATAAAGGTCCCGAAGGCTCCTCCCGCAAACATGATCGCTCCGGCTGCGGCAGCTATTCCAAATTTTTTGACAGCAGTTATGAAATTATCCTTATTCATGAACACACCTCCGCGTTCCTGATTATGAGAAATATTGTTGCACGGCTAATATTCTAATTAATCCCCTGCAAATTGCATCAAGGATATTACGTAAGGCAAAGAAGGTGAAAAAACTTAAATCAACTTTTTTATACTTCTATTTTGTTTTATGTCTCGTTGTTCTTTACATCTCTGCCTGCTATAATATTAAAGTAATATAATCCGACCACAGTGGAGTTACTAGATGAGGAAGATATTCCGATCCTATTTTCCGACCACCCGTGCATTTTTCATTCTGATAGCCTTTCTGGCTATCACTTTTATTGCCATCTTTGCCCTTCTTGACCATCTAAGGTCGATATTTTTTTCTCACGCAGACGCTCAGAACCAGTCGGTGGTATCACTGGCAGCCAACATGGTGGACGAACGCATCAACGCGAAACTGATCCAGCTTCAGGCTCTCGGATACACTGCATCCTCACAAAAAGACCTGTCGGACAAAGACCTCCTTATAAGGAGACTAGAACAGATAAAGCACGAGGCATTAAAAATAGGTTATGACTTCATCCAGCTTACGGACCAAGAGGGAAATTATGTAAGCACGAGCGGGAAAAAAGCGATCATCGTTGAGGACGAACATTTCTACAGAGCGATCAGAGGCTTTAGCGTTGTGTCAAACATCTTGAGCAATGATATGACCGGAACAAGCGGATCCTCGGACAATAAAATGGTCATATTCAGCGTACCTGTATTTTCCGGGGCTTCCGTCATCGGAGTTCTGACAGCTGCCATAAATGTAGATAAAATATCCATGCTGGAGAATATAAACATTCCCTACAGCGGCACTTTTTTGTGCCTGATAGACGGGAACAACAGCATTGTAGAGTACTCCGGCAGCTTCCTGAGGGAGTTTCCGCATCTCACCAGGAGTTTCAATTTTTTCAGCCCTCTGTCAACTTTGATAGAGTCTGATGAACTGCTTTTCCTTAAAGAAGAACTTGCCGGCCTTGCCGGAACTGTGATAAAGCATCACAAAAGCAGTAAAAATGACAGGATCCTTTCATTCGCGGCCCTTCCCCATTCAGACAGATGGAAGCTCGTCGCGGTTTCGTCGGAAGACAGCATCAGATCACAGCAAAACAGCCTGCTCATCAAAATCGGCGCTTTGATATTATTGTGTATATTCCTGATCACGCTGACCGTTGTCTACCTTTACGTGATAAGGTGGAAATACATGAGGATCCGTGAACTCTCAAACACCACGATAAGCAAGGCCGGGTTCAATTTTTTCAAAGTATCGCCTGACGGGGATGTCATGGACTTTGACGACGACTTCGCCTCTTTTCTCGGCATCCATAATGATAAAAAAGTTTTCAGCTTCAAAAGGCTGCTCAATGAGGAACAACAGGTCTTCCCCATGTCCGGGATGGATCGTGATACATCTTTTAAGCTCAGGCTTTCCATAAAGAACAGCGAAGATAAGGATATTTTCCTTCTTGTCCAGATCATAGGGGAGAAGGAGAGGGACTTCTACCCTGCCTTCGCGATAGACGTGACTGATGATGAACTCTTGCAGGAAAAGGTAAGGGACCTGGCATATACCGACAAGACTACGGGACTCCCAAACAAGGAGAGCTTTATCCTCAAAATTGAAAGCCTGAACAGGAAGAGCACGTCAATGATTTTCAAAAGCGGGCTTCTTTTTATTGACATAAACAACAGCCATAGGATACTGGAAATATTAGGACACAGGCTCTTTGAAAAAATGCTGCGTGATGCTGCTGACAGGCTTTCCGTTGTTGCCGCCGCCCATGGCGGGGAGATCTTCAACCTGGAGAGCGATGATTTTGTGATCGTCATAGACGATTATCAGGACGACAGCGAGATGTGCTCAGTAGCAAACAAGGTCTACGGCGCTTTTGCAATGCCCTTCACGTTGGGAGACGCGCTGTACGAGGTCAGCTTAAGAATAGGACTTGTCTCATGCACAGAATATCTGAGAGGAGCACAGATCAGTCCGAGCGACATGCTCAGATACGGCGAGATAGCCGGAAGGCTTGCAAAGAAGAGTGAAGGGGTATTTATACTTGACATCGAGTCTTATTTGTCCGCCATAAAAGAACTTGATATGGAGGTAGATCTGATAAACTCGATAAAAAACTGCGAACTTAAAGTTAAGTACCAGCCTGTCTACTCTTTCGGTCCTGACCGGATAACAGCAGTAGAAGCGCTCCTCAGATGGGAAAACGAGCGATATGGGAATGTCCCGCCTTCCATCTTCATAGCTATAGCAGAGAGGTGCGGTTTCATAAACCAACTTGGCGATTTCGCAATTGACACAGCACTGGATCTCGCATCGAGGCTGTGCTCTGAAGACAGGGGCATCCTGGTGAATTTCAATGTCTCATCGATGCAGTTCTCACAGAGCAGCTTTGCGGAAAAACTCAGGGACAAGTTCAGATCCCGGAGCCTTCCCAAAGATAGCGCAGGCCTTGAGATAACGGAATCCTGCCTTTGCGGCGAAACTTCTGACTTTATCGAAAAGCTCGAGATGATCAGAAGAGAAGGAATAATGGTCTCTATCGATGATTTCGGGACCGGTTATTCTTCCCTCTCTTACCTTAAAGACCTCCCCATAGATTTTCTCAAGATCGACAGGAGTTTCATCACAGGGATCGACTGTTCAGAAAAACATTTCAATCTTTTCAAAAGCATAACGGCACTGGCAGGATCTATCGGTGTTGAGGTCATTGCGGAGGGTGTGGAGACAGAAGATCAGCTTGACGCAGTCCGGAGGTGCCGCTGCAGGCACATACAGGGGTTCCTGATCTCTGAGCCTATGGATGAGGATGCTCTGATGGACTTTATCAAAACTTACACAGGACCCGGAAAAGAAAGCTGCCGGAAGTCATAAAGACAATAAAATGAGCGAAGGGCAAAATGTCTCTTCGCTCATTTTATTATCTTTAGTGGCCCCGGATGATCGCTACCTGCTTCGGGAAGATCTTTTCCTTCCTCTATCCGAGCTTCCCCTGTCTGAACGGGTCACCGGACAGACAAGCACCCTTCTTGAAGGCTCCTCACCGATAGATTTCGTCTCTACCTCTTTATTGTCCCTGAGTGCAAGGTGGACTATCCGACGCTCCCAGCTTGACATAGGTTCCAGGCTGACCGGGGTCCCCTTGCGGAGAGATTCTCTGGCTATCGATTCTGCAAGCCTGGTCAGCGTCTGTTCCCTGCGCTGGCGGTACCCTCCGCAGTCGAAACGGACCCTTCGTGTGGACATGTCATCATGACAGGCAAGGTTGGTAAGATACTCCAGCGCTTTAAGCGTCTCACCGTATCTTCCGATCACTACCCCGACATCTTCTCCGACGAGGTTGATCATACCGTCCTCATTCAGCTCGGGGATAAGGTCAAGGTCCATCCTCTCCAAAATATCGTTGACAAAATGGCATGACTTTATGAAAGTTACGGGTGCAAATGGTTTTACCTCAACTTTGTATGTACAGCCAAGGAAACCAAAGAGTTTTTTATCTTCGGATATTATCTGAGCCTCAACATCATCAGTTTTGATACCCCAAAGCTCAGCCGCCTTCTCACGGGCCTCTTCCACCGACTCGCACTCAAAGACCGCCGAACCGATCTCCGGCATCGGGATCCTCTCTTCCATGTCCCTGTCCATCATGCGTCCCTCTTGTCCTGTCCGGCAAGAGGCCGTTTCTTATTCATCATCGTCGTCATCGTAGTCGTCCTCGTATTCATCGTCATCGTCCTCAACTGCGGCCGGCGTAGGTTTGTTCTTATGAAGGACAGGCTTGACCTGAAGTTCCTCTTTCGTCTTTTTCATTACGAAGTATTGCTGAGCAACTCCGATAAGCGATGAAAGCCCCCAGTAAAGCATGACTCCGCCAGGCATCGAAAGGCAGATGAACGCCATGAAAAACGGCATTATTGTGTTCATCATAGCCATCTGCGGGTTTGCCCCTGCTGAAGAAAGTTTCTGCTGAGCCCAGGTAAGGAATGAAATGCTTATGAGCAAAATGAGGTTGCCCATGTAGAGTCCGGCATTTGAGAGTCCCGACGGATTCTGCATGATGCCTGTCAGGACTGACATAAGGCCGTAGTTTCCTGTCGGATCTGCCGCTACGCCAACCGCCTGGGCAAGGCCTGCGGTCGTCGACGAACCCAGTATTATCCCGAGGAAGGATGTCCCGGCAAAATCATATGTCCTAAGTACATTGAAGAGAAGGATGAGGATCGGCAGCTGCACCAGAAGAGGCAGACATCCCGCTGCCGGATTAATTTTATTCTCCTTGTAGAGACGCATCGTCTCCTGGTTGAGTTTCTCTTTATCGTTGGCATATTTTTCCTGCAGCACCTTCAGACGTGGCTGTATCTTCTGCATCTGCTGCATACTGACCATTTGTTTCTGGTTGAGGGGGTAAAGTGCTATCCTTACAGCTATTGTCAACAGCACTATGGCCATTCCAAAAGAGTTTGTGAGGCCGTAAAAAAATTCAAGGATCATGAGAAGCAGATCGCTTGCTCCATTCCAAATCGCGCCCAAAACTTTCACCTAACCTTTCGAAGTCCTTTAAATAACTTTCCTATCCGGATCCGTGTATCTAAATCTTCCTGTCCGGGCACAGGGTCGTACCCTCCCGGATCCCATGGACCGCAGCGCAGTATCCTCCGCAGTCCGAGTTCCGCTCCGTAAATAAGACCGTATCTTTCTACCGCTTCAGCTGTATATTCGGAGCATGTCGGGATGAAGCGGCATTTTCCTCCTCCCAGTACCGGTGATATTGCTGCCTGGTAGAACCTGATCAGAAAAAGTCCTGCCATCGATGCTAGGCGCATGTTCGTCCTGCCTTGTCAGCATTCCAGTCCGGTCCGGGCCAGTCCTGCCTCATGAGTCCCCTTCTTTTGAGCGAATGCGCGATATCCATGTAGATGTCAACGGAAGACCTTTCCAGAGCTTTCTCCCTGAGCGACGCTATTATCCATACTCCGTCCCTTATCCATGGTAAAAGCCTCCTGAATGCTTCCCTCATCATCCTTCGGCCTCTTGTACGCTTTGCGGCGTTTGCTGTTTTTTTCCCCACAGTCACTCCCACCAGTACGGGATCGCCGGGGCGTTCAACAAACAACAACCGCACCAGCTCGCCTGTTTCACGACGTCCGGTGCGGAATACAAGGTCGAACTGCCATCCGTGCCTGAGCCTGACAGCTGACGAAAAGCCGAAATTCACGGCTGATTAGACAGCAAGACGCGCTCTACCCTTACGGCGACGATTCCTCAAAATGCGGCGTCCGCTTGGGGAGGCAGAACGTACGAGAAAGCCCATTGAACGCTTTCGTCTGGTGTTATGCGGCTGAAATGTTCGTTTCACAGACTACACCTCCTGTGGTTCATTTTCTGATAACCATAATTGTCTTATAAGCAACCTAGTAAATATATCATACACTTCTCTATGGAGCAAGAAAAATTATATAATGCATAATAAAATTCTACTGCCGAACACAAATAATTGGGGTAAAATAGAATGAGCTGTTGCAGGATATGCCCAATATGTGCTAATATATCCGCTGTCTTTTGTGAAGGAGGTGACGGCATTGCCAAATAAGAAATCAGCAAAAAAACGAGTTCTGGTCACTGAAAGAAACCGCATTTACAACCGCTTCTGGAAAACCCGCTGCAAAAATGCAGTTAAGAAGCTTCTGGATGCAGTTGAACAGAAAGACTCCGAGCTTGCAGCAAAGAGGCTGAACGAGGCTCAGGGTGTACTGGATAAGGCGGTAGTAAAGGGCGTCGTCCACCGGAATACAGCGTCCCGCCGCAAGGCTATGATGGCAGCTAGATTTAAATCCCTTTCTGCCTAGGTGACCCGATCAATATTACAGATCTGTACGGAGAGGCCAAGTTACCCTCTCCGTTTGTTTTTTATCTGCCCATCAATTCGATCACAAGGGTCTCAAGACCGGCCCATCCTGATCCGGTACCGCTCTTTTCATCTATGTTGATTTTTATGAGCCCCAATATAAATCGGCCGATCGGGCCCGCACCGTATTTTCGTGCGGCGTTTCCGGCCATCGTCCATGCGTAGTTCTTCGCTCCGAGCGACTGCGCAAAGAGAGCTCCCTTACCCGGATGCATCGATGCGTACCAGGCAAGCCTCATTCTGTTGTGTATCGCAGACACAAGGGGTATAAGATCTCCGTTTTTGGAGACAGCGTTGAGGCTCCTGACCGTTTTGACATGGTCACCGCTGCAGAGGCCATCCAGAAGCTTCAGAAGATTTCCGGTCCCGTCGTCCAGGCACATGCTTTCAACATCAGACAAATTGACAGATCTGCCTTTTTTTAGCATTGAGAGGCTCAGGAGCTGACGCCTTATCTCCTCCGGGTCCTCTGTAAGCTCAATGATCAGCGAGACAGCCTCTCTGTCAATATTTATCCCCATCTTTCCTGCCAGGTCCGTTGTCCACATCATTCTTTCACGCGGCCACCGCGGGAAGGGCGCGGCTTTCAGGACAGTGCACTTTTCAAGCGTATGCGGGGGAAAGATCTTTGCAGGGTCTGACTCATAGATCAGAAGGATGACCACAGGTGAATCAGCATCCACCATCGTATCGAAGTTTTCCGGGAAAGGCCCCAAAAGAGGAGCTGATTCAACAACAATGATCCTCTTTTCGTCAAAGAGGCCTCCTGAGAGGTTATCGGACAGGAGGGGGCCCCATTCGCCGCCCTCCTGTCTTCCTGATATCACATGACCTTTTTTTTCAAAATCAGCAACTGTCTCCTCCAGGAGCCGTCTCTGTGCCGTGCCCGAGGCAGAGATCAGGAGGAGAGAGGGCATCAGTCTTTCACCACAATATTAACCAGCTTGCCGGGGATCGGGATGACCTTGACAATTCGTTTGCCTTCGGTCCTTTTCTTCGTCTCAGCTCTCGAGAGGATCTCCTCGCTGAGTTCTTCCTTCGACAGACCGGCCTTCACAGTGAACTGCTCCCTGACCTTGCCGTTTATCTGAAGCACTACAGTCACCATGTCTTCCACGAGAGATCCCGAGTCAACTTCAAACCATTTTTCAACTGATAGGAAGGTATCGTTCCCGATCATGTGCCAGAGTTCTTCCGTTATGTGGGGCGCAAAGGGGGAAAGGCATGAGAGCAGGGTCTCCACACCCTCCCTCATTACTGACCATGCATCAGGAGTACCGGGCCTGAATCCGATGAGAGCGTTGGTAAGCTCCATGAGCCTGGCAACGGCTGTGTTGAACTGACGCTCTTCACTTATGTCCCTGGTGACCCTGTCGAGGGTATTGTGGATAATGCGTTTGATATCCCTGATATCAGAAGTATTTATCTCTTTCATCGGCACCCGGATCCTGGAAGCTGCCGCTATCCCTTCAAGGTTCGATTCGACGAGGCGCCACACCCTTCCAAGGAAACGATGGGCTCCCTCGACGCCTCTCTCTGACCAGTCAAGGTCTTTTTCTGGCGGAGATGCGAAAAGGATGAAGAGCCTTGCCGTGTCAGCTCCGTATTTGTTGATTATTTCATCAGGATCGACAACGTTGCCAAGAGATTTGGACATCTTGGCCCCGTCTTTTATCACCATTCCCTGCGTAAGGAGCCTTTTGAAGGGCTCTCTCATCTCTTTCGGAAGGAGGCCGAGGTCTGCGCATACTTTTGTAAAGAACCTTGCGTATATGAGATGAAGGCATGCGTGCTCAATACCGCCGATGTACTGGTCGACGTTCATCCAGTAGGCTGCCTCGTCTTTGTCAAAGGGCTGATCTGTACACCACGGCGAAGTATACCTGCTGAAGTACCACGAAGAACAGAAGAACGTGTCCATTGTGTCGGTCTCACGCCTTGCAGGTTTTCCGCATACCGGGCATATCGTATTTATCCAGTCTTCACGAAGGGCTAGCGGATTGCCTCCATGCTCGGGCATCTCGATGTCAAGAGGCAGTTCCACCGGAAGCTGGTCTTCAGGTACCGGAACTATCCCGCAGTGGTCGCAGTAGACCATCGGGATGGGAGTGCCCCAGTACCGCTGCCTTGAGATGAGCCAGTCCCTCAGCCTGAACTGGACCTCTCTGCTGCCAAGTCCTTTTTCCTCGAACCATTCACCTATCTTTTCGATAGCCTGGGGAGTGGGCAAGCCGTCAAACTCGCCTGAATTGCATGCTATGCCGTCAGCGTCGACTGACCCGGTCATCGTCTCTCCGTCGGGGACAGGTCCGTCCGCCGGCCTTACGACCGGGATAACGGGGATGCCGTATTTCCTTACGAAATCGAAGTCCCTCTGGTCATGAGCTGGAACACCCATGATCGCTCCTGTTCCGTAGTCCATCAGTATGTAGTCTGCGATCCATATGGGCACTTTTTTGCCGTTTACAGGATTTATGGCATAAAATCCTGTTTCTATACCCTCTTTGTCCGTACCGACCGCGGTACGCTCTATCGCGCTCCGTGAGGACATCCTTTTTGCGAAAGCCCTCAGTTCTTCAGCCTTGGTTCCTCCGACCTTCCCGGCAAATGCCTCGACAAAGGGATGCTCTGCGGCTATAGCGACAAAGGTCACTCCGAAGACGGTATCGATCCTTGTAGTGAAAGCTTCAATGCTGAGGTCTGTATCAACTATATCCATTTTGAAATGGACGCCCTCGGATCGGCCTATCCAGTTTCTCTGCATGGTTACGACCCGTTCCGGCCATCCGTCAAGGTCATCAAGACAGTCCGCAAGTTCCTGAGCGTAGTCGGTTATCCTTATGAACCACTGCTCAAGGCCCCGCTTCACGACAGGGGTGCCGCAGCGCCAGCAGACACCGTCCCCCACCACCTGTTCATTGGCAAGGACAGTTTTGCAGTCCTCGCACCAGTTGACCGGGGCATGCTTGCGGTAAACAAGTCCTTTCTTGTAGAACTGGAGGAAAAGCCACTGGTTCCATTTATAATAATTGACGTTGCACGTCTCTACCCTTCTTCTCCAGTCGTAGCTGTACCCGGCCCTTTTTAGCTGATTCGTCATATGTTCGATGTTGCTCCATGTCCATTCAGCCGGAGGAAGTTTCATTTTTATCGCCGCGTTTTCCGCAGGCATCCCGAAGGCATCGAAGCCCATCGGATAGAGGACATTGTAGCCCTTCTTCCTGAGGAACCTTGCCAGGAGGTCACCGATGGAATAGTTGCGGAGGTGCCCCATGTGCAGGGCTCCGCTCGGATAAGGGAACATCTCCAGACAGTAGAATTTTTCTTTGCTGTTGTCGGCCTCGACTTCAAAAACTTTTGATCCGGCCCATTCCTTCTGCCATTTTGGTTCTATGGCGCCAAAATCGTATGGCATCTATATCTCCTCCGTTGCTAAATGAAATCGAAACAAATTATACATCAGGGTATTATATACTCCCGCCAATTGCACGGCAATCTCTATCCTGGGTTTAAACTGCTCAGGATCTGGAGCCCCTTCTCTGTTCCGTCAGTTTTTTGAAATATCTGAAATGACAAAGGCAGCCCACAGTTCGAAGGCATCTTTAAAATTCCAGGGATCCTTTCCAGTGAGCGAACGTATCTTTTTCAGCCTGTACTGAAGGCTGTTCCTGTGCATTGATAAGTTTTCGGCAACATTTCCGCTGGCAAACGGAGATCTGCACCATGCCAGAAAGGTCTCCTTCATTTCATTGAAATCATTTCTCGAAGACAGCCCCTTCAGGATCCTCGTCACATATTCTTCCCTCACTCCAGGGGGAAGAGCATCCAGCAAAGCCTCGCCCGTAAATTTTTCTGACCTGATCATTCCTTTTGTTCCAAGCTGCTTAGCCAGCCTAAGAGAATTTCTTGCAGAGTTTATGGAACGTGAGAGTCCCTGCAGATCGAAAGCAGAAAACCCGACCGAGACATCCGCGAGGATGCCCTTTGCCCCGATGCTATCAAGAAAATCTTTTGAGAGGACCTCGGCAGCTTCATAAATTTTATCAGGATCCCTGTCCGAACTTGCAGACAGGAGGATCGTCACCCTGTAATTCTCCTGCGGGCATATAACGTTCCTCGGATTGGAGAAACTTGTCCTGACCTCTCTGAGCATTCTCTGAAAGGAGGACTCTGCAGCTTCGTTTGACCACCTGTTCATCTCGATCACTATCGCTATCCTGCACTTTAAAATGTTGAAACCAAGCTCCTTGGCCTGCATTATGATAAGTTCCCCGCTGCCTACTCTTGGGTCGTAGGATGAGATGTTCTCTATCAGGTCGCGCAGAGACCGCTCCCTAAGCAGGTTAGACTCAAGGAAGGCCTGTTCGCGAAGCATTATCTCCGCCTGTTTCTGCACGAGCAGGCCATAGCGCTCTACCTCCTCAGGGAGGCCGGCGATCGACACCGATCCCAGTACTCTGTCAAAGAACTGAATGGGCAGGGTGTAGCCCGGAAGGACATTGCCGTAATTTTCGGCATCCGAGGTGGAGGTCTTCATAGGCCTGTTCTCCTGCATGACCTGAAGAGAAGGCGGATGGTATTCTCCGATCCTTTTCTCATCGTTGCATCCAATTATCATCCCCTTTTCGTCTGTTACCAGTACTCCGTACCCTATGACTTCGCTGGTGCTTTTAGCAATATTCTGGGCCATTTTTTTAAACATCTTCCACACCCCATTTTTTATTCATGAGCATAGTTTTTAAGTGTTTTTTAAAAATATATATATTCTGAAGCATAATGCTTTTTGGTCCAAAATGCAATTAGAATTCAATAAGGCGACATGGAAATCAGAATGACAAAGGAGGAATTTTTAAATGCGGCTGGAACTGCACAAGATACACATTACCGGCCTTGCTTTCGCCGAAAAGACATACACTTCCGGCGGTACCCTTTTCATCAGCAAAGAAGAGGCCGGGGCATTGATAGCGGAAGACAGGCGTTTTGCGAAAGTTGAACTGGATCTGGCCTCTCCCGGAGAGAGCACAAGGATAATTCCGGTCAAGGATGTTGTAGAACCAAGGGTGAAACTTGGCAGCAGCGGGTATTTCCCGGGATTCTTCGCACCCATGGAAAAAGCCGGATCGGGTGCGACTCTTGTTCTTGACGGTGCGGCTGTGGTGACCTGCGGGCCGATCGTGGCCTTCCAGGAGGGTTTTATTGACATGAGCGGCCCGGGAGCGCCATACACACCTTTCTCAAAGACCTATAACGTGGTGCTCTACGTTGAACCCGCTGAAGGACTCGAAAAGCACCACTATGAAGCGGCACTCCGCGAAGCCGGACTGAAGCTGGGGGTATATCTCGCCCGCTGCTGTTCCGAAAATGAATGGAAGGCCGACGAGGTACAGGTATTCGAAAAGGACAATACTTTTGAAGAGACGGCGAAGTTTCCTGATCTGCCTAAGATCGTATATGTGTGCATGAATATAACTCAGGGCCTCCTTCATGACACATACCTCTATGCAAGCGATCTCAGACCTGCACTTCCCACCCTTCTACACCCCAACGAAGTGCTGGACGGGGCGATGGTCTCAGGAAACTGCGTCTCGGCATGCGATAAGAACACGACATGGCATCACCTCCACAATCCGATAGTCCAGGCCCTCTATGCAAGGCACGGCAAGGAGATCAACTTCCTGGGCATGATCCCAACACAGGAGAGCACCGTTCTCGACGGAAAACTCAGGGCAGTCAGCATGAACCTCTCCATAGCGCAGCAGCTCGGAGCTGACGGCGCGGTAATATCCGAAGAGGGCTACGGAAATCCCGACACTGACCTTTGCCTCAATGCAAAATACTTTGAGAAGGCGGGGATCAAAACGGTGCTGGTATCCGATGAGTCAGCGGGAACTGACGGGGCGAGCCAGAGCCTGGCGGATGCCACCCCCGAACTTGACGCGTTCATATCGACAGGGAATGTAAACGAGATGATCGAGGTCCCGGCGATGAAAAAAGTCATCGGATGCAAAGAAGCTATCTCACTCCTTTCAGGCGGAGCCGAAGAGAGTCTGAGGCCCGACGGGTCAATGTACGTCGAACTTCAGTCCGTTATTGCCTCGACCGCTGAGATCGGCTTCAACAAACTTGGCTGCGAATGGGTCTAAAGGAGGCGGCTGACATGACATACAGGATAGTTCACTATATTAACCAGTTCTACGCGGGCATAGGCGGCGAGGAAATGGCTGACCACAAGCCTGAACTCAGGGAGGGCTTTGTCGGCCCCGGCATGCAGATCGAAAAGCTCTTCAACGGGGAGGGCAAGGTCGTCGGAACTGTGATATGCGGAGACGGGTATTACGGAGAGAACACCGAGGAAGCAAGAAAAGCATGCCTTGAAATGATAAAGGGGCTAAAGCCCGACATCCTCTTTGCGGGACCGGCTTTCAACGCAGGAAGATACGGATTCGCGTGCGGGGACATAGCGGCGGCTGCAGGGGAAGAACTCGGGATACCGACAGTTACCGCAATGTACCCGGAGAACCCCGGAGTCGAGCTCTATTCCAAAAAAACATATATCGCAATAACATCAGACAGCGCAAGGGGAATGGCTAAGGCGATACCTGCAATGGTAAGCATCGGAACCAAGCTTCTGAAGGGCGAAAAGATGGGGCCCGCAAGGCTGGAAGGTTATATCCACCGCGGCATAAGAAAATCTTTCTTCCATGAGAAGAGCGGTGCCGAAAGAGCTGTTGATATGCTGCTCGCAAAACTTAAGGGAGAAGGATTCCGCACAGAGTACGAGATGCCCGTCTTCAACAAGATCCCCCCTGCGGCCCCTGTCAAAGACCTCCGGAAGGCCACGATAGCCCTCGTATCGTCCGGCGGCATAGTGCCTAAGGGAAACCCCGACCACATTAGGGTCTCATCAGCTGAAAACTTCGGAGCTTACGACATATCAGAACTCAAAAACATGACTCCGGAGAACTACGAGTCCATCCATGGCGGTTATGACCGCGAATGGGCAAATGTCGACCCCGACGTGGTGCTTCCTCTCGACGTTATGCGCGAACTTGAGGAGGAGGGGGTCTTCGGAAAGATCCATCCAATTTTCTACACGACCACGGGAACCGGAACAGCCGTCGCAAATGCCGAAAAGTTTGGCAGGGAGATCGGTGAGGAACTCAAAAAGGCGGGCGTCGACGCAGCGATCCTGACATCCACCTGAGGAACCTGCACTCGATGCGGCGCATCGATGACCCGCGAGATAGAAAGAGTGGCAGGCATTCCGGTCGTACAGATCGCAACGATAGTACCCATAATGCTTACGGTAGGAACGAACAGGATCGTACCGGGAGTTGCGATACCGCATCCGACCGGGAATCCGGCTCTTGGTCCCGAGGGAGACAGGGCTGTAAGGAGAGAACTTCTGCTCCGTTCCTTCAAAGCTATTACAACACAGATAACTGAGCAGACAATATTTGAAAAATGATCCTTTACGGCAGGCATGGGGATCTTTAAGGCTCCCCGTCCTGCCCTTTGGAACTGTTGGGGAGAGAGCAAATGGCTGAAAAGATACTTCAGATAGTTACCAACAACCCCGAGATCTACTGGAGTCCGGAGATGCCTTACGGCGTCATCTCAACGGAAGGAGATCCTATCGACGTGCTGGACAGGACCGAAGAACTCCTGCAGCATGGGTGGCGCCTCCTTTCCGCGCCCCTTCCTCCGAACGTCCCAATAATGCGCGGACCTTACAGGTCCCTGGTGATAGAGGAATCAGAGAGACAGTACGACAAGGACGGGATAATCGCGGTAGAGAAAGCAAGAGAGAGATATCTGATAGAGAGGGAGAGAAACTGCTCGGAACCGCAGGAGGATTTCGCGCTTATCGACCGGCAGATGCTACAGAGGGCACTCAGGGATATTTCCATTCTGGACAGCATTTCTTCGTAGTTTTGGACCCCGGGGCTTATATTTAATCAGGACTAGTGATACCATAAGCAGGAGATGTCTATTGGGTATCTAGTATTTCAGGAGGCGAAACCAAATGATCGAACTGACCAAGGAAAATTGTGACGCTGAGGTACGCGAGGAGAAGGCACTTCCTGTCGTGGTGGATTTTTGGGGACCCCAGTGCGTTCCATGCATGGGCCTTATGCCCCACTACACAGAGATGGCAAAGGAATTTGAGGGCAAGGCCAAATTTACAAAGGTAGACTGTTCTGTCAACAAGAGGGTCGCAATGGGATTCCGCGTAATGGGGCTTCCGACATTCCTCTTCTGGAAAGACGGAGTGGAGGTAAAACGCCTTTCCAAGGAAGAATGCACCCCTGAAGCGATCAGGGCGGAGATAGTGAAACTTATCGGATAGGCGTCAACGTCCTTCAAGGACGCGCAAAATACAAACCTAAGGAGGTGTTCAGCCATGGGCAAACTGGCAGGTAAGAAACTTCTCCTCCTGGGAGAAAGGGACGGCGTCCCTGGACCGGCCATGGAGGCATGTCTGAAAGAGAGCGGGGCTGAGATAGTATTTTCTGCCACTGAATGCTTTGTCTGAACCGCGGCAGGGGCAATGGACCTGCAGAACCAGCAGCGCATCGTCGATGCGGCTGAGAAGTACGGAGCCGGGAACTGTGTAGTGATACTTGGTTCTTCTGACGCGGAAGGCGCAGAGATCTACGCCGAGACCGTAACAAACGGCGATCCTACTTTTGCAGGGCCACTTGCGGGAGTCTCGTTGGGACTCGCGGTATACCACGTTTTTGATGAAGAGATCCGTTCGGAATGCAATGAAGCGCAGTGGGAAGAGCAGATCTCCATGATGGAGATGGTCCTTGAACCGGATGCTCTTGCAGCGGCAGTAAAAGGCATGAGGGACGAATTCAGCAAATTCAAGCTTTAAGTGCGTACAACAGCATACAAATGCGATGAACGGAGCGGAGCCCTGGTATTACCGGGCTTCGCTCCGTTCATCGCATTCCGGCAAGTGCTCAGACTTTCAGCAGACTCAGTTTTTTCTTGTTTTCGCTGTTCTGGAGGAGGCCCAACGCAACATTGAGAACATGGGCATTGTCGACCCAGAGGAACGAACAGCCTGCAAGTATCCTGCCCGGTTCTTCCTTCCTGGCAAAACAAAGGCTGCCGTTGACTATACCCCACATAAGTTCGCTCCATGGATAATATGACTCTTTTACGGAGGAGAAAGCTGATTTTGTTGAAACTGTGATGCCCTCGTCCTCCACCGATATATCACCGAACTGATACTTTTTGCCTTCGGCAAGACCGTCCATCATCTCTGAGAGAAGGCGTCTCCCCGCTGCCTTCCAGTATTTGTCAGTGAGGTGTTCATAAAAATCTTTTTGTTTGGTCTTTATCGTGTACTCTTTTTCTGAAGTGCCGAAGACTGCCGCATAGACCCTCTTGGGGAAAACTCCACCCCTTCTGAGGTCTACTCCCCATCTCAGCCTGGTGATATCTTTCATTGGGATCAGTTCTCCGCACCAGTAAAATCCCTTCGGCGTTATCTCAAGAGTTTTTTTAAAGGGCCAGATGCCGAAGGAGCATCTGAAATCGATCTCGTAATGCCATGATTTTTTCTTTTCCAAAAGAGCACATCCTATCCTGTCATCACAGTAGAGTTATAAAGTCAGATGGCAAGGCGTTCAGTTTATCCTGTCCCGTACAGACACACATCCTGCCCCTGACACTACGATATATAAAGTTTTGGCTTTGCCGGGAGGCACTGGTTTTACGTCAAGAGTAACTGCCGGTGTCATGGAGCTCCATTCCCCGTCGAAAATCCGTGATTTTGAAAGATTTCCGCTCTGAGGAAATATTCTCGCCTTTGAAGACTCATAGACCTCTGCCGACCCATGCCTCGGACCTCCCTGCCATGTCAGCTTGAAAGAAGCATTCCTTGTGCTTTGCTGTGACATGGAAAGTTTGAATCCGCACTCTTCCATTTGTGCCCTTGACATCATCTCCGTCAGCCAGACAGCAAATTTATCGGCCTCTTCCCGTACGACCCTGTCGCCGTCTTCCCCGTCTGCAAAGACCAGGCAGGAAGCGCCGGCGATCACTCCCATGATCAGCATGACGACAAGCAGCTCTATGAGCGAAAAACCCTTTTTATTTTCTATTTTTACCTACTCTCCCGGCGTCTTTGCCTCTTCACGGGACATTATCCAGTTATAAAACGGATGTTCCTTTTTATACAGACGGCCTTTACAGTCAGTACATCCGTGTTTTGTCCAGCCTTCTGCTGTCAGTTTGTAGTCAGATGCTCTCAGCAGCCTGTATTCAAATGTCACGCTGTAGATCCTGACATCCGTTATCCTGCACCAAAGCTGTATCTGGTCGTCATATCTGGCAGGGTGCTTGTAGCGGCAGTGGCTTTCGACTACCGGAAGGATCAGTCCGTCTTCTTCCCACTTTGAGTACGGAATCCCCATAAGGCGGCAGAATTCAGTCCTTGCAACCTCAAACCAATCAAGATAATTAGCGTAGTAAACGACCCCCATCTGGTCGGTCTCACTATATCTGACCCTTATCGTAGAAGCAAGCGTGTAGTCTTTCTCTGTCATTCAGTGTGCCTCCCGGGCTGTTTGATCTGCCGAAAAGGGAAAACTGACGCTATCCCCCCGGACATTATAATGTATAAACTTAACGGACTGAAAATCTTATGTTAACAGGTCCTCTTTCCTCTGCCTGATCCATTCAATATTCTGCTTTTTCCTCGGAGGGAACTGTCTGACGGGCTTTATCAACGGATATCCGATCATCTGTGCCCCGCAGACATGTTCATCCTCGCCTATGCCAAGATATTCCCTCAGGCCTTTGAAGTTTCTGACAGCGGCGGTAAGGAAGCCTCCCCAGCAGGCTCCCACCCCCATGGCATGTGCTGCAAGCTCAAGGTATGTAAGCGCGATGGATGCATCCTCCGGCCACATGTGATCTTTTGGCACCACGGCGATCACGGCATGAGGCGCTCCCCTCAGCAGGCCATCTTCCCCGGCTTTCGCCTTTGCTATCATCGCAGCGCCTATGATGGCGATCTGTGATGTCGGATCCTTGAATATCTCTTCCCTCATCCAGCAGAGGATAAGGTTGGTGATCTCCACTGTCTTTTCAGGATCCGATGAAACTATCCATCTTACCGGTTGCCTGTTGGATGCGGTGGGGGCGTTCTTTACGGCCTCGAATATCCTGTCAAAAACATCCTGAGGCAAAGGCTCGCTTTTGAACCGTCTTATGCTTCTCCTGGTCTTTAAAAAGTTCAGCGCCTCTGACGCTGAGGGCATACCGAGATCCGCGGATGCGACCATCTCATCATTTTTCAGAAAGGAAAGACAATTGGCGCTTTCGGGACAGAAGAGTGCGCAATGGCCGCATTCGATGCAGCGCCCTGCCAGCCTTACATCCATCTCAGGCAGACCCGTATCCCCAACCTTAACTATTCCTGCAGGACAGACCTTTACGCATGTCCCGCATTTTGTGCATTTTGAAGGATCAACTGTCATTGACGGCAATGATACTACTTCCCTTCTTTTGATAGTCTCAGATACAGTGACTATTATACCAACCTCGGGAGAAATGTTGGAAAAGGTCACAGAAACGACTATCCGGATCAGTGTGATCAGGCTGATTTTTCTGATGTAAGGATAAAATCAGCATGAATACTAAATCAATTATTGTAATATCACTCTATAATGCCAGGTCAGAGACAACAAAACGGAATGGAGACAGAATGATGAAAAAACTGTTCCTTATCCTTTCAATACTTTTAACGATCACACCGACGCCGCTTTCGGCGAATGATTCCATACCGGCATATCACTGGACATACCACTCCCTTGAGATACTTTCGGACCGGTCCCTGATAAATGAAAGGGTCGATCCCGGCGAAAGCTCCTACACAAAAGAGCAGACAGCGGAGATGATCGTCTATGCCTTTCAGAAGATCTCTGCCGAACCGTCATTAATGAGTGAAGATATCCTTTGCGCTATGCGCCAGCTGATCAACGGTTACAGGAACGAACTCGGGGCAAAGGGCCGCGATTTCGAAAAGATGAGGACAAAACTGGAAGACCTGGCCCTTGCGGCAGGGCTCTCGGCAGTGGAGACCGGAGGACCGGGATCGAAGGAAAGACCCCTTAACTTCCAGGCAGCAAAAGCAGTCAGTAAATTCACATTCGACATTTACAGGTACATGGCGGCAAAGTCCGGGGACAGCCTCTTCATCTCCCCCTACAGCATATCATCCGCCCTGTCAATGACATACGCAGGGGCGGCAGGCGAGACTGCCGGAGAAATGAGGAGTGTGCTCCACTTTGATCCCGATATGCACAGAAGCATGGCAGCACTGATAAACGACATCAACTCAGTACCCGAAGGAACAGCGGCTGTAAAGACGGCAAACGCACTATGGCCGGCGAAAGACGAAAAGCTGCTTCCTAAATACAAAGATATGATGAGCCGTTTTTACGGAGCCCTGCTGACAGCGCTTGATTACAGAGACAAAACGGAAGAAGCCCGGACAACGATAAACAAATGGGTGGAAAAAGAGACAGAACATAAAATAAAAAACCTGATCGGTGACGGCATATTGAATAAAGACACTTTATTGGTACTTACCAATGCCGTCTGGTTCAGATCCGATTGGGCGACAAAGTTCGAACCGGGAAATTCCCGTGCAATGCCTTTTTACGCCGCTGCCTCGGAGCAGATCCCGACAGTTATGATGACAAAGACTGAGAGCGGGATCAGATATCTCAAAGAGGACGGCATCGAGATCGCGGAGATCCCTTACAAGGACAACAGATTTTCAATGCTTGTACTCCTGCCGCAAAAGGGAACAGATCTCCGGAAGATAGACAGAAAGCTTGACTACACAAAATTTACTGAGTGGGCGACCCTCATGTCGCCTCATAAAGTTAAGCTTACCATTCCCAAATTTAAAACGGAGCAAAGCTTTGAGCTAAGCGAGGCTCTGAAGGGAATGGGCATTACTGAGGCTTTTGACCCCGGCAGGGCTGATTTTTCAGGTATGAACGGGAAGAGAAATATGTACATTGGCGCGGCCCTCCACAAGACTTTCATTGAAGTGGGGGAAGAAGGAACGGAAGCAGCGGCGGCAACGGCTGTCATAATGACAAAGACCTCGATGAATCCGGACACCGGAGATATCATAGAATTCAAGGCAGACAGGCCTTTCATCTACATAATAAGGGACAATGGCACCGGGGCCATACTCTTTATCGGCCGTTACGCAAAACCGTAATTCCCAAATTCTGATATCGGCTGCAAATAACTTCTTGCGCTGATATCAATATATCAAAACCCTCGCACATATGATACAAATAGCATTGTTGATACTATTTTATATTTTCTCCTATTCAAGCATTTCGCAGTTTTCAGAGATATCTTCGTCTCCCTCCTCAAGGGCGACACCTTCCACGGTCCTAAGAGTCCTCTTGATGGCCCTGGTCCTTACCTCCGCATTCTCAAGTTCTTTTCCTGCCTGTTCGATCTTCTGCCTTGTCTTCTCAAGTACGTTCCCGAACTTGTCGAACTCTGTCTTGACCTTTCCCAGGAGTATCCAGACCTCACTTGAGCGCTTTTCTATCGCAAGGGTGCGGAAACCCATCTGCAGGCTGTTCAGGAGGGCTGTCACAGTTGTCGGTCCCGCCGGAACGACCCTGTATTCACGGGAAAGTGTGTCGCACAGCCCGTCTATCCGGAGTATCTCTGCATA
>ENA-UOOM01001087-UOOM01001087.1-fermentation-metagenome-genome-assembly--contig:-NODE-1087-length-27468-cov-11.423595_pt1 | contig 27468 bp, 29 predicted proteins | sample MGYA00245781_ERZ724031 | MGnify/ENA primary metagenome ERZ724031 (study PRJEB28704, sample SAMN03018317) | fermentation metagenome | biome: anthropogenic terrestrial biome; feature: soil... | reverse complement strand
TGCCCAAATGTAAGACAAGGCGGTGTACAGTTTGGGACAAGCTGTGCCGGAGTAGAGAGTATTACGACCTCAGTAAGAAAATTCTGTAAAAAGCCGTTAATGGTTAAATTATCGCCGAATGTAAGCGATATAGCTGAAATAGCCGACGCCGCCGAAAGCGCGGGCGCTGATGCGATTTCTATGATTAATACTTTAACAGGCATGAGGATTAATATAAATACTCATAGGCCAATTATTCGAAACAATACAGGCGGACTTTCCGGCCCTGCACTTCTGCCTGTTGCTGTCAGAATGATTTATCAGGCGAAACAGCGAGTAAAAATACCGATTGTAGGTATGGGCGGGATATCAAAATGGGAAGATGCCGTTGAAATTCTTTTAGCGGGTGCAGCTGCACTGCAAATAGGTACAGCATTTTTTACCGACCCTTATACGCCTATAAAGGTTTTAAAAGGTATTAATCAATATCTCGATAATAATAAAATCTCCCGCGTTACGGAACTTACAGGTAAGGTAATTCCATGGAATTAATATATAGGAGGTTTCAATATGACACGAGTTATTTTGGTACGCCATTGTGAGGCACAGGGAAACACATCCGGTGTTTTTCAAGGAAGTATTGACAGCGATATAAGCGGAAACGGTTCTACTCAGCTTGACCTTTTAGGCATTCGCTGCCGCAATATGCCTATAGATGTTATTTATTCCAGTCCCTTACAGCGGGCACATAAAACAGCAGAGGCGGTTAACCGCTATCATAATCTGCCAATTCATACAGACGAACGTCTTAAAGAAATTGACGGCGGTGAATTTGAGGGGAAACATTGGGAAGAACTGCCAGAACTGTTTCCTGATGAACTTAAAACATGGTACAGTACTCCTTGCGATTTTCAGCCTAAGGGCGGAGAATCAATGAGACATGTTTACGATAGAATGTGGGAAGCTATAACAGATATTGTAAAAGAAAACAGCGGCAAGACGATATGTATTGCGTCCCATGGATGTGCAATCCGAAATTTTCTGTGCCGTGCTTTACATAAGCCTATTGAAGAAATTAATGATGTTGGCTGGTGCGACAATACTGCAATAAGCATTATTGATTTTGATGATGACCTTAAAAGCGAAGTCGTTTTGATGAACGATGCTTCTCATTTGACTTCAGAGGTTTCTATTTTTGCCAATCAAACATGGTGGAAACCTGAAACCCAGAAAAAATTTTCTGCACGGAGGAATAAATGAAGATACTTGCGGTCGATTTGGGGAAAGCCCGTACGGGACTTGCCATATGCGATGAAAATGAGTGCTTGGCTTCTCCTATTGGGGTAATAAAAGAGTATAATATGAAACGGCTTGCAGACGTAATTGGAGAAAAAGCAAAGGAAAATGATGCGCAGCGAATTGTAGTGGGTTTGCCGAGAAATATGGATGGCAGTGAAGGGGAGAGCGCACAAAATGCTCGCTCTTTTGCCGAAATGCTTAAAACACTTGTAAGTGTACCCGTCGAATTATATGATGAACGCGGTACAACGATTATTGCTCACAGTTACCTTAATGAAACAAACACAAGGGGTAAAAAGAGAAAGTCCGTTGTTGATGCCGTTGCCGCAACTATTATATTAGAAGATTATTTAAATTACCGTAAGAATAATAAAAATCCTTAACGCTCTAAGTTTGTTAAATGATTATAATACTAAAGTAGGTACTGATTTAATATTGGTTCTTTAACAATTGTTAGGTTAAATTAATATTTAATACCTACCCCTAACCCTTCCCATTTTTATTTCAAAGCGAAAATAGGCAGTTTCTGTTAAATGAGGGGGCAGGGGGTGAGAACCTGAGCACCTGAGCACTTAATATAGAACCTTAAATGAATATAATAAAAAAGTAGGCGCTTTGCGCCTATTTTTTTATTTAACTATATTTGTATGTTTACAGTACGGATAATTAATAGCAAATATAAAAATACTCCTTCAGCCGTTTTTCTGAAGGAGTATTTTATCTAATCGTAATTTGACGATTAATCTCTGCTGGTTCCAAGGTAAAACAATGCAAGTGTTCCCGGCCCCGAATGTGTGCCGATTACCGGACCGATAGGATTGATTTCTATTGATTTAACATTAAGCTTTTTCTTTACTTGCTCTGCAATATATTTTGCGTCATCTAAAGAATCGCCGTGGCTTATAAAAATCATTTGCTTTTCGGGGTCTACTACAGCTTTTTCCATGTGGCGTATCATTGTATCCATAGATTGACGGCGTCCGCGTACTTTTTCAACAGGAACCAATCGCCCTTCGTTGTCAACATGCAGTACAGGCTTTATTCCCAATACAGTGCCTACCAGAGCAGCTGTTCCGGAGAGACGCCCGCCGCGTTTTAAATGATTTAAATCGTCAACTGTAAACCAGTGTGCAAGCTTTCTACGGTTTTCAATTAACCAGTTATGTAATTCGTCGATGGAAAGTCCCTCTTTTTTCTTTTGCACAGCATGGTAAACCAATAGCCCCTCTCCCATTGATGCAGAAAGGGAGTCAACAGCATAAATTTTTCTTTCAGGATATTTTTCTGAAAGTTCCTGTGCTACCAAACGGGCATTATTGTAAGTACCGCTAAGCGCTGAAGAAAATGCAATATATATTACATCATTACCCGATTTTAAAATAGGCTCAAATATTTCTGTAAATTCAATGGGGGTAATTTGTATTGTTTTTGAAGTTTCACCGTTACGTATTCTGTCATAAAAATCATGGGAAGATATTTCTCGTTCGTCAGCGTAATTTTGATAAGAGTTTTCTCCAATTGTAAAGACCATTGGAATTACTTCAACTCCCAAATCTTTTATAAGCTTTGGCGAAAGATCCGAAGTAGAATCAGTTATAATTTTATAATTGTTCATTTTATCTGCTCCTTTTAATACTTGACCAATTATATAATATTTAATGGTAACTGTACACCCACAAAAATAGTAAATTGTCAAAAATCACATTAAAAAGGCTCCTGAAAATCAGAAGCCTTCTGTAAATTAATTAAAATCCCGCCTGGCCGTAAGTGCTGAAATAACCTGCTACCAGTCAGCAGGTGGGTGCAATCCCAATGGTTTCATACTCCCTTCGTCCGGCATAGCCGGGAGGTCTGAAGTCCGCCACCGGAGTATATGCTCCCTATTAAAAAAACGTAGGGTTATTTTTGCAACGGTCCGCGCACCAGGCAGGCAAATATGAATTATTCTTCGTCTGAATCTTCAGAATCGTACAGTTCTTCAAAACGGCTTTCAAAAATATCTGCAAGTTTATCGAGCAGTTCTTCGTCTTCAACTTCAGCGAGCTGTTGTTCTCCGTTTTCTTCAACCGCTTCAAAGATATAATAAATACCCTCCGCGTCAACTTTATCCTGTGGGTTTTCAAATGTTGGCAGCAATGCATAAAAGCATCCGTCTTCATTATCAATTACATCCAAAATTTCAAATTCATGCTCTTGATTGTTTTCATCAACCAATGTTATTATATCCGCACCATACTCGTCGTACACAGGGGTCATCTCCTTGCAATTTATTTGGTTACATACCCATTTTACCTTTACAATTGAATTAAGTCAACAGGAAATTAGTGATACGAAAAAATTCATAAAAAATTTATAAAATTAATCAAAAATCTATTGACTTTTAACATTTATTTTATTATAATATAGACAGAAACAAGGACAAAGACAAAATGATTTGAAAGTCGGCTTGCAGTGCTAAAATAAGGTGGTGTCACAAAAATGATACCATAAAAAAGCACAGGTAGGAATGCCGATGGAATCAATTTTACAGAAAGAGGTGAGTCCAATGGGCGAAGAACCTTTTCCAAACCCGGCTGCAAGTTCATTGGATGCAGCTAAACATATTATTAAATGGAAAGGCTGAGAAGTCCCGTGCAGTAGCTATAATATTACAGTAAAGCAAGATTTTTTGAAAAGAAAATTTACGTTTTATAAATCTTAAAAATTAATGAGAAGAGGAATGAGTCCGAAGAACAGTTGATTTTTGAAAGGAATAGATAATTATTACTTTAGACAATCATCAAGACAAAACAGTATATTTTTTAGGTGCTGTGTGAGCTATACTTTGATACCTAATTTTAGAGCTTTTATAAAAAGCACTTTATATAAAGGGGTGAGTCCAAAATATAGTTTAAGTCACATAATTTTACCTAAAAATGAAATTGGTGGTTCCAATGTATAATTAAATAAAAAGCAAATTGTTGGCTCCGACAATATATATTGTCGGAGCTTTTTTATATCTGTTTGTTTTGAATGAGAAGTAATGAAGGCTAAATAAAGTAAACCAAACACCCCTGCCTTTAATTTAAAATATGCAGAAATATTATTATTGTGCATTATACAAAACAAAAACCAATAAAATCGGGTACTATTCTATATTAAATATTAATTTACCTGAACAATTGTTAAAAAACCTGAAATTGATAATATTTCTAAATTTTGAAATTTTTTCAAAATAATTTATAAATTTAATTATTTTCAATTTACATTAACGTTATAATATATATTAAATATAAAAGACCTAAGGGAGAATATTTTTGGAAAATATTAATTTACAAGCAGTCCGTGCGGCTGCAGATAAGAATATTATGGAAGATTTTATAAAAAAACACGAATTATTTATTCTTTCGTGTGCATCCTCCGTTGTAAAAAGATACGTTACTAAAAGCGATGATGAATGGTCGGTTGCTCTTTCTGCATTTTCACAAGCAGTTATGGGATTTTCTAAGGATAAAGGAAGCTTTTATAGTTTTGCAAAAATAGTAATACACAGGAGACTAATAGATAATATTCGTAAACAATCCAAACATTATTCTGAAATTTCTGTTAGTCCATCAGTTTTTGAGGTTGAATCTGAAGAAGAAGCTGACAATTATGCTGTAAAATCAGCAGTTGCGGAAAAAATGGTAAATAATAATGATGACTCACTTAAACTGGAGATTGAATCAGTAAGTCAAGTATTTTTAGAATATAAGTTTTCTTTTTACGATTTGATATCATCTTCTCCAAAAGCTTACAAAACGAAACAGGCCTGTATGAAAGCCGCAGTATATATTATAAAAAATCCATCTGTGCTAAGTGCTATGAAAAAAAGCAGACAGCTGCCTGTTAAAGATATCTCGGAAAAAACCGGCGTACACCGAAAAATTATAGAACGACATCGAAAATATATAGTAGCGGCGGTAGAGATAATAACCGGCGATTACCCTTATCTTGCCGAATATGTTCGTTTCATCAGAGAGGAGCTAAACAGGTAATGAAAACGGTAATTGTGGAAATAAGAAAAAATAAGGCTGCGGCTTTAACTGATGACGGCTGCATTATTAAAGTTAAAAACAATGATTATACAATTGGAGATACTGTTTATTTAGAGAAAAAACAAACCAAAAAGTCGAAGTCAATATTTTTTGCATCTTGCGCGGCGGCAGTTTTAATTTTCATAGGCGTTACATTTTGGCTGTATTTAACTCCTTATGCTTATGTAAGCCTTGATATAAACCCTTCAATAGAATACAGGATTAACGTATTTAATATGGTCTTAAGTGATGAACCTGTAAATGATGATGGAGCCGAAATAGTAAAAAGCATCAATGTTAAAAATATGGCTATTAATGATGCAATAAAAACGACATTAAATGAAATTGAAAAAAACGGATATTTCTTAGGTGAAAATCCCGGTGGAATTATAATAGCTACGTCAAGCAAAGACGAAGGACAGGCAAAAAAACTTGCTGAAGAATTAAAGAATACAGTAAAGAAAGAAACAGAAAAACAGGATATACCCGTAGAGTCAATAAGTGTGGAATTACAAAAAGTAAAAGAGGCACGAACATTAGGTACAACACCTGGTAAACTTAATTTAGTAAAAGAAATGCAGAATTGTCTTGATGAACCAAGTGATATTGATTTTGATGAATGGCTAAACAAACCTGTTCAAGACATTATGAGAGAAATTAAAAAAAATAAAGAAATTGATGAAGCAGATGTTCCCAAAAATAAAAAAAGCATAGATAAAAATGCTCTAATTCATAAAAAATCTTTACTATCCGATAAAAAGATATTAAATGATAAAAAACAAAAATTTTCAAACCAACAAACAGCAAATAAACACCGAAGAATAAAAAAATCAAATAAAAAATATAAAAATAATAAGGCAAAATTAAATTTCTCAAATAAAGAAGTTTCTAAGAAAAATATAGATAAAAACAAAAAACGTCCAAGGAGTCATCAAAAAGAGAGTAAAGCTATTAAAAAACAACAAGAGAAAATCTTAAAAAGGGAATAAATTTATCTTGTATATTGGAAATGTTTCCTTTATAAATAAATGTTGATAAAAAGATATCCGAAGCTATTAAACTTCGGATATCTTTTTTATGTTTATTTTAATTTGATTTTTTGCTGACACTCGGCCTGCATATCTTTTAATGCCTGCTCGGGGGTAACAGTGCCGGCTGCCGCAGCATCCAAATGTTTTCCTACAATATCTTGCAGCTGTGCATATTGTGTAATTACACGGGGAGTTACAAGAGAATCAAGACTTTTGAAGACAGCCTTACGATTTGTTGGAGGTGTCTTTTTAATATATTGGTCAATTATACCTTTATCGTTAACAGGAGGTAATTCCCAACCTGCATCAAGACGAATTTGTGTAGCTTTTTTGTTAGACGAGATATATGTAATAAATTTAGCTGCTTCATTGGCGACTTTACTGTTCTTATTAATTACATATCCATTAGAGAAGAAGTGTGTGGCTTTTTGCTTATTGCCGGGCTCTACAACAGCATCCCAATTAAAATCGCAATCTCTTGTGAAATCCGGAAATGACCAACATCCGGTAACAATCATTCCAAGACGCCCTGATTTAAACAAATCCCAATCTGCATTTGGCACACGTTCAAGTTGTGTCGGAGTAGGCATTACATTAATTTTATTTTGCATATCAACCATGTATTTTAATGCTTCTACATTCTCCGGAGTATCCATTGTAAAGGACTTGCCGTCTTCGCTTATAAGGCTTCCGCCGTTTTGCTGAGCCACTTTATAGAATTCATTATAAGATAAAGGATGATAATAACCGTATATATCTTTATCAAGCGCTCTGATTTTCTTTGCCGCGTTCATAGCGTCATTCCATGTCCAGTCATCTGTTGGATAATCAACTTTTGCTTTATCAAACAAATCTTTATTGTAGATTAATAAGACTGTAGAAAAACTGTTGGGAACTCCATATTGTTTTCCATCGGCGTTAAAAGCCTTTAGTGCCGGTTGATTATAGATAGAAGTATCGATATTATTTGATTTTATAATATCGTCAATAGGCATGAGAGCTCCTTTTTTTGCATATGAAACGAAATTTTCATAGTTTAATTCAAAAACGTCAGCTGCTTTGCCTCCTGCAACCTTAGTCGTAAGTTGAGTAAAATAATCATTATAGCCGTAAGACTGCATTTTAATTTTTACGTTTGGATTATCTTTCTCATAATTTTCAATCATTTTTTTAAGGAATTGTTCATTATCCCCTGAACCTGAAAATTGGTCAAATGTTATTGTTATCGGTTCATTTGAAGCTCCTGATGTGTTGCTTGAGTTTGAAGAACTTACACATCCGCTCATGACAATCATAATAGACAAAATAAGACTTACAATTGATAGGTATTTTTTCATGATAAACCCCTCCAAATTAAATTCATTGTTCTGCGCTGCTGCTTTATTTAGTTTCTTCACCCCCAATGGTTTTAACGGAACCTCTTTCAACTATATTAATTGGAATAATTTCTTCTTGCTTTGTCATTGTTGGATTTTCAATATTTTTAATCAACAAATCCATGGCCTGTTTGCCTTTCATAGAAATTTCCTGGTGAACTGTCGTCAGTCCGGGAGTTATATATTTTGAAATTTGTAAATCGTCAAAACCAATTATTGATATGTCATCCGGAACTCGAATTCCTTGCTCATAAAAAGCTTTTATTGCACTTATTGCAAGTATATCTGCAGTTGTAACCACTGCAGTTGCTTTTACATTTGATTTACACAGAGAATCGGCAAGTACAATACCGCTTTCGTAATTTACTTTACCTTCAAAAACGTAATCTTCATTATACTTGATTCCATATTCATCCAATGCTTCACAGTAACCTTGTAAACGCTTTTTCATTACACCGTTTTCTTTTATTTCACCGCAGAAAAACGCAATCTTTCTATGACCGTGCTCTATCATATATTTTGTAGAAAGGTATCCGCCGTAAACATCGTCAATACGAATACTGTGATAATAATGGTCATTACAATAACTGTCTATTAGTACAATGGGTATTTTAGACTTTTTCATTTCTTTATAAAAACTATTCGGATATATTCCTATTACAATAACCCCATCGAGGTTTCTTTCTTTAACAAGATTTAAATATTTTTCTGTTGTATCTGCAGCAGAAATTAAAATATGGTATCCTTTTAATCTTGCGCAATATTCAATACTTCCTAAAATCTCACTGTAAAAATTATTTTCAAACATAATGCGACTGCTGTTTTCTGTTTGTGGAATTAATACTCCGATTAATTTTGAGCTGCCAGCGGTTAAGCTTCGTGCCGATAAATCGGGAACATATCTAAGTTCATCAATAGCTTTCCATACGCGCTTTTTTGTTTCTTCGGAAATAGTCTCTTTTTTATTAAGGACATAAGAAACTGTAGCGGAGGAAACGCCTGCTTTTTTAGCAACCTCTTTAATAGTAACTTTATTCTTCATATATTAAACTCCATTTAAGCGGTTAAGTACTTTTATAGCTATATAATAATAGTAAATTTTATTATTGTCAAGATATTTTATGCAAAATATTGAAATACCGATGTTTTATATTGACATAACATCTTTTTTAAGCTATATTTTACTTATTGGTTACTTAAACGGTTAAGTGAAAGGAGCTATTCTATGATTACAAAAAATATTCCAACAGGAAATCAAATGATTTCACTTCCCAATATTGACGAAACAACGGCCGGAATTTACGACTTTACTTTTTTGCATATGGGGTATAAAGGTTTAATTGATGTCAGAGGAGACGAAACGACACCTCTTATTCAGCCTTTTATTGAAATAGATAATAAAAAAGTTGCTTTTAAGTCTTTAGTGTGGAACAGACTAAGCAATTGGATACCTAACTTTACATTGGAAACAGATACAATAAAATTAAGTGCAACAATACTTGCACCTATTGATGAACGGGGATTTTTAGTAAATCTCAGAATTACTAATTGTTCGGATAATACTTTAAAGGTCAATTACGGATTATCCGGAAGGTGGGCTTCGAGCCTGCACTGTGTAAATGAAGATAAAGTAATACAGAGCAAAAAATACTGCTATGAAAGTCCATGGAATGACAGCATCGTTTTTGATATGCGCGGACCGATGCCGATATTTTCTTTTGCACCTATTACAGATAAAAAATGCATTACAAAATTTTCCGATTCGTGTGATTCGGTTGATTACAGTTTAACACGTTTTGAGGAACTTAAGCCTGACGAAGACTGTGAACTGACAGTGTATTGGGGTGTTGGCTTTGAAGAAGTTGCGGCTGCAACCAGTGCTAAAGAAATGCTTAGACAAGGCTATGAAAAGGAACTTACTAAAACTTTAGATTGGCTTAATGAACGTTCATTAATGTTGCGGGACAAAAACTTAACAAGACTTTATAATACAAATCTATTCTTTTGTATATTTTTCTCCACGGGTATTACATTAGACACGGAAGAGTTTGTAAGTGTGACAAGCAGAAGTCCACGTTATTACGTTAGTGCCGCATATTGGGACCGAGACAGTCTATTGTGGAGTTTTCCGGCGATATTAGACGCCGACAAAAATCTTGCACACGATATGCTTATGTATGTTTACGACAGACAAAGAAAAAATTTCGGTGTACATTCAAGATATATAGACGGCACAGTATTAGAACCCGGATTTGAACTTGATGAATTAATGGCTCCTGTTATTGCATTGGAACGTTATGTAGATACAACGGGCGATATATCAATTTTGGAAGAAAATAATATTAGAAAAGGAATTGAAGAAATTTTAAGTAAGCTTAAAAATCATCGCCATAAAGATGTTGCACTTTATGAAACTTTTCTTCAGCCTACTGATGATATGCATGTGTACAGATATATTACTTACGATAATATGTTGGTTTGGAAATCTTTACTTGCAATTGCACATCTGTATCCGAAATACAAGGATTTAGAATTTACTGCGGGTGAGGTAAAAGAAGCTATTTTAAAACACTGTGTTAAAGAAGAGAACGGCAAGCTCTGTTTTGCATGGTCTGTTGATTTACAAGGACATTATGATATTTACGACGAACCTCCGGGAAGTTTACAGCTTTTCCCATACTACGGATTTTGCAAAGCAGATGATGAAATTTATGAAAATACAGTAAATATAATACGTTCGCCTGAATATAAATACAGTTTTGCAGATAGTCGATTCAGCGAAATAGGTTGTCCGCATGCTCCGCATCCGTGGATATTAAGTGTTGCTAACAGTTTATTATGCGGACGCAGTAAACACTGTTATGATTTTTTGAAAAATGTAAAGATGGATAATTATATTGCGTGCGAAAGTGTTGACGAAGATACAGGAGAATGCACTACCGGTGCGGCTTTTGCCACTTGTGCAGGGCTGTTATGCCATTCAATTAAAGAAGCTAAGGAAGGATTAGACAAAATATATGAATAATGATATAAAATTAGATAAATGGAAAATTTCGGCTGACAGTCATTGCTGCACAGATGACTTTTTAGAAAGTGTTTTTTTTACCGGAAACGGGCGTATGGGTTCAAGAGGCTACCTTTCATTTGGACAGAAAGATTATCCTGAAAAGACAGGTTTGTTTATTGCAGGAATATTCGGAGAAATAAAAAAAGGAATAACGGATTTTGTAAATTTACCCACCCCGATTTATTCAAGACTTCAAGTTAACGGTTTTAAAGACAATAAAATTTCCTCAGTTAAACGTACACTTGATTTACATAACGGTAAGTTTACTGCAGATTATATTTTAAAGTGTGAAAATGTGAGCTTAAAAATAAAAGAGGAAAGATTTTTTTCTTTGAAAAACACAGGACTATTGGTACAAAGAATCACATTGTTTCCAAATGATGATTCTGAAATTAAGTTGTACAGCGGAGTAAATACTTTGTGCTGTAACCTTCCGGTACCGGATGACCAAACTAAAAAAAATAAAGAAACAGTACAGCTTGTCTCAATAAATCAAAAAAACATTCTCGATAATGAGATGTCAATTCAATTTATTACCAAAGGCACCGAACTCGAAATCAATCAAGAGATAGCTTATCATACTGAAAATTTACTTCTTGACGATAATTTTAGCGATGATGAAGGCGCAGGTGTAGTATTCAAAGCAACTGCTCATTCCAAAAGTCCGCTTGTTATAGAGCAGTGTGCCTTTATATCCACAAGTCGTGACAAAGACACGAGAATTAAAAAGATAAATAAAAACTGGAGCTTTAATTCTTTATTGCATGAAAATGATATGGCATGGTCAAAATATTGGGAAACAGCAAATATTGAAATTTATGGCGATGAAAATTCCGATGCTGCTCTCAGATATGTAATATTTGAGCTTATTGCAAATAATTCATCAAAAGATTCTACCGTAAGTATAGGAGCAAGGGGACTTACACATACGAGATACAAAGGATGCTACTTTTGGGATACTGAATTATTTATGATGCCTTTTTACCTTTATACAAATCCCGAAGCAGCAAAAAACTTAATGCAATATCGTGTTAATACTCTTCCTCAAGCAAAGCTTCATGCAAAAAAAATGAATTCTGACGGAGCACGATATCCGTGGATGACTTCTTATGACGGAAGTGAACAATGTGAAAGCTGGGATATAGGTGCTTCGGAACTACATATTACAGCCGATGTTGTTCATGCATTAAACAACTATATTAAAAATACTGCAGACAAAGATTTTTATGCTACGGGAGCTGCTCAAGTATATATAGAAACCGCAAGATTTTGGATGAGCAGATATACATGGGAAAATGGAACAGATAAGGTAAATCTTTTGTTTTGTAAAGGCCCCGATGAATACTGCGGAATAACAAGCAATAATCTCTATACCAATGTACTTGTAAAAGAAAATTTACAGCTTGCACAAGAAGCGGCAAATTATCTTAATGAAAACAACAAAGAGAAATATGAGGAGCTTGGAATAACACAAAATGAAATTAATGACTGGAAAAGGTTAGAAGATGCCATAAAATTACCCAAAGATCCGGTAACCGGTCATTGGAGGCAGGACGACACATTTCATTTACTTGAAGAAATTAATTTGAGAGATTTAAAACATGGAGACGAAGCAAGTTATCACGGGGTATGTTTCGACAGACTTCAAAGATATAAGGTGATTAAGCAGTCAGATGTAATTTTACTTATGAGCCGGTTCCCCGAACTGTTTAGTGATAAAGAAAAAGAAGATGCTTGGAATGATTTTGAACCACTGTGCCTGCACGATTCAACATTAAGTTTTGCAACGCACGCATTGTTTGCCGCACAAAACGGTTTCACTGAAAAAGCAGAACAGTATTTTAATAAAGCACTGTTTTTAGATTTGAGAGATTTGATGAACAATACCGGTGAAGAAGGACTTCACCTTGCAGGTCTGGGGGAAAGCTATCAGACGGCAATTTTAGGCTTTTGCGGTTTGTCATTTGAAAATGGAAAGCCAAAATTAAATCCGCATTTACCTGAAAAGTGGAAAAAAATAAATTTTCGCTTTTTTTATAAAGGTAAGCTGTATGAAGCAAATATCGAAAATGGCAATATATCAATTAAGGCAATGTAATAAAAACAAATTTACTTAATAGGGGAGAAATAAATATGAAGCAAGCACGTACAAAAGGATTTAGAACAGCTTTACCGTTTTTACTTCCAAGTCTTGCGGGTTTTATTTTATTTAGCATCTTACCCATTATAGGTACACTTTTTATTAGTGTTACTAATTGGGACGGACTGAGTGAATTAACACTCGTAAGTGATTTCCCGAATTTCATGGAAAAGTTTTTTGTGGGGTTTGAAAATTATCAGAGACTATTTCAAAGTGAAGTACTTTACCAGGCTTTATTTAATACTCTAAAATTTATTGTTATGTATATACCGTTAATGCTCGTAGTTTCTCTTTGTGTTGCGGCAATACTTAACAACAAAGTAAAAGGTGTGGGATTTTTCAGGATAGTGTACTATATTCCTGTTATTACATCATGGGTCGCGGGTTCTTTAATTTGGAAATGGGTTTTAAATCCACAGTACGGAATTTTAAACTCAATATTATCTAAATTTGGTATTCAAGGTCCGCAGTGGCTGCAAAGTGCTAAGTGGGCAATGCCTGCAATTGTTTTGGCTTCGGTTTGGAAAGATATGGGATATTTCGGACTGATGTTTCTTTCAGGACTGCAGGGAATTAATCGTGAGTATTATGAAGCGGCTTCTATAGATGGAGCTAATGGTATTCAAAAATTCTTTAAAATTACTCTTCCGCTTTTAACTCCGACAATATTCTTCGTTTTAATTATCAGCTTAATAAACTCTTTCCAAATTTTCCCACAAGTAATGATTATGACACCGAACGGAGGCCCCGGCGGCTCTACAATGGTAATGGTGGAACTTATTTATAAATATGGCTTTGAATATTATGAAATGGGAATTGCCTCAGCTTTAAGTTGGATTTTGTTTGTTATAATAATGCTCCTAACATTTGTACAAATGAAGTTTCAGAAAAAGTGGGTGAATTATGATGACTGATGTAATTAAGAAAAAACGTTTAATATTTAAAATTTTATTTTATGTATTTGCTGTACTTGTAGCGGTTATTGTATGTGTGCCGTTTTTTTGGATGTTTGTTACTTCGATAAAAAGCAAGGGGGCTTTAATGCTCCTTCCGATAGAATGGATACCTAAAGACCCAACTTTTGATGCATATCGAAAACTGTTTACTATACCTAACTTCGGAACGTCTATAATTAACAGCTTTTATATCTCTATTATAGGTACGGTTTTAAGACTTTTGTTTGCCGCTATGGCAGCTTTTGCATTAACAAAGATACAATTTAAGGGGCGCGGGGTAATTTTCGGCTTGTATATTACTGCCCTAATGATTCCTGCACAGACAACTTTTATCCCTCTTTTTATAGTAATGGGTAAATTAAATCTGATAAATAATCTTAATGCATTTTTATTTTTGCAATTATTTAATGCATTTGCAATTTTTATGATGCGCCAAAAAATGATGACCATAAATGATGCATACATTGAAGCGGCAACTATTGACGGTGCAAGTATGTGGAAAGTATTTTTTAAAATTATTCTTCCTCTTTGTTCCGGTACTTTAGCAACACTTGCTATTCTTTCTTTCATGGAGCTTTGGAATGATTATCTTCTTCCGCTGGTATTACTCACTGACCGTGCAAATTATACACTTCCGCTTATTTTAAACTCAATGCAGGGACAATACAGCAACCAATATAATCTTATGATGGCGGGAAGCTTAGTTTCTATTATTCCGATATTAATTGTATATATTTTTGCACAAAAATATTTTAAGGAAGGATTAACGGTTGGCGGAGTTAAGGGCTGACTTGGTAATGGTAAATGAAAAGGTTTAAACTGTCCGATAATATAAATGAAATAAATTATGAGTTCTGCGGATTATGTGCAAAACTGATAAGTTATCATGAAGATGAAGACAATGCGATTTTAAAAATTAAACTACCTTATGATGCTGTTTATGGTATGGGGGAAAAGTATAATGCCATAAATCAAAAAGGAAAAACAGTAATTAACTGTGTTGAAGAAAAATTTTGCCATCAAGAAGAAAAAACATATTGCCCGTCTCCGTTTTTTTTAACCGATACAGGGTTTGGACTCTATGTTGACACTGACTGTAAAACAACTTTTGAGTTTAAAGACGATATTACGGTTTACATTCCTTTAGATGCGGAAATAGTACTTTTTGACGGTACTCCGCAAAAGATTATTTCTGATTATATGTCGCTTTTCGGTTCTGCAAAATTGCCGCCTAAGTGGGCTTTCGGCCCATGGATATCGGCAAATCATTGGGATACGCAGGAAAAAACAGAAGCGCAAATCGAAAATATTAAAAAATTTAACTATCCTGTTACTGTACTTGTATTGGAAGCGTGGAGCGACGAAGCCACTTTCTATATATTTAACGGAGCAAAATATACCCCTGTAAAAGGGAATGAGGTTTTAAATTATTCAGATTTTAATTTTGAAACAAGTCAGTGGCCCAACCCAAAATCTATGGTTGAAAAACTTCATAAGAATGGTGTACATATAGTTTTGTGGCAGATACCGGTATATAAAAAACAAGGCAGTGATGAAATCCTTAACAGTCAAAATGAAAATGACAGGGATTGTGCAAAAGAAAATAAATTATGTGTATTTACAAATGAAAACAAGCCTTATGAAATACCGGAAGGACATTGGTTTGCCGGTTCTATGATTCCTGATTTTACTAATCCCAAAACTAAAGAATTATGGTTCAAAAAGCGGAAATATCTTCTCGACATAGGTATTGACGGCTTTAAAACCGACGGCGGAGAATTTGTATGTTCTGATGGTTTAAGCTTTAATGACAATTCAACAGGAAAGCAAATGAAAAATAAGTATGCACAACTTTATACACAGTCATACACAGAATTCTTAGGAGAAAACCATGTGCTTTTCAGCCGTGCAGGATATTCGGGACAGCATATAACCCCTATACTTTGGGCGGGTGACCAACAAAGCGAAAATGTTGAATTAAAGAGTGCTTTAAAAGCAGGCCTTTCCGCCGCAATGACGGGAATACCGTTTTGGGGATTTGATATTGCCGGTTTTGCGGGGCCTATGCCTACGCTCGACCTTTATCGGCATGCAACACAAATTGCTTGTTTTTGTCCTATAATGCAGTGGCATTCGGAACCCAACGGGGGACAGTTTAAGGAATTGATGCCGGGTGCAAACGGAAATAACGAACGCAGTCCATGGAACTTGGCGGAAATATACAATGCTCCCGAATTTATCGATGAAATGCGCTATTGGCATAATTTACGAATGAATTTACTTCCATATATTTATAGTAGGGCTATTGAGAGTGTTAAAAACAACAAACCGATGATAAGCCCGCTTGTGTATAGTTTCCCCGATGATAAAGAAGTACTTAATATTGAAGATGAATTTATGTTGGGAGAAAGTATTTTAGTTGCTCCGATTGTTGAAGATAATTCTAACAGCCGTTCTTTGTATTTACCTCAGGGTACTTGGTTTAATTTCTTTACACATGAATCGGTTGAGGGCGGGCAGAAAATTAAGACAGAACATAAAAATCAACTGCCGGTGTTTTTACGTTCAGGTTATGGAATTGCTTTGAATTTGGATGATACATTAGAACTTGGCAGCAATGTAGGAAATAAAGTGGACGGTTATAATAATCTTTATTTCGTACTTGCAGGTAAGTGCGGTACTTTCGACTTTAAAGACGATTTGGGTAATGATTTTACAATAAAGTGGAAAGATTCAAAATGGGAGAAAACAGGCATCAGCAGTTCTGATTTCAGTGTTGAAATTATAAAGTAAAAGCAGGTATATTATGAAAAAGTATAAAGGCATTATTTTTGATTTAGATGGAGTTATATGTAATACGGATGAGTTTCACTACATTGCTTGGAAAAAGCTTGCAGATAAACTTAATATATATTTTGATAGAGAGATTAATAATCGGCTTCGAGGAGTGAGCCGTATTAAAAGTTTAGAAATTATTCTTGAATTGAGCAAGAGAAAGTACACAGATTCCGAAAAGGCTGAATTTGCTGAAGAAAAGAATGATAATTATAAAAAGTTATTACAAAAAATGTCTCCGAATTCTTTAACTGAAGATGTAAAAAGTACATTAACAGCAATAAAAAAACAAGATTTTAAAATTGCTATAGGCTCTTCCAGCAAGAACACTTTATACATATTGGAGCGTGTAGGGCTTTCACAGTTTTTTGACACTGTTGTAGACGGAAATCAAATTAAGCATTCAAAACCTAATCCGGAAGTGTTTTTGAAGGCTGCACAAAATTTAAACCTTTGCCCTGATGAATGTCTTGTGGTTGAGGATGCATTTACAGGAATAGAAGCTGCGGTAAACGGAGGTTTTGACTCAGCGGGAATAGGGGACGCTTATACAGACGAAAAGGCTGTATATCATATTAAAAATCTTTCTGACCTGATGAAAATATTATGAAAAAGAAATCCGAAGTTTAATAACTTCGGATTTCTTTTTGTTTGAGGCTTTTCGACTTATTTTGGTTTTTTATCAAAAGCCGGGTTAAAATCATAAAAGTTTTTGGAATCAAGATTATCGGTTATAATTCTAAGTCCTTCGCCGAATCGTTGATAATGAACTACCTCGCGTGCCCGTAAAAACTTTATTGGGTCGCGCACATCTGGGTCATCGCAGAAACGCAGAATATTGTCATAAGTCATGCGTGCTTTCTGCTCGGCCGACAAATCTTCATGAATATCGGTAATCGGATCTCCTGTTGAATCTATGGTAGCGGCTGTAAACGGATTTCCGTTTGAGTCACTTGGGTAAATTCCTGTAGTGTGGTTGACAAAGTAAGCGTCATATCCGCCTTCTTTTATCTGTTCAGGGGTTAAATTTCGGGTTAATTGGTAGACAATTGTTCCGACCATCTCAAGGTGCGCAAGTTCCTCCGTGCCTATATCGGTTAAAATTGCTTTCAGTTCAGGATAAGGCATAGCGTAACGCTGACTAAGATACCGCAGTGAAGCGCCTATTTCGCCGTGCGGTCCTCCGCATACCGTTTTGTTATAATTATATGTAATAGAATATTTCAATTTTGTTTTGAGATTTATTATATATAATTTTATCTATAAAGGTTCTAAGCAGCATATTTTTATTTTTACAGCTTATGTTTATATCTTTAAGGTATTCAACAACATTCACTTGTAAAGTTGAAAGTTTTGGCGTATTTGTGTTCTGACTATTACTTATTTTATCTATATTCATCTTTTGAAGTTCTTCAATTCTTTTGGTGATATTTTCTTTTTGACTTTTATATTCAATAAGTGTATCAATTCCGTTTTGATACGATTCCTTTACTCTATTTAATTTAATTTTTTCCTTAGCTATTTGCTTTTTTATTACTTTACATTCACAGCTGTCTTCTGTTTTAGGCTTTTTATTAAATTGAATTTCCTGATATTTTAAATTTTCCGCTATTGCTGATACGACCATATTTTCTATTTTTTTAATGGATATAAAATGAGATGTGTTGCATTTGCCGTGTGAATAAGCCTGACACTGTAAGTTATATCCTCCGACCTTTGTAAGGTTAGCCCCACAGCTGCTGCATTTAATTAATCCCTGCAGCATAAAATTAGAGTTAAGTTTTTTCCCTGTGATTTTCCCATACATTTTTTTATTTACAGTAAAGCGGTCTTGCACCTTTTCCCATGTATAAAAGTCTATTATGGACTCGTGTTTTCCGTCACACAAAATGATATCTTCGCTGTTATAATTGCGCCCTGTAATTCCTTTTGGATTCCAGCGAATTTTACCTATGTAAACGGGGTTTCGTAAAACATATTCAACGCTTCTGTTTTCCCAAAGCCCGCCCATTTTGGTTCTAATACCCATAGAATTCAATTTTTCAGCGATAGCTCTGCATCCCATGCCGTTTATAAAATCACTAAACATCATTTTTACGGTTGATGAGGTGTCGGGATTTATGTAGTATTTCTTGTCTTTCATAAAATATCCGAAAGCGGGAGGGGTAACCGGTTCACCTCGCCGAACTTTTTCACCCATTCCTCGTTTAACTTCTTCACCAAGATTTATACTGTAATATTCATCCATAGCTTCAATCATTGCTTCTACTATAATTGACATTTTGTCATCGCTTAACTGCTCTGTAACGGAAACAACATCAATTCCGCATTGTTTTCTCAACATGGACTTATAAACTATGCTGTCACGCCGATTTCTTGCAAAGCGGCTGAATTTCCAAACAATAATAATATCAAACGGTTTCGGCTTTTTCTTCGCAGTACCTATCATACGCATGAACTGTGGACGCTTTGAGGCTTTTTTTCCGCTTATGCCCTCGTTTTCACGAAATACAAATTTTTTTGGAATGTTTATATCGTTATTTTTTGCATATTCCATTATTTTGTTTAATTGACTGTCGGGACTGTATTCAAGTTGGTCGTCAGTTGAAACTCGGATATATGCAGCTGCAATTTTCATGTTACCCTCCTTTATTCTTAATAATATTCTTTATAATATCTATAAGAATTCAAATCGAAGAATAACACATATATTCATTATTTGACATTAAAAAATAAAAATATTTTTTATAACTGCATAGGACAATCAGAGATAATAATAAATATAAACCGGGGTGATAACTATGGCAGCGAAAAAGCCGTTTGTTTTCAAATCAATAAGTTATATATTAAACAAATCAGAAAACGACTGTGTGCGCTGCCAAGAAGAAATTATCTTTCAGCAGGATTTAAAATCCTGCAGATTTATTCCGATAGACATTAAACAGCATATGACGAAAGATGCTCAAATTAACAATAACAGAATAATGATGAAAAATGCAGGCGAAAATATGCCAATATAAAAAAGCAGAGGGTTAACCCTCTGCAACTATAGAATTAAGACAGTTAATTAAATCATGAAGAGTATAAATTTTAACATTGCGTTTGAGAATTTCATTTTTCAAATCGATTGAAAGTGACTCAAAACGGCTGCGCATTTTGGGGTCAATGTATGACATAATATCACCTCAAAAATAGATTTCCCATATGAAGTAAGATTAATACTCAAAAACTTAAGATTACTCTTTTTCTTTTATAATTCTTAAATTGTCGTAAAAATTATTTGAATCACTTTTTTGAAGTATCTCTAACTGTTTGTCCTCCGAAAGGGATAAAAAATAATCTTCAGCGTCTCTTTCGTTATCAAATAGCTGTGAAATAGCTTGCGGATATCCGATTAACCCGTTATCCATAAAAATCACCTCAGTTTATTTTGTGCTGAATAAGCCTTAATAAAACGGTAATTAATGTAAAACAAGTTAATTTATTTTTTAATTAAATATAAATGAAGGAAGCCGCCCCAAAGGGCGGCTTAAGGAAAATGAAAAAGGGTTTATGTAAATCCTCATTAGAGGAACTTGTTTTTTGTCTGCCGACTATTTGGTTCGGTATTCCGTCAATTCCTAAATATTACGGCAGTAATTAATTGTAAACTTTTCTTAAGGGAATGACTTAAGTATAGACTTTATATATTACATTTAAGTAAAGATGATTTAAACATTCGGAGAAATTATTATTAACAAAATAAGAACAAAACCAAAAAAGGTGCTCATCTCGAGCACCTTTCTAATTATCTTGCTTTGCTTTACAATTTAATCGTTTGTGCACATCTTCTCGCAGTAAAGTATATAGAACTGCACAGATGGGAATATTTACAATCATGCCTACAAGACCAAAAGCATTTCCGCCAACTGTAACAGCAATAAGAACCCACATAGCGGGAAGACCGACCTTTGAGCCTACAACATGGGGAAAAATAAGGTTGCCTTCAAGCTGCTGTAATGTTACAAAATAAACGATAAACCAGAATGCCTGAATGGGATTAACAACAGAAATCAAAAGTGCACCTAACACAGCACTGAAAAATGCACCAAAAATGGGGATAAGCGCCATAAATGCAACAAATACAGAGATAAGAATTGCATATGGAAAACGGAAGATGTTCATACCTATAAAACAAAGAGTGCCCAAAATACAAGCTTCCGTACACTGACCAGCGATAAAATTAGAAAAAGCGCGGTTCGAAAGGCTGAAAAGCCTTTTTAGTTTTTCAGCGAATTTTTGCGGAAGATAAGCGCTCATAACATGTTTAGTCTGCTTATTAAGTTTTTCTTTTTGCTGTAAAATATTAATTGCGATTACAAAACTTAAAACCAAAGTCATCGCCGTGTTAAAAATATTTGTAGTGAATGATACTGTGGAATTAACAATCGAGCTTGCGGTTTTTTGACCATATAGTGCAAGCATTTGACTGATATTTGCCCAATCAATATTAATTTTATTTAAATATTCGCCTAATTGAGGATATTTGTTGCTGAGAAGCCATATATCGGATTGAAGCTTATTAAAAAATGTAGGTATATTATTGGTTAAACTTGTAATAGTACGTACAAGTTCAGGAACTACAATTAAAAGTATTAGAAAAATAATTCCTAACAAGATAACAAGTGTAACGAGAATACTCATCGGCCGCCTGAATTTGGGCCATTTTTTTGTATACCTACGATTAAGAGGTGCAAAAAGGTGCACTTCTATTTGGCGCATTAAGACATTTAAAATAAATGCAAAAGCGAGGCCGAGCAGAATGGGCTTAAAAAGATTTATAACGGCATTGAAAAAGTCCGAAATGCGGTATATATTTTTAAGTCCTAAATAAAATGAAATTCCCAATATAATCAGCAGCATAATTTTTTTCATGTTGCTTTTATTTAAATCCATTTTAACTCCCTTTCCATTTGTATTTATATATTGCCAATTATTTACAATAATATTATTATATCATAGTATAATAATATATTAAATTAGATTTAAGTATATAATTAAAGAGTTTTCAACAATATTAGCTTTTAAAGTTGAAAATTGTTTCAAAAATTTTCATATCTTATCTATAGAATTATATTATAAATGGAATATGTTAGATATTATACATAAATTTGAAATTTAAAAACTTCTTTATAACAAAATGACATACGGTCCTCCGTATTGAGAGGCAATAAGCTTTGCAAGTGCCGGATTTGGGCTTGCAATTTTTACAGGATACTGTAAATGTTTTTCATAAACCCACATTATTCGTTACCCTCCTCTTCATTTTCCCAAGGCCACGGACCGGCTACCCAAGCCCAGCGGCTTGTGTTTTGGGGGGTTTCGTTTAACGGACCGTACGCCGATTCGTACTGTGCAGTAAGTTCGGCAGTCAATTTACGGTATCCTTCAAGTTTTTGTGCTGCTTTACAGTCGTTTGGATGTGTATCTAAAAAAATATGAAGCTCCCACATTGCAAATTGATGGGAGCGGATTCTTCTAAGCAAACGTTCCTGTTCATTCATTTAAGAACACCCCTTCCGCCCCAAAACGGCTTGTCAAGATCCGGAAACATAGTGCCGGCTTCAAAACCTTTTTCCGGCTCATACATATTGCCGAATTGCTGAAACGGAACATAAGCCATTGCAACAGGTGTTTTTTCAGGGAAAGGCGGGACTACCAGCACACAGGCTTCGTTGTTCGTCATTTTCTTATCTTCCATTGTGTTTCTCCTTTCATACCAAATTGGGCTTATCCTGTAACATATTATGCACCCTTTTTGCAACAGGTGAAATATCAAATTTCGTTATTTGGAATATATTGGATACCTTTGAATTAAACTATATTTTATGGTATAATAAGCGGGTTAAAATTTTGGGTGTTTTGGATCTTATATAATGTAATTATAAATTATCATATTTTTAATGCCTAACATATTTGGATAAATTATTTATATTATGCAGAATATAATAGTATTGTTCTTAATTTTAGCAAAATGGAACATATGGAGATAAAATATGGCAGAATCAATAAAAAAGAATCTTTTTGTTATAATTACCTTAGGACTTTCTATAGGTATACTTTTATACTTTTTATACACAACAGATGGAATAACAGCTATGGGCGAAATCATATTAACGCTTAAATTACAATGGCTTTTAATTGCGATAGGATCGGCAGTCCTTTGTTGGATTGCAGAGGGATTTGCATTAAACCTTCTTTGTATTCACTTATATCCACAGTGGGAATATCGGAAATCATTTTTTGTAGGTATGATTGGGCTTTTGTACAGCGCAATAACTCCGTTTTCAACCGGGGGTCAGCCTATGCAGATTTACACTATGCGTAAAATGGGTATGGATACCGGTAAGGCAGGTTCGATTATTGCGGTTAAAACAATAACTTACCAAGTTGTTATGGTCTTATATTCACTTGTTTTAGTGGCCGCAAAACTTCGCTTTTTTCAAACTTCTGTAAGCAATTTTTCTTTTGTAACTATTATAGGTCTTGTTACAAACGGTACTTTTATTGCACTTGTTATACTGTTTATGATAAGTGAAACTACAACGGATAAAATAGTTTATTCCGTTATTTACTTTTTAAATAAAATTAAACTTTGCAGACATCCTGAGGAACGTTATGAGAAAATTCACAGCCAACTGGAAATATTTCATGACGCTTCAAAACTAATGGGAAATTCGTTTAAACTGTATGTTAATGTTATTGCTGTTACAATAGTACAAATTACTTTAAATAGTCTAATTCCTTATTTTATTTATCGCAGCTTTAATATGAATACAGCATCTATTACAACGATGGTTGCGGCTCAGGTATTCGTAACCATGGTAAGTGCATTTGTGCCTTTACCGGGCGCTTCAGGCGGTGCAGAAGGCAGCTTTTACATCTTCTTCGGTATGTTTTTCAAATCGGCAATTATACCGGCAATACTCTTATGGAGAATAATAACGTATTATGCAAATATTTTAGTCGGTGGCATTTATGCATATAAAGGCAGAAAATACTATAACTAATATTGTTAAACAAAAAGGGCATGAACTCAGTAAGAGTTCATGCCCTTTTTAATTGTTTTTAAAGTCCCAAATGTTCGTAATATCAGTCATTCATAAACAGTTTGATGTCGTCGTCAACTGTTCCGACACCTGCGATTCCGAATTTTTCAATCAGAACCTTGGCCACATTGGGGGAGAGGAAACCGGGAAGCGTGGGACCGAGGTGGATATTCTTCACGCCAAGATACAGCAGTGCCAAAAGCACAATGACTGCCTTTTGTTCGTACCAAGCGATATTGAAGACAATCGGCAGCTTGTTGATATCGTCAAGGCCGAACACTTCCTTGAGCTTAAGTGCGATAAGAGCAAGCGAATAGGAATCGTTGCACTGACCGGCGTCAAGGACTCTCGGGATTCCGCCGATATCGCCCAAGTTCAGCTTATTATAGCGATACTTAGCACATCCGGCAGTGAGAATCACCGTATCCTTAGGGAGCTTCTTGGCAAATTCGGTGTAATATTCTCTGGACTTCATGCGCCCGTCGCAGCCGGCCATAACAAAGAACTTTTTGATTGCACCGGATTTGACGGCATCGACGATTTTGTCTGCCAAAGCAAATACCTGATTATGAGCAAATCCGCCGACAATGCTGCCGGTCTCAATTTCATCGGGTGCGGGAAGAGTTTTGGCAAGTGCGATAATTTCAGAAAAATCCTTTTTGCCGTTCTTGTCTGATTCAATGTGACGACAGCCGGGATAACCGGTGGAACCCGTTGTAAAGATTCTGCCTTTGACCTCCTCGCTTCTTGGCGGGACGATGCAGTTGGTTGTAAACAGAACGGGGCCATGGAAGGATGCAAATTCTTCAAGCTGCTTCCACCATGCATTGCCATAGTTTCCAACAAAATTCTCATATTTCTTAAAAACGGGGTAATAGTGGGCGGGCAGCATCTCGCTGTGGGTATATACATCTACGCCGGTGCCTTTTGTCTGTTCCAATAGTTGTTCCAAATCGGTAAGGTCATGGCCGGAAATCAGAATTGCGGGATTTTTTCTGACGCCGATATTGACTTTGGTAATTTCAGGATTACCGAACCGCGATGTGTTTGCCTCATCCAAAAGAGCCATTGCCTTTACACCGTATTCGCCTGTTTTCAGCGTCAACGCGACCAAATCGTCAGCGGTGAGGGAGTCATCCAGTGTTGCCGCCAGTGCCTCGTAGAGAAAGGCATTGATTGTCAAATCTTCTTTTCCAATGTTTTTTGCGTGCTCGGTGTAGGCCGCCATACCCTTAAGGCCGTATGTAATCATCTCGCGAAGAGACCGTACGTCCTCATCTGCAGTTGACAGCACCCCGACGGAATCGGCTTTTTCAAGCATCGACGCTCTGGAACTTACTCTGAATTTTGCCGCGTCGTGTAAATCTGCGCAAGCAGCGGAATTCCTAAGTTCCTCTCTAAGGGCAATCATTTTTTTAATCTGCTTTTCAATCAAGTCGGCATCGAAATTCGCGTTGGTGATGGTCATGAACAGGCTGCTTAATACCTCATAGTTTGTTTCGCCGAGGCTTTTGACATCAATTTCCCCTTTGACTACGATTTCGGAAATGCCCTTCAGCGTGTAGATTAGAAGGTCCTGCAGCTTTGCAACCTCCTCGGATTTTCCGCACACGCCGCGCATTGTGCAGCCCTTGCCGCCCGCGGTTTCCTGACATTGATAACAAAACATACTCATCGTATTTCCTCCTTTAATATTCAATCTTCAATAGGTTAGAATTAATCTTTACAATTATGATACTCCCTGTCAATCAAGGATTTTACCGTCGGTTGAAATCGTTACTACTTGCCATGGAATCATTTTGCCGCTGTTTTGAAGCGCCCTTTTTACGGCATTTTCAATTCCACCGCAGCATGGGACTTCCATTCTGACGACTGTAACACTTTTAATGTTGTTGTTTTTAATAATTTCTGTCAGCTTATCGCTGTAATCGCCTTCGTCAAGCTTTGGGCAGCCAATCAAGGTTATTTTGTTTTTGATAAACCTGTTGTGAAAATCGCCGTAAGCATAGGCTGTACAATCGGCGGCGATTAAAAGGTTGGCATCCGCAAAATACGGAGCGTTAACAGGTGCAAGCTTGATTTGAACAGGCCACTGTGACAACTGGCTTCTGTTTTCGCCGGTATTAGGCTTAGCGGCATCACATTCACACTCGTTTTCCCGATGGATGATTTTAGACTGTGTGCCCGGGCATCCGCAGGCAAGAGTTTCTCCCTGCTTAATTAGCTTGCTTTTCTTTACGGCGGCTTCGTCGTATTTTTTCGCTTCGCGTTCCTCAAAGCTGATAGCTCCTGTCGGACAGGTTGGGAGGCAGTCGCCGAGACCGTCACAATAATCGTCTCGGAGAAGCTTTGCCTTTCCGTTTACCATTCCGATTGCCCCTTCGTGGCAGGCCTTTGCGCACATTCCACAGCCGTTACATTTCTCTTCATCAATTCTGATAATTTTTCGAATCATATTCCGTTTACCTCTTTTCTGAGTGATTTCTTCAAGTTATTATTTACTTTATGCTTTGAGTTTACTATTCTTAAATTAATAAGTCTGTTGGAATTACAACGAAAGAGGTCTTTATGAAAAATTATTTGGATTTACTGAAAACAGTACGATTATTTAAGGGAATTGAAGAGGGTGATCTTTTGGAAACCACAATCGATAAAATTGCTTCGCTTGCCAAAGAGAGTACCGATCCCTGTCAAATCAACAGCACCTGCGCCGTTTTCGCCCAGACGGAAGTAATCTCTCTCCTTGCTCAAAAGAAAAGTCGGAGCGATATCCTTGCCGGTATGCACATAGCCATGGCAAACCGTATTGCCAAAATGGCGCGCAAATATAAATCGGACGGCGACGTACTTATGACAGGGGGCGGCGCAGAAAATGATGCGCTGCGGCTGGCACTGGAGGATGAGTTGATGTGCGACATTTATAAAGCGAATTATTCGCAGTTTAACGGCGCAATCGGAGCTGCTTTAATCGGTATGCCAAAATAAAAAACGGGCAGAACGCCTTGACACGCTTCTGTCCGAAATTAAAATGCCGCCGACATCCAAAATTTGGCGGCGGTAATACATAAATATTTGAGTTTACAGGAACTTGACCGTAAGCCCATAAAAGAGCAATAGACCACATATCACATTGAAATTGATGAACTTACCGTTACTTACGGAAAGCGCAGTCAGAATGTGAAAGTGGTCTATCGTTTCGTCGAGCAGGTCAGCCGAGAACTTGATTTGCAATAAAAATCGACCGATTTACGGATCTTAAGTATTTTTATCACGATATTTCCGAATTACATATGCTCTTAAGTAATTTTTGAAATGTAGTTAAGAATTATTTGCGTAATTTTTTAGGTGTTTTTGGTTGATAGTGAGGACCCCAGCATGGTGTCTGAGCAGCTGCATTAGCTGCGGTATTAAATACCTTTGCACATGCCTTTGTAACTGATTTCTTAAATGTCTTTTTCATAATACTTCAACCTCCTAAATTTTATTTTATAATTATAATAGACCATTTTAATGTAAAATGCAACAAAAGTTGCACGAAATGTCGATTTTCATGCACGAAATGACGAAAATGTTAAATAAATATCAAATTAGTATTGATTTTTGATAATTATTTATTATAATTATATATATTAATATTAATAT
>ENA-UOOM01001084-UOOM01001084.1-fermentation-metagenome-genome-assembly--contig:-NODE-1084-length-27533-cov-19.923575_pt1 | contig 27533 bp, 22 predicted proteins | sample MGYA00245781_ERZ724031 | MGnify/ENA primary metagenome ERZ724031 (study PRJEB28704, sample SAMN03018317) | fermentation metagenome | biome: anthropogenic terrestrial biome; feature: soil... | reverse complement strand
TCATTGATTAACAGCAGAGTAATTTGGGTGTCCCGAAAAAGTGCGGAAGACAGGAAAAAAGCGATTAAAGAAGGCTCCGCCGCAATCTGGAATTATGCTGAAAATTTATTGAACGAAAGCGTGGAGAAAGGTGTTTTAAAGAAGTTGCAATTAAATATCAGACTCATGAACTTCCAAAAAATATTTAACTTCCTTGCACAACTGCAAGTATATAACGACCGTAACTGGTTCAACGAACACAAAGCCGAATACGACGAAGCTCGTGCAACGTTCGAAACATTAATCAACGCCCTAATTCTTCCACTTAGCCAACTCGACCCGAGCATAGGAACGGTTACCGCCGGGGAATGTATTTTCCGTATTTATCGGGATATCCGTTTCTCTAACGATAAAACACCCTACAAAACCCATTTCAGCGCTTTTATCGCCAACGGCGGAAGAAAAACCCGGATGGCAGGCTACTACATTCATATACAGCCCGACGAGTCATTTCTTGCGGGTGGCATTTACGCACCTGATTCCACAACTCTGGAATCCATCCGAAACGCGATTTACCACAATCCCGATGAAATCCGCCGAATCTTGGATGACAAAAAGTTCAGGAAGTTTTTTCCGGAAATATCGAACGAAGAAAAACTGAAAAATCCACCCAAAGGTTATCCCAAAGAGTTCAAGGAAATTGAACTCATTAAAAATAAGCATTTTGTTACGCAACAAGCCCTCGATAATGATTTTTTCATGAAAGAAAACGTGGTTGACCGCTTGATGGAAATATTTAAAGTGCAATATCCGTTTAATGAATTTCTGAATAAAGCAGTGAAGTGAAACAAAGTTGTTCTATCGTGTAAAACCACTAATCATAATAAGGCCAACATGTATTTCAAGAATTTTCTAATCGTCTGTGTACTCATATCAGCGTTTAACTTTTATGCCGTTGAAGCCCAAAATATAAACGACCCATCGGAAATTATGCTTTCCATCGGCGGTGACCCAACATCTGATTACACGGTTACGTGGCGGACACCGCAAAATGACACAAAAACCGTTGCACAAATCGTTAAAGCAGAAGCCAATCCTGATTTTGAAAAGAAAGCCAAAGAAGTAAAAGGCACATCAGTAACTAATTACGGCGACAGCAAGGATCGCGTTTCTCATACAGTCCGATTCACCGGGTTAGAATCGAACGCGCTTTATTCATATCGGGTGGGTAACGGAAAGAATTGGAGTGAATGGTTTCAATTTAAAACCTCCAAAAAAGAAAATGACCGGTTTTCATTTATTTATTTCGGCGATGTGCAAAACGATATCAAATCACTCGGTTCACGTACTCTAAGACAGGCATTTCAACATCTTGGCAAAGATGCTTCCTTTATGCTTTTTGCCGGAGATCTGGTTAGCCGTAGTACAGACGATTACTGGAGCGAATTTTTTTATGCCGGCGGATGGATGTTTGGCACGCTTCCTTCGGTTCCAACAACGGGTAATCACGAATATACCGGTTCAAGTAACAAACGTGTTTTTTCCTCGCACTGGAGCCATATTTTTGGATTACCTCAAAATGCGCCTTCAAGTGAATATCTGAACAGGTTCTATTGGTTCGATTATCAGGGTGTACGTTTTATCAGCTTAGATTCACCCGTTTTTAATAAGGAAAACAAAGATATTCAGGTAATTTTGAATTGGTTGGAAAATACTTTGAAAAATAATCCGAACAAATGGTCGGTAGTTTTCACTCATTATCCGGTCTATTCGTGCTCAGCAGGAAGAAACAGCGAAGAATACCGCAACTTATTGCGTCCCATTCTCGAAAAACACGGTGTAGATTTAGTGCTTCTGGGGCACGATCACACGTATTGCCGTGGATTCAATGAAACAAATATTAATGAAAGAAATGTAAAAAACACACCGCTTTATGTAGTATCGGTTGCAGGTCCTAAAATGTACCTGCTCGGTTTGAAACCGTGGAGCGATGTAAGGGGTAAGGACACACAATTATATCAAAATATTACGGTGGATGGAAACACATTATATTACGACTCATACGACGTGACCGGCAAGTTATTCGATTCATTTCGACTGGAGAAAAACATCAAGGGCGTAAATAAATTGATTGAAAATACGGTGGAAAATTAATAAATAAACTTCTGACAGATAATAATGCCGAAGCTGGCTCAAAAGAACTTAATTTGATTAACTTTGCATCACTTTTCAGTTAGAAACAAATGAAAACCCGATCGCTTAAGAAGTTCATGTATTTATCCATTGCGGCTGCGGTGGTAACTATCGGTTTGAAGTTTATGGCTTACTTCAAAACCGGATCGATGGGTTTTTTCTCCGATGCACTGGAGTCATTTGTAAATCTTTTCGCGGCAGTAATCGCCCTTATTTTGCTCCATATTTCGGAAAAACCAGCAGATGAAGAACACGAATACGGACACGGTAAAGCCGAATATTTTTCGAGTGCTATTGAAGGAGCACTTATCCTTATCGCTGCTTTCAGCATTATCTATACATCGATTCCGCGAATCATTAATCCACAACCTTTAGAGAATCTGGGAATCGGGACACTGTTTTCAATTGGGGCATCGTTGGTAAATCTGTTTGCAGGGCTTGCTTTAATCCAAAACGGGAAGAAACACAAATCGATGATATTGGAAGCAGACGGAAAACACCTGATGACTGATGTTTGGACTACAGTGGGAGTTATCGTGGGTGTTTTGGTAGTGAAATTTACGGGACTCTTGGTTCTCGACCCCATAATTGCTATTATCGTGGCGCTGAATATTGTTTATGCGGGGTACAAACTAATCAGCCGATCAGCCAGCGGGCTGATGGATGCCGCCATTCCACAGGAAGAAATCAAGCAAATTACGGATTATTTTGATTCACTGAAAGTGAAAAACATCGATTATCACTCGTTGTTGACGCGTCAGGCCGGAAATAGAAAATTCATATCGTTTCATTTGCTTGTTCCGGGAGAATGGACGGTGAAACAAGGCCACGATTATGCCGAAGAAATCGAACAACGTATTGAGAATATGTTCGACGAAACGGTTACCGTTACCACGCATATTGAGCCGATAGAAGATCCGTTATCGTTGAACGATATCAAAATCGACCGATTGAATTACTCCGACGATTACGATTTTGACACCTGATTTAACTTTGTCAACGTTTAGAACTTTGACAAAGATGTAGTTATCTAACTTTTGAGAATTTACTTAAGAAAAAATCCCCGGGTATCAACGCGCTTTTCAATTTTCCATCCGAATCTATCATCACAAAAAAGTCGGCTGTCAGGTTGTTGTCTTTTAGTTTCAGAAAATTATTCTCCTTTTGCCACGTTCCGTTGGATAGTTCCAACGAATAGAACTTTATGGAGTATGTTCCGTTATCGTTTGCATTAAAAGTAAAATTAGAATCGAAATCGGAGCGATAAAAACCTTTTTTGAAGGTGTTTTTGTAGGTGTTTTTATCGATTTTCACCTTTTCCCGGTAATTGAGCAACTCCTGACGAGACAGGAAATTATCTAAAATAGATATTGGTGAAGACGGTTTCTCGGAATTTTTAACAAAATAATTCATTTGCATCCATTTGAATCCGTCACTCACCATAAATACTTTGTTCCCCGATACGGGTTGCAAAGTGATATTGTAATCGTTTGTACTGTCGGTTAATTTATAATCACCGTTTTCTTCCACTTTGTATTCTCCAAAAGACAAAATCTGCGACATCATCAGGTCGGGTGCGTTCTTGTAACTCATTTTTATCAGATATTTCCCGTTACTGAAAACATCCAGGTAGCAATTCAAATCGTTGTTTGACAATTGCAGTGCGTAAGATTGCGCCTTAGCCGCAAAAAATAGGGAGAAAATCAATAATATGGACAACGATAATTTTTTCATTTGTTTTGGTTCTTAATTTCTAATCAGACTGCATTTTTATCAATTAGATTAATCGGCAACAAAAAAAGACCATCCTTTTATAGAAGAACAGTCTTTTTGAGGAATGTAAAACAATATTTTTATACTGCGATTGCGCTACCGATAAGGAAAGCAGCAGCAAGAGCCACAATAGCATAAAGCTCGGGGAATACGGCGAGAATAAGTGTGTTACCGAATGCATCGTGTCCCTGGCCAATAGCAACAACACCGTTGGCACAAACCTGTCCCTGGCGAATAGCAGACAACCAGCCTACAAATCCCAAAGCAAGTCCTGCAGCAAGAGTAGCCATCGCCTGGAAGAAGGTGATTTCGGGTGTTAATACACCAAAAATGTTCTGAAACATAAAATAACCGGCAAATCCATACAAACCTTGTGTACCGGGCAAAGCCGTTAAAACGAGAAAATTACCAAATTTTCCGTCCACTTTTTTTGCGGCGCCAATTGCCGCATTTCCCACAATTGTAACTCCGTAGGCACTTCCGATACCTGTGAGAGCCAACATAATTGCAATGCCAATGTAAGCGATAAATAAATTAGTTTCCATAAATTGTTTTTAAATTATAGTGTTATTAATTTGATTTTATTTTCTAAACGGATTATATTTCTTTCCTCCTCCTTCGAATTCAGAGTTTTTGTAGAACTCAACAAATGTAAGACGTACCGGATGCACAATAGCTCCCAACGTGTTCATAAATATATTGATGGCGTGTCCGATAAGGAATATCAGCACATAAATAATTGGTTTAGCTATTGCATTATCGGGACTCATTCCTGCTGCCAGACTGTTAAATACACTGGCAAGAATTCCACCCGAAAGCCCTAAGGCAAACAATCGGACATAGGACAAAACGTCTCCCAATAATCCGGTTGCCATATTATACGTATCCCACAATCCGGCGCCCAGATTGATAAATGGATTTTTTCCGGGCATATTGTAGAAATAGATAAGAAGAAGTGCCGGAGCAGCAATTATCAAATGTATCGTTCCAAACATCGGCATTATGTCGGGGAACATTACCGCAACAATAATACTTACCAGAAATATTATCCACCCTAATGTGGATAATGCATATTTGAATCCCTGTTGTTTAGTGCGATTCGCAACTTTCATACCCATTCCAAACAGAATCTGGATAACACCGAGAACAAGCGATAGCATAAACATCTTGTTATTATCGAAGAACACTTTGTTTTTCAGCGCTTGCGCAATCGGATTATCTATTTCGTAGATGCTGAATCCGAAGAATCCACCCGTTAACATACCGGCAATCATCGTGGATGCTCCCAAAATCTGAACCAGCGACAGTATTGCTTTGATGGTTGTATGGAGTTTCGCTTTCATAAAAATCTTTACAAGCGACGCAACCAACAGAAGAAAAAGTCCGTAACCGATATCGCCCAGCGATAATCCGAAAAAGAACATATAGAACGGAGCAAAATAAGGTGTCAGGTCTATTTCGTTGTATTTCGGCAACATGTACATCTCGGCAATCGGCTCGAAAAGCCGTGCAAACTTGTTGTTTTTAAACTTGATGGGAACATTATCCTCGGGCACAGGATCAGAAGCTTCAAAATATACCGCTTTCGATTCCAGATAATCCGATATTTCCTTTTCATTGTCAAGCGGAGCCCAGCCTCGCAACAACATTAGTTTATCATCTGCAACGGAAGTTGTGCTTTGTTGAACTTTCGTGAAATTAATTTTCTGTTCAAAATCTTTCATCGCCGCATTTAAAGAAGGCAAATCTGCTACCAGTTCTTTCAGCTTTTCATCCTGCTGGCCGACTTTCTCGCGAAGCGAAACGATAAGATCGTTTAATTGATTCAACGATACTTCGGGCATCTTCACTAATTCGAGATTCAGTTCATCAGCAACTTTAGGGTTTTTGGTAACAGTTACAAAATACGTCCGTGAAGCTTCTCTCTTGATAACTACCGCATCGTATGTTTGCTCCCATTCGGGATTATACTGGTTATCGGGAACGATAAAAAAATCGAGGTAATAACCTGCCTTTTTTAAGCGCTGAATATTTTCGGGGTCATAATCACCCCAGGGCAATAATGCATCACGTTCCTTAATGCTCACCTGTAATTGCTGATTGAGCGATGCTTTCCTATTCTGAATATATTCTATTCTGTTAGGAATTTTCTTGCCCAACTCAATATCGACTTCGTTTTGCTGAATATCTGTTTTTTTATCTATTTGCCGGTTCAATATCTTTTGCGCCTCGCGCAACTGCTTCAAACCGACAACAAATTCATTAAGTACATCAGTATCTTCAACTGTTCTATCGGTTTCTGCCACGTGAATCAGTCCCAAATCACGCAAATCGTGAAGAAACCGCTCGTAGTCCTTATGATAGGCAAGAAACAGAAATTTTTTCATTTTTGCTACCATACGCTATCCTCCTCTTCTTTTTTCCTTTCTAAATGCGCACGCATTATCTTTTGCGATGATTTGGAAAGGTTTTCCTCGTCTTCGAGGTATCGTTTTATTTTCAGAATGGCATCCTGATATCCGGGTATCTGAACTTTCTCGAAAAGGTTTACTTTTTGAGTGGTTTTTTTTCGAGCGTAATCGAGACGCTGAATTCTCAATTCATGGAAATCTCTCCGTATTCCAATTTCGGCAAGATTTTCGAGCGTTTTAACACCGTCTAAATACCATTTCGGACGATTGAAAACGCTGAATTGCTTTGTTTCGAAATCCACTTTATCGAGTATCGGAATTAAAACGCCGGCTATTTTCTTTTTCGAAAAATGAACATCTTTCACGCTGAGAAGGCTTGCATCGAACTCGAGCCACATACCCACCATTCTTTCGTAAGACCGAATCTGTTTTTCGAGTTCTTCTTCCAGCTCATCGATTTCATTTTTTGCCCTTTTCACCTCCATACGCAATGCTGTTTCCTTGTTCTGTAACGTGGGAAGCGCACGCTCGCGTATTTTCAGTTGTTTTTCCAACTGCTGGCGTGACGTTTTATTATATTGAAATTTTATAGCCATATTTTTATTCAGTAAATTGATTTTACTGCTTATCTTCTTTTGATGAATTTGTGGTCAAAAATTTTGACCAGTTCTTGAAGGTCATTTTTTTTGATCTTAAAGATTTCTCTGTTAAGATGTAGTGGAAATTTTCCACCACCAAGTCCCCTTCAGGGGATTTAGGGGTTTAATTCTTCCAGTACTTATCCACCATTTCCCGCTTCATATTCACTTCTTGCGGCCTGAAATGTTTCGACAGCAACGCCCAAGTTGTATCAAGCATTTCAACCGTGTCGAGATTCACGTCAATAGCGAGAATATATTCAGAATAGTCCTTGGCGAAAGACAATGCACGCTGATCGTAGTCGGTAAGGTCGAAACCGTTTTCGAGCTTCGTTTTCGCGTTTGCAGCATCGGCGTATAAGCGTACGGCCGCATTCATCACCTGCGGATGGTCGTCACGTGTCTTCTTACCCTGAACCAATTGTTTCAAACGCGAAAGCGAACGGAACGGGTCAACGATAACTTTACCCACGTCGCTATCGCGACGAAGGAACAACTGACCTTCGGTAATGTATCCCGTATTGTCGGGCACGGCGTGCGTAATATCGCCACCCGAAAGCGTTGTAACGGCAATAATCGTGATGGAACCACCGTCAGGGAATTGAGCTGCTTTTTCGTACACTTTTGCTAGGTCGGAATATAACGAACCGGGCATTGAGTCTTTCGACGGGATCTGATCCATACGGTTGGATACGATAGACAATGCGTCAGCATACGAAGTCATGTCCGATAAAAGAACCAGCACTTGTTCGTTTTTATCCACGGCAAAATATTCGGCGGCGGTAAGAGCCATATCGGGAACAAGCAGTCGCTCAACGGCGGGATTCTCAGTCGTATTCATAAAACTGATGATACGATCGAGCGCACCGGCGTTACTGAACACGTTTTTGTAATACAGGTAATCGTCGTTGGTCATTCCCATTCCACCGAGAATAATTTTATCGGCTTTGGCACGCAATGCCACCGTTGCCATAACCTGGTTGAAAGGTTGATCGGGATCGGCAAAGAACGGGATTTTTTGTCCAGACACAAGTGTGTTATTTAGGTCGATACCCGAAATACCCGTTGCAATAAGTTCCGATGGTTGTTTTCTTCTCACCGGATTTACCGACGGGCCTCCAATCTGACGTTCTTCTCCTTCGGGAATGGGACCTCCGTCAATCGGGTCGCCGTAGGCGTTGAAAAAACGTCCGGCAAGCTGATCGCCAACTTTCAGTGAAGGCGCTTTTCCAAGAAAAACCACTTCTGCGTTGGTGGGAATTCCTTCCGTTCCTTCGAAAATCTGTAAGGTAACTTCGTCGTTTATGATTTTCACCACCTGCGCCAATCGTCCGTCAACAGTTGCCAGTTCATCGTAACCCACATCGGTGGCCTTTACAGAGCACGTTGCTTTTGTGATCTGCGTAATTTTTGTATATATTTTTTGAAATGCTTTAGCCATAATTATCAGCTGTTAGCTTTTAGCTTGGTTATTAAAATTATGCTTCTACTTCTATTTTGAGCAACTCATCCAATTGTCTGCGATAATCGTAGAATTTTTCCGATTTGAATTCAGAATAGTTCATCTGTCTACATACGTTAATCAGTTGCTTGAAATATTCAGCCACTTTATTGAAGTTATCGAACTCAAATTCAGTCCGGCACATATCCACTACCATATCCAGAATATATTTCTGACGTTCGATAGGCGTTACCGAATCAATTTCATCGAAAGCGTCTTGTTGCAGAACAACAAAGTCGATCAGTTCCGATTTCCAGAAAGTAATGTGATATTCAACAGGAACACCATCGTCACCAAGAATATTGATCTGTTCAGCGATTTCCTTTCCGCGAAGCAACCGGGTTTTAATATCGTTTACTTTTGCAGTCCAGTCATCGGATATTTCCTGTGAAATATATTCTTCAAATTCGGGATATTCGATGTATTTGGAATATGACTCGATTGGATTGATAGCCGGATATCGTTTTCTGTCGGCACGATCCTGCTCGAGCGCATAATAACAACGGGCTACTTTTTTCGTGTTTTCGGTAACGGGTTCCTTGAGGTTACCACCGGCAGGCGATACAGTTCCGATAAATGTGATGGAACCTTCCTTGCCGTTATTGAGCGTAACGTGACCGGCACGTCCATAGAAGTTGGAAATGATTGCCGACAAATCCATAGGGAAAGCATCGGGGCCGGGAAGCTCTTCAAGACGATTACTCATCTCACGCAACGCTTGCGCCCAGCGTGATGTAGAGTCAGCCATCAACAATACTTTCAATCCCATTGAGCGGTAATACTCACCAATGGTCATAGCAGTGTAAACCGACGCTTCGCGCGCTGCAACCGGCATGTTGGAAGTATTTGCCACAATTATAGTACGTTCCATCAGTTTCCGCCCGGTATGCGGGTCATCGAGTTCGGGGAATTCAGTAAAAATTTCCACTACCTCGTTAGCACGCTCACCGCAAGCGGCAATGATAACGATATCGGCTTCGGCCTGTTTGGATATGGCATGCTGTAACACTGTTTTTCCTGTTCCGAAAGCTCCGGGAATAAATCCGGTTCCGCCTTCAACAATAGGATTCAATGTATCTATTGTTCTTACACCGGTTTCCAGCAGTTTAAACGGCCTTGGTTTTTCTTTATACAAGGTAACCGGCACTTTCACCGGCCATTTCTGAATCATATTCAGTTTATATTCCCTACCGTTTTTGTCTTCAACAACCGCGATAGTATGGTGAATGTTGTATTCGCCTTCCGATACGATACTTCTCACAGTATATTCATCGGTCATCACAAACGGAACCATAATTTTGTGGGGCTGAAAATTTTCGTCCACTTCACCCAGCCATGCTCCGCCGGAAACCTTGTCACCAACTTCAGCAATAGGCTTAAAGTTCCAAAGTTTTTCCTCATCGAGCGGAAAAGTGTATTGTCCTCTTTTCAGGAAAACACCGTCCATTTTGTCGAGATCGTTTTCAAGACCGTCTAAATTTCGTTCAAGAAGACCCGGACCAAGCACTACTTCGAGCATATGTCCCTGGAACTCCACTTCGGCGCCAACTCTAAGTCCACGCGTACTTTCAAAAACCTGGACATACACGTTTTTCCCGATAACCTTGATAACTTCCGACATCAAATTCGTACCATCAAGATTGATATAGGCAATTTCATTCTGCGCAACGGGCCCATCTACTTCCACTATTACCAGGTTGGAAATGATACCCTTTACTATTCCTTTTGTCATATATTGTTGTTTAATTTTTTGTCGTTAATTATCTTCCGGCAGTTTTACATCGTCTTTCAAACCGGCGATCAACTCGCGGAAAACACGCTCGCCTTCTTCTGCATTTAAACTTACCCAGCGTTCCAAAATCTGTAATTTACACAGATACGCAAAAATATATTCTATGTTGAAATAATCGAAAACAGTATTTTCTTCGAGCCAGTCCCAACGGAATTTATCAATTTTTCGTTCGCGTTCGTAGATATCCGTTTCTTCGGAAAGGCGTATAACAGTGTCATAGATTTCAAGTTCCTGACTTAAACCAAAATCACGGGTATTTGCATTTTCACGGATTATTTTAGCTACCGGATTATTTCCGACAACCACCTTTGCTACATCTAAGCCGTATTTTCTGGCATAAATTGCCGACAACATATTGCCGATATTTAAATTCATCTCAAACCACCGAGACATCAGCGAATTTTTCACTTCTATGCCGTAATCCATATACAAAGAAGACATCAGGTCTTCCCATAATTTATTTTCAGCCTGAGCGTCTTCATCCAGCCACGTTCTGATGTATTTCTCGTGAAATGCAGGGATGTTTTTGTTTTTCAGCGGTAAATCTTCTTTTATTCTTCCGATTGTTTCCTGAATTTCCTCGCGGGAAATACTACCCATTGGGCTTAACTCGTAATCCTTATTTTTTAGAAAATTAAGGAGATTATCGTTGTCGTATTTCAGGAAGTATTTTTTCAGCAACCGTTTGTCGTCAGGTTTCAATTCCTCATCGAGCATAAGTTTGAACTCTTCCACCGTAAACGGAAGTTTCATGCTGTCGAAAGAAAAATCGGGTAACCCTGCTATAAAACAGTAATATTGATTTTTAAAAAGCATAGTAAGTCAATGAAAATATTCTTATTGTGTTTTTCAGAACAGCAGTTTTTGTATTTGCGGACGCAGGAATTCGCGGAAATATTCAACAAACTCTTCTTCACCGAATTTCACCCTGTAAGAACCATCTTCAGGAGATAAGATGAAGCCTGTTTTCAATCCATTCACAGATTCAATTTTCAGGCCTTTATCGATCAGATTTTTGGCATTTCCGGAAATGTACTTCTTTAACTCTTCGGAACTTTCTACTCCAATTTTTAATGTTTCGTTCTTCGACCAGTTTTGCACCAAATCGGTGATTAATTTTTGCATGAAAGATTTGTCTTCCACGGCAGCTTTTACGTTAGAAGCCGATAATTTATCGGTTACTAAGTTTGTGATTTCGCTTTTCAGCGCTTCGGCCGCCTGGGATGCAAAAAGCTTGAGTTCAGATTCGGTATTGTTCTTTAATTCACCGGTTTCTTTCTTTGCCGATGAAATGATATGTTCGGCCTCTTTCCTGGCATCTTCCACTATTTGATCACGCAGTGCTTTTGCTTCGGCAATAATTTTATCGGCTTCTTCTTTTCCTTTTTCTACCCCTTCCGTGTAGAGCTTAGAGGTGAGTTCCTGAATTTTGTCCATACAATTTTTCTGTTATTGAGCAATAAAGTTAATCACTTATTGATTTGCAAATTTTATCAAGCAAAGATATAAAAAAGGAAGTTAATCTTAACAACGTATTTTCTTTTATTTTTAAAAGATATTCTTTTCTTTCAAAATACTTTTTTACCTGTGTCAATGTTTTGTATTATTTTTGCAGCCATGGATAAAAGAATCTTCCGGCTTGCCGTTCCCAATATAATCACCAACATTACAGTCCCTCTTCTTGGCATGATAGATATTGCCATTGCTGGTCATTTAGGTTCGGCTGTGTATATCGGTGCCATTGCATTGGGAGCCAATATCTTCAACATGATTTACTGGAATTTCGGGTTTATCCGGATGAGTTCAAGCGGATTTGCCGCGCAAGCTTACGGTGCACGTGATTTCACTGAAGCGATGAACGTGCTGATACGCTCGCTTATAGTTGGTTTAGGGATTGGTTTGCTGATTATTTTGTTGCAATATCCGATTGGGAAGTTTGCTCTTAGCCTCATAAAGTCTGGTACTGAAAGTAAAAGTGCAGTTGAAATTTATTTCCGTATCTGTGTCTGGAGTGCTCCGGCAGTGCTCGGAACGTATGCATTTAAAGGTTTTTTTATTGGAATGCAGAATGCAAAAACACCTATGATCATTGCTATTCTCAACAACTTATTGAATATTGCTCTGAGCTTTTTGTTTGTTTTCGGATTAGGGATGAAGGTGGAAGGAATTGCTTTAGGGACAATGCTTTCGCAATTAATTACGTTTGTCATCTGTATTCTGATGTGGCACAAATTCTATGGTAGATTGAAGAAATACATTGTTAAATCCACCATTTTTGATGCAGCAGCTATCCGATCTTTTTTCAAAGTGAATGGCGATGTTTTTGTGCGCACGTTCCTGCTAACGCTCGTCACTACGTTTTTCACGTTTGTATCATCGGGAATGGGTGATATGATTTTAGCAGCAAATGCGCTGTTAATGCAGTTTTTTATGCTTTTCTCCTATTTCATGGACGGGTTTGCATATGCCGGAGAAGCATTAACGGGTAGGTACGTAGGGGCAAACAACAAGCTTTTATTGAGGCATATGCTGCGAAGATTATTTTTCTGGGGATTTATCGTTAGCGCTATCTCAGTAATTATTTACTTATTTTTTCCCAATCAGATACTGCAAATTCTCACAAACGATACCGCTGTAATTGAAACAACAAAATCGTTCATTTTTTGGACGGTACTTATTCCGATAACCGGCTTCGCCGCATTCCTTTGGGACGGTATTTTCATCGGCGCAACAGCCTCGAAAGAAATGCGGAATGCCATGATATTTTCTGCTATCGTCTTTTTTGCCTGCTATTATATTGCTACACCCATAATAGGAAATAACGGGTTGTGGCTGGCGTTTATTCTGTATTTGTCCGTTCGCGGAGTTACACAAACAATTTGGGCAAAGAAGGCGTTATTTTCGTAGTAGAGACACACGGCCGTGTGACTCTACGCGTAATATAATATTCATTATGCAACAATTCGAATCTATTTCCAAACTAAAAAGTTTTTTAACGGTCTCACACGTAGAAGAAATTGCCGTTCAATCACTCGATCTGAGCAATATTGAATCGCTGATGCTTAACATCACATTTTCCAAATGTTTGTTTTTGGGATGCACTATGTCTGACGACCTGTTGCATCATTTACTGCCTGAGAACTTTATCTTTCCCGTCCTGGATGTTCCGTTCAACACTTACCCGAATCGGCTGTACAACAAAAACTCGCTTTATAACGATTTTAATCGCCATGAACCCGAAACGTATTTCAAAACGCTCGATAAAATCGTGTATGATTATTACAAAAAATCTCAGGAAAATTTATCGATTAAGGATACGTTGGCGCAACGGTTGCATGACCACTCCATCACCGATTCGTTGCACGAATACATCGCTGGTTTCGATGAGCGAAAGCTCGTGGCAATAATGGGCGGACATAAAATTAAGCGTACCGACAAAATGTATTTTCAGGTTGCTTCACTATCGAAATTGCTTACCGAAAACGGCTATCTGATGCTTTCAGGCGGCGGCCCCGGGTCTATGGAAGCTACGCACGTAGGTGCGTGGATGGCAGGAAGAACCAACAATGAACTTTTGCATGCTATCAATATATTGAGCGTTGCTCCCATTTATTCTGACGAAAAATGGCTTTCATCGGCATTCGAAGTAATGGAAAAATTCCCCAATCCCCAATTCGATAGTCTGGGAATCCCAACATGGCATTACGGGCACGAACTCCCCACCCCTTTTGCTACTAAAATTGCCAAATATTTCGAGAACAGCGTTCGAGAAGAAGGTTTGCTGGCTACCGCCAAAGGCGGCGTGATTTTCACGCCCGGAAGCGCAGGAACTATTCAGGAAGTTTTTCAGGATTTGGCTCAGAACCATTATGAATCGTATGGCTACGCCAGTCCTATGATTTTCCTGAATAAAAATTTCTGGACCAACGAACGCCCTATTTTCCCGATAATAGAGCAAATGTCTGATCGTGGCGATTTGATGAACCTCAATCTGGGGCTTTACGATAACAACGACGATGTTATCGCACATTTGGAAAGATTTTCGAAATAAATTAATCGAATTATTCGTAATTTTGGCGAATCAAACTCTTATATCAATAAAACAATGAGAAGCTTATTCATTACATTCGTTCTGTTTCTGTCGCTTATTGCAGTCAGTTGCGTCAACAAAACCCAAAACGTTCAAAATAGTGGTGAAATCTCGTTACCCCGCAGCACTCCCGAAGCCGAAGGCTTGTCATCCGAAGCCATTATTAAATTTATTGATGCTATTGAGAGTGCTCGCGACAGAAGCATCGAAGTTCACAGCTTTATGATCGTGCGACACGGAAAAGTATTGGCCGAAGGCTGGTGGTCGCCTTATCGACACGATCTGAAGCACACAATGTACTCAGCATCTAAAAGCTTCACCTCAACCGCAATCGGATTGGCTGAAGCCGAAGGTAAATTAAAACTAACCGATAAAGTGATCTCATTTTTTCCGGAGTCGTTACCCGACACAATTTCTCCTTACCTTGCTCAAATGGATATTGACGATCTGTTGAAAATGTCCGCCGGGCACGAAATCGAACCTCAGGTAACAATAACCGACAACTGGATCAAGACTTTTCTGGCTGCGCCAATTGTGAACGAACCGGGAACAGTATTTCTATACAACTCTGCAGCAACATTTATGTTATCTGCAATTCTGCAAAAAGTTACCGGCGAGAAATTGATTGACTTCCTCACCCCCCGATTGTTTGAACCGCTTGGAATTAAAGATGCTGATTGGGAAGTGAATCCGCAGGGAATAAACGTGGGTGGTTGGGGCCTTCGTATAAAAACAGAAGATATGGCAAAACTGGGACTTCTGTATTTGCAAAAAGGTAAATGGGGAGATCAACAGATTTTGACGGAAGAATGGGTAAATGCAGCTACTTCGGAACAGATAAAGACCGTTGCAGGTGACGAAGATCCTTCTAACGATTGGTCACAAGGTTACGGATATCAGTTCTGGCAAACAACACACAATGCATTTCGGGGCGACGGAGCTTTCGGGCAATATATCCTCGTTCTTCCTGAGAAAGATGCTGTTATAATCATGACCGCCAACTCTATCGATATGCAAAAGCAGTTAAATCTGGTGTGGGAATATCTTTATCCTGCTTTAAGCGAAACAGCCTTAGCCAAGAACGATGAAGCCGTAAACAAGCTAAAATCTCGTTTAGCAAGCTTAACTTTGCCAACTTACACTACAAAAACCACGTCTGATATTCAGCAAAACATTACCGGAAAAACCATTGCGATAGAAGAAAATCAACAAAACATCTCAGAATTGTTGTTAAGCTTTAAGGATGATATTTGTAAAATGACGATAAAAGAAGATACAACAACTTACGATTTTATGTTCATTCCTACTACATGGATAGAAAAAGAAACAATGCGTCACGGTCCCAGCCTTACAGCCAGAGCCAAAGCAAGTTTAACCGGATTAGCACCTTTCAAAGTTGCAGGTAATTACACATGGAAAAACGAAAAAACATTGGAATTGGTTCTTCGCTATATTGAAAGTCCCAACGACGAAAAGTTTGTTTTCACTTTTCAAGAACCAGATGTATCGATTGAGCATTCCACCAACTTTAACTTCTATCAAAACAAAATATCACTTAAAGGAAAAATCAATTAATCACAATATGAGAACACTATTTACAGTCATTGTAGCAATGTGCTTTATATCTCTTGCCGAAGCGCAGGATTGGGCAAATTTAAATCGATTCAAAGAAGATAATGCTAAAGTAGGAATGCCAAAAACTTGCGACGATCGCGTGGTTTTTATGGGAAATTCCATTACACAGGGATGGATTGAAAAAGTTCCTGCATTTTTTGAAAACCGACCATACATCAATCGCGGTATCAGCGGACAAACTACACCTCAAATGTTGCTTCGTTTTCGTCAGGATGTCATTAATCTTTATCCGAAAGTGGTAGTTATTCTCGCAGGAACTAATGATATCGCAGGAAATACGGGACCGTCGACGCTGGAAATGATCGAAGATAATATTCATTCTATGACTGAACTGGCGCAGGCGAACGGAATTCAGGTGGTGCTTTGTTCGGTCCTTCCCGCGTATGATTACAAGTGGAGACCGGGCTTGGAACCTGCCGAAAAAATAGTGGAATTAAACCGCAGGATAAAAAAATACGCAGAAACTCACGGAGCGGTTTATTGCGATTATTTTTCAGCTATGGCCGATGATAGAAACGGTTTACCCGAAAACTTATCTGGTGACGGCGTGCATCCCACTGTTGAAGGTTATGCCATTATGGCTCCCATCGCAGAACAGGCCATTGCCCGTGCGCTGCTGATGTGGAAAGATAATCCGAAAAGAAAATACTAAGTTAATTTACGATTTGAGAATAGGATTTGAAAAGCTCAAAGAAAAGTTTTATTTCTTGAATCTTGGTTCTATTGTCTAGTTTAATATGAAACGAGCATATAAATTAATCACACCCATGATAATGATTAAAGCGAGTTACATATGATACCTTTGAAAATAATAGTTTTAATCATATGAAAATTCTTGCAGACGCACACATACCGTATTTAAAAGGTATAGCCGAACAGTTCGGCGAAGTGGAGTACTTATCAGGAAACCAATTTAGCAAAGAAACCATAAGTGATAAAGACGCGCTTATAGTGCGCACCGTTACTCATTTTGGGAAAGATATTCTGGAAGGAACTAACGTAAAGCTAATTTGCTCTGCAACTATCGGCTATGACCATATCGATACCGAATATTGCGACTCGCACAACATTGCCTGGCGCACAGCACCGGGTTGTAATGCCAATTCTGTAGCACAATACGTGACAGCTTCGCTGTTGTATTTAGCGGAAAAATACAAGTTTGATTTAATAGATAAAACGATCGGAATTGTAGGTGTCGGTAATGTGGGAAGCAAAGTTGAAGCGGCTTGCAAAAAGCTGGGAATGCATGTATTGTTAAACGATCCACCGCTTGTAGAGACGATGCGTGCATCGTCTTCCTTTCGCCCGTTTGTAGATTTGGAAACGATTAAACGAGAATCCGACATTATCACGCTGCATACTCCATTAACAAAAACAGGAAAACACAAAACCTATCATTTAGCGGATGAGCAGTTTTTCAATACCTTGGGTAAAAAACCTTTTATTATTAATTCGTGTCGCGGAAGTGTGATGGATAACCCGGCTTTGAATAATGCACTGAAGTCAAAAAAAGTATCGGGAGCAGTCATCGATTGCTGGGAAAACGAACCCAATATCGATACGGAACTGCTTCAACTGGTTGATATTGCAACACCACACATCGCCGGATATTCCGCCGACGGCAAATGGACAGCTACCAAAATGTCGCTTGAAAATCTGAATGAGTTTTTTGAGTTAGGTATTCATCCTATAAAATTAATGTCCCTACCACAACCAGAAAATCCAATTATCGACTTAAAAAAAATAGAACCAAACAATCAATTGGCTTATGCCATTTGGCGGACTTATAATCCTATGAAGGAGACGGAGAAGCTGAAAGAAAATCCTGATAAATTCTATTGGTTCCGATCCAATTATCCGTTACGCAGAGAATATTATGCTTACATAGTAAAAAACGTCCATCCGGATATTCTACCTACGCTGAAGCAATTAGGATTTAATATTCAATAAACCACTTGTACTTCAACATCGCAATTGCGATTGATCCAGGCTGTATCAAACTCAGCAATTTCGTGCCGTTCGCCTTTGTAAATGTAATATTTTCCTGGTGGCACATTGAGTTCAGAGTTTTCATCAATAATTTGTGGCATCCGGTTATCGATCATAACTTCAGGACAATCCCTAATTTTATCATCAACGAGCGCCGATGTTTTCTTCTGGCTTGCGCATCCCGTTAAAAAGAAATATATTATCGATATAAATAATACTTTTTTCATAGTCATGTCGTCTGTGATGTTCTTATGAATAAAACCAAATCTTCTATTTTTTGTTCGAGAAGCTATCTAGTATGGTATTTCTAAAAAATAGCTAAATGTGATATGTTTATTTTCTGTTATCATAGAAAAAAGGTATTTTTGTTGAACTATTTTTCAAGTAATCCTGAATAGAAAGTAAGAAGAAATAACTATGGATAATCTGGCCATTTTTTGAGAGAATCAACAAACGAAAATAAAAATCAATTAGACAATGAGAAAAAAATCTTTCTACGCTCTGCTTATTGGGTTTGCCGTTTTTGCAGTATCGTGTAGCAATTTAAAACCCCTTTCACAATCGAACTTCAACGCAACACCATCTCCTTTGGAAACCGTTGGAAAAAGTGTTCCAGTAACCGTTAACGGAACTTTCCCCGAAAAATGGTTCAATAAGAACGCAACCGTAAGAATTACCCCGGTATTGAAATATGCCGCTTCAAAAGAATCATATGGATCAGCTCAAACGTATCAGGGAGAAAACGTTTCGGGCAACGCTATCGAAATTCCCTACACACGCGGCGGAAACTTCAACATGAGTTTCAGTTTTCCATATCAACCGGAAATGCTGACTTCGGAACTTTTTATGAGGTTCGATGCTAAGATCAAGAATAAATCGGTAAAACTTCCTGAAGTGAAAGTTGCCGACGGTATTATTGCCACATCGGCATTAGCTAGTGCTCAGACAACGGATCCATCCGTTGCCGATGATGGGTTCCAGCGCATTATCAAACAAACGCAGGATGCAAACATTCATTTCGTAATTCAGCAGGCAAATATACGTTCATCGGAAACCGGTTCACAAGATATGCGCTCGTGGCAACAACGTGTGCAGGACGCTTTTAACGATCCGCGTCAGAACGTAGATATCGAAGTTTCGGCTTATGCTTCACCCGACGGCGGACTCTCGCTGAATGAGAGACTGGCTGCCGAAAGAGAAAAAAACACTACACAATATTTGGAAGGTGAACTGAAAAGAAGAAAAATTGATGCTGATGTAAACGCACGCTACACAGCACAAGACTGGGAAGGATTCCGTCAGCTGCTCGAAGCCTCGGATTTGCAAGACAAAGAACTCGTATTGAGAGTCTTATCAATGTATCCCGATCCGGAAACACGTGAGCGTGAAATCAAAAACATCTCATTTGTCTATAATGACTTAGCATCTACTATTTTGCCACAATTGCGTCGCTCACGCATCACGGCAAATATCGAAATTATCGGCAAATCGGATGAGGAAATCATGGAATTCTGGCGTACCAATCCCAAAAAACTTTCGGTTGAAGAATTGCTTTATGCTTCAACATTGACCGACAGCGAGGCAGACAAAGAAAAAATCTATCAATACGTTACCGTAAACTTCCCGCAAGATTACAGAGGTTGGAACAATATGGCTACTACTTACTATCAACGTGGTGAATATGCAAACGCAAAACAAGCGTTGGATCGTGCAGCTTTAGTCTCACCCAATGCAGCAGAGGTTAATGTAAACAAAGCGTTATTCTCCATGATGGACGGCAATACTCAATCTGCAAAAGAATTATTGGGTAAAGCTTCGAGCGCAAATAACCTCGATGCAGCCATGGGATTACTTTATCTGATGGAAGGTGATTACAATCAAGCTGTAGATGCTTATGGTAGCACAAAATCGAATAATGCTGCATTAGCACAAATTCTGACAAGAAACTACAACGCTGCCGACCTGACGTTGAAGGCTATTCAAAATCCCAACGCATTGACCTATTATCTGATGGCGATTGTCGGATCAAGAACCAACAATTTCAACAATGTGATGACTAATTTACGTTCTGCTATTACAATGGACAAAACTCTGACAACAAGAGCATTGAACGATCTGGAATTTGCGAAATACAGGACCAATCAGGATTTTATGTCTTTATTGAGATAAGAATCAACTTAGAATAACAAAGTAAAATGGAGTGTCAATTGGCACTCCATTTTTTGTTTCGCTGCAAAAAATAAATTCATATCTTGTAAACAAATCATAAAACATGTACATTTGCTGCGGAATTTCAATTATTCATGATCTAAACAGGTTATTATGCTTAAATCGTTGAGAGCTAAAATATTTTCGAGTTTCATGTTGCTGGTGTTAATGCTTGTAATTGCTGCAATTATGTCAATTATCGAATTTAACAAGGTAGGCGTATCTATCAAAAATGTGATGGACGACAACTACAAATCAATTGAGCAAACTAAAAATATGCTCGATGCATTGGAGAGAGAAGACAGCGGTTTGTTAATGTACCTGATGGGGAACCGTGAAACGGGAAGCCAAACCATTGATTACGCTTACTCGGCAATACAAAACGCCATTAGAGTTGCCCGAAACAATATTACCGAAAAAGATGAAGACAAATATATCGACGAGGTTATAAAGGAATACGAAAAATTTCATACTTCTGTTAAACAAACAACCGATGCAAGTGAAAGATGGACGCTGGAAGAGAAAAATGAAATTTATCTTCAGAATCAACAATTATTTTTTGCTACAAAAAAGACAATTAACGAGTTGATGCAGCTAAACCAGGACGGCGTTTACAAACAAACGGATCTGATGAAAGAAAACTCAAAAAGGGCTATGATGCCTGCTATTGTCTCTATTGTAGCTGCCATTGTTTTTGCACTCTTACTCAACTTTTTTATCTCTGAGTATTTCATTAACCCCATTAATCGTCTGATAGAAGGCGTAAAAACACATTATCCCGAAAAGGGGAGAATTGATGCAAAAATTAGACTGGAAGATGAAATAAAAACACTGGAAAGCGAAATTAATAACCTGATTGCCAGACTAAAGGTAAAATAACGATTTTGATGAGAACGAAAGTAATTGCAAAATACCTGGGATACGTGCTACTGTTCAACGCACTATTTCTTTATATTTCCACAGCAATCTCATTCTTCCTTCGCGAAAATTCGCTCACACCACTTTTATACAGTGCCGTAGTTTGCACAATTTTAGGCCTTTTCCCACAAATCTTTGTAGAGAAAATCGATGAAATTAATTTCCGTGAAGGGATGGCAATCAGCGTTTTTGGATGGATACTAACCTGTTTTGCGGGAGCTGTTCCGTATTTTATGTGGGGTGGCGAGTTCACGTTTACAAATGCACTCTTCGAAAGCGTTTCGGGATATACAACCACCGGTTCAACCATTTTACAAAACGTGGAAGCACTGACAAAAGGGATGCTTTTCTGGCGCTCATCCACTCATTTCATAGGCGGAGTCGGCATAATCCTGTTTGTGCTTCTCATTCTCCCCGACTCCAAAGGGATTCGTACCAGTATCTATCGCAGTGAGGTTTCAGGATTATCGCTAATGAATTTCAGTATGAGGGCTAAGCGGATTGTACGTATCATCAGTATTGTGTACATCAGCCTTACCGTACTTCTTATCTTGCTTTTGTGGATATTGGGAATGTCGTTTTTCGACGCGGTTTGTCATTCTTTCGCTACTATTGCCACCGGTGGATTTTCAACTAAAAATCTGAGTATTGCCTATTACAACAATGTGTGGATCGAAGTCACATTGACCGTTTTCATGTATCTGAGCAGCTTGCACTTTGGTCTTCTTTTCCTTACATTTACAGGAAATAAAAATAACATTTTTACCTCTAAAGTAATTAAAGCTTACACTTTGATCATCCTCATCGGGATAATTTTGGTTGCTGTAGATTTGATCAGGTCCGGTGGATACAGTTGGGGAGAAGCGTTTCGCCATTCATCGTTTCAAGTGGTTTCACTCACATCAACTACCGGTGCTGCAACGCTGGATACCGAGTCCTGGCCACTATTCTCAAAAATTATACTTATCTATTTCACTATACAATGCGCTATGGTGGGCTCCACGGGTGGCGGCATTAAATTCGATCGGATTTATCTCTTTTTCATGTCGTTAAAACGACGGATTAAACTTATTCAACATCCTCAAGGCATTTATGTAACCAAGATGAATAACAGTATCGTTACCGATGAGCTGGAACTACAAACCATGGCTTTCATTATTCTTTATATACTCATCTTTTTTGTTGTCACATTGATCCTCGCAGCCATGAATATTGATGGCATAACTGCTTTTACTGCATCTATCACGTCTATCGGGAATGTCGGCCCAGGATTCGGGAAGATCAGTTCGTTATCCAACTTCTCCGGGCTACCCGATGCCGCCAAATATTTATTATCAGTAAACATGCTGCTAGGCCGTTTAGAGATTCTCAATGTCATCACCTTGTTCGTCATTTTGATCAAGAAGAATCAATAATTGAGCCGTTTTCTGCGAAGAAAAACGTATCTTTGCACTCATTTTCAATAGATATTAGCTTTGCGTAATTCGGCTACGCCGCTATTCAATGGTAATTAGTCGTGGCGGTGAAAACATCAAGAAAACAACGAGTATCTATTGAATTACAACTGAATTTCAATCGAATTACAACTGAACAACAATTGAATATGAACTTTGTAGAAGAACTCCGTTGGCGTGGCATGATTCACGATGTGATGCCCGGAACGGAAGAACAATTACTGAAAGAACAAACATCGGGGTACCTGGGGATTGACCCAACAGCTGACTCACTGCACATTGGCCATTTAGTCGGTGTAATGATGCTCAAACATCTCCAACGCTCGGGACACACGCCGATAGCGCTTGTTGGCGGAGCCACGGGAATGATTGGCGATCCGTCGATGAAATCGGCAGAAAGAAATCTTCTGGATGAGCAAACGTTGCGTCACAATCAGGAAGCGATAAAAAAACAACTGGCAAAATTTCTCGATTTTGAAAGCGATATTCCCAACCGAGCCATACTGGTAAATAACTATGATTGGATGAAAGAATATTCGTTTCTTTCGTTCATACGAGATATTGGTAAACATATCACCGTAAATTATATGATGGCGAAAGATTCTGTGAAAAAACGCCTGAGCGGTGAAGCCAGTGAAGGCATGTCGTTTACCGAATTTTCTTATCAACTGATGCAAGGGTACGATTTTCTGCATCTTTATCAAGATTACGGTTGTCGTTTACAAATGGGTGGAAGCGATCAGTGGGGAAATATCACTACCGGAACAGAGCTTATCCGCCGCATTGCAGGGGGCGAAGCTTTTGCACTGGTTTGTCCGCTTATTACCAAAGCCGACGGCGGAAAATTCGGAAAAACAGAGAGCGGAAACGTATGGTTAGACAGCCGATACACTTCGCCGTATCAATTCTATCAATTCTGGTTGAATGTTAGCGATACCGATGCTGAGAAATATATCAAGATTTTCACATCATTGTCGAAAGACGAAATCGATTCATTAGTTGCAGAACAACAAGCTGCACCCCATTTACGTCCGTTGCAAAAGCGGTTGGCCGAAGAAATAACCGTAATGGTTCATAGTCGCGAAGATTACGATATGGCCGTGAGTGCATCGGAAATTCTTTTTGGAAAAGCTACATCGCAAGCCTTACGTTCGATTGATGAAACCACTTTTCTACAGGTTTTCGAAGGCGTTCCGCAATTCGAGATTTCGAAAAACTCTCTTGCCGAAGGCATCAAAGCCGTTGATTTACTAACGGAATCTGCAACTGTTTTCCCTTCTAAAGGTGAGATGCGCAAAACCGTTCAGGCTGGTGGTGTATCGATAAATAAAGACAAACTGGAAGATTTTGAGTCAGTTATCGACAGTTCTTATTTGATAGCCGATAAATATATTTTAGCACAACGCGGTAAGAAAAACTATTATTTGTTGATAGCATTGTAATTGTAAAGACGCGATCAATCGCGTCTTTACTGCAATTCGCTTCATGTAATTCTATGGTAAGTTACTCACTACGTTCGTGATATTAGTTGTTGTGTTGAATATAAGCAACTAAACAATTGAATTACAATTGAACACCTATTGAATTGTATGGATAAAAAACGTAAATATCATTACCAAATTTCAGCACAGCATATCGATTTTCAAAAGAAAGTATCATTATCGTCTTTGTTCCATTTAATTTTAAAAACAGCCGGAAAAGATGCTGATAATAAAGGTTTTGGATTACTGAAATTGCAGTCGGATGATTACACGTGGGTGCTTTCACGTTTCGCGATGGATATGGAGAGATTTCCATTAGAAAACGAAGAGATAACTATAGAGACGTGGATTCAAGATGTGGGGACAATGTTTACTACCCGTAATTTTCGTATTACCAATGGCAATGACAAGCTTATTGGCTATGCATCTTCTTCCTGGGCAGTAATAGACATGCAAACCCGCCAGAGTGTTTTGTTGGATACACTGCCATCGTTGAATGATTTCATTTTTCCGGAAACAACACCCATTGGTGCTCCTGCAAGAATTGCAAACGTTAAGGGTGATGTAGCTAATCGATTTGAAGTGAAATACAGCCATATTGATGTAAACCGACACACGAGCAGCCCATTTTATATCCAATGGATTGCTGATTGTTTTTCGCTGGATTTTTACTTAACAAATAAACTGAAAAGATTTGAAATAAATTTCTTGAAAGAAATTACTTTTGGCGATACCGGAGAAGTTTATCGGGAAACAAAAGCAGAAAATGAATATTCTTTTCAGATTCTTACTCAAGAGAAAGGAATTGCCTGTCGTGCCCGCATGATGTTTGTTTAGTTAAATCAACTGACGAGAAAAAAACAAGCCAAATATTTGGCCATTTATAAATATTGTTATACTTTTGCACTGCTTTTCACGAAGCACATTAAGGATTGTCTCATGGTGTAATGGTAGCACTCCTGGTTTTGGTTCAGTCAGTCTAGGTTCGAATCCTGGTGAGACAACAATTCACAAAGGTAGTCATCTATAAAAAAGCTGGTTACCTTCTTCTTTTTTCCCTTTTCCCTAATTTTCCCCTAAACTGTAAAGCGACTCACATTCAGCTGATTACAAAAATACGAACAACAACATAGATAAAAAGTAAAACCACCGGCAAATAAATTGCAGGTGGTTTTCTATTCGTCGGGGTGGCGGGACTTTTTTCCCACGTTTCCAATCCTATAACTATCTAATAATCAATATCTATTTTTACACATTTTACTTACTTCTGTCCCGTATCTGTCTCGGTAAAATGCCAAAAAAATAGTCATATTGTCCCGCTTCTGTCCCGGTAAGACATACCGACAACGTATCAAACGTTGTGGTATTGCGGTTCTTGGTAGATATTCGTCGGGGTGGCGGGATTCGAACTCGCGACCCCCTGCTCCCAAAGCAGGTACACTAACCGGACTGTGCTACACCCCGAATTGCTTCTTTCAAAACGTGGGTGCAAAAGTACAACTTATCCAGATAATATCAAAACTTTTCAGCATTTTTTATTTGATTGATTTTTTTACGATGGAAATGTGTAAATTTGCACTTTAATATTGCAAACAAGCAAAATATGTACAGAAACAGAACTTGTGGCGAGTTACGAATCGCCGACGTGAATAAAGAAGTAACCCTTTCGGGTTGGGTACACAAAATTCGCAAAATGGGCGGCATGACTTTCATTGATCTGCGCGACCGATATGGGGTCACCCAACTATCGTTTAATCAGGAAGTAAACCATGATCTCTGCGAACAGGCTAATAAACTGGGACGGGAGTATGTTATTCAGGTTACGGGAAAAGTGGCGGAAAGATCAAGCAAAAACCACAACATCGATACGGGGGATGTTGAAATAATTGCAACTACTATTGTTATCTTAAATGCTGCGCAGACCCCCCCCTTTACAATCGAAACTGAAACCGATGGCGGTGATGACTTGCGGATGAAATACCGGTATCTGGATTTACGCCGTAATGTGGTTCGTAGAAATCTTGAACTTCGTCATAAAATGGCCTTCGAAACACGCAAATATCTCGATGAAAGGAATTTTCTGGAAGTAGAAACCCCCGTCCTTATTGGTTCAACCCCAGAAGGTGCCAGAGATTTCATTGTGCCTTCCCGGATGAACCAAGGTGAGTTTTACGCTTTGCCACAATCGCCACAGTTATTCAAGCAATTGCTGATGGTATCAGGATTTGATCGCTATTTTCAAATCGTGAAATGCTTCCGTGATGAAGATTTACGTGCTGATCGCCAACCCGAATTCACACAGATCGATTGTGAAATGTCTTTTATTGAGCAGGAAGATGTACTGAATATGTTTGAAGGACTTACAAAACATCTTTTCCGTACACAAAAAGGAATTGATTTACCCGATTTTCCCCGAATGAGTTATGCCGACGCTATGCGGCAATATGGATCGGATAAGCCGGACATCCGCTTTGAAATGAAGTTTGTAGAAATAAAAGACTTGACAACCGGACGTGACTTTGGGGTCTTCGATTCATCAGAATACGTTGGCGCCATCTGTGCAAAAGGCTGCGCTGTTTACACCCGTAAACAATTAGACGAACTGACCGATTTTGTAAAACGTCCGCAAATTGGCGCTAAAGGATTAATTTATGTTCGTTATAACGAAGACGGAACGTTAAAATCGTCAGTAGACAAATTCTTCTCCGAAACCGATTTAAAATCATGGGCAGAACGATGCAATGCTAAACCGGGTGATTTGCTTCTTGTGTTGAGCGGCGAAACCGAAAAAACTCAAAAACAACTTTCAGAACTTCGTCTCGAATTAGGTACTCGCTTGGGATTACGTGATAAAAATGATTACAAGTGCCTCTGGGTGGTAGATTTTCCATTACTGGAGAAAGACGAAGAACTCAACCGTTTTTTTGCCAAACATCATCCATTCACATCGCCTAAACCGGAAGATATTTCATTACTCGACTCAGATCCGGGAGCCGTGAGAGCAAATGCCTACGACCTCGTAATTAATGGAGTAGAAGTTGGCGGTGGCTCTATTCGTATCCACGATAGCGCCCTGCAAAAGAAAATGTTTTCTGTACTCGGGTTTACAGAAGAACGCGCACAAGAACAATTTGGCTTTCTGATGAACGCCTTTAAGTACGGTGCACCTCCGCACGGAGGTATAGCCTTTGGCCTGGATAGATTAGTGTCATTATTTGCAGGACTCGACAGTATTCGCGACTGCATTGCTTTCCCAAAAAACAATTCGGGACGCGATGTAATGATCGATGCTCCTTCACGAATTGAGCAGGAACAATTGGATGAGCTAGGAATAACTCTTAAACCACAAGAAAAGTAATAAAATCAAAAAAAGCTGCCTCTCGGCAGCTTTTTCATTATCTACATTGAAAAACCTTCGCTGTAAGTTTTCGTCAAGTATTTTGTCGCTTCCGGATCATCAACAAATGTTTG
>ENA-UOOM01001083-UOOM01001083.1-fermentation-metagenome-genome-assembly--contig:-NODE-1083-length-27569-cov-3.927128_pt1 | contig 27569 bp, 23 predicted proteins | sample MGYA00245781_ERZ724031 | MGnify/ENA primary metagenome ERZ724031 (study PRJEB28704, sample SAMN03018317) | fermentation metagenome | biome: anthropogenic terrestrial biome; feature: soil; material... | reverse complement strand
TGAATCCGCAACTCAAGAATGGCGCACTTCAGCTCGTCGTATATTCTGCTGGAAAGACCCTGTTCTGCCGCGTTCTCGTCCAATGGGGCGCTCCTTATCCGATGCTCCCTCTTCTTCCATGCCCTTCAGACACGATGATTTCCTACGAACTATGCCACGATGCACGTCGAAGGAACCATCGGCAGAATCATACCCTCATTCCCAGAGCGCGAGGAAGCATCAGCGCTATCTCGGGGAAGAGGATCGTCAAAAGTATAGCAATTCCCAATGCGACCATCAATGGGATCGCCTCTTTTATCATCCGTTCAAAAGACGCTTTACTGATGCCCTGGGCCACGTAGAGGTTCACCCCGACGGGCGGGGTGATCATGCCCAGGCACAGGTTCATCACCATGACTACGCCGAAGAGAATCGGGCTGTAGCCGACGGATTTCATGATCGGAAGGAAGAGGGGGGTAAAGAGCACGACGTTGGATGTGGTGTCGATGAACATCCCCGTTATCAGGAGAAAAAGCATGATCATCATCATCAGCACAAAGGGAGAGCTCGAAATCTGCGTCATCTGGGCGGCAAGTTTCTGGGGAATCCCCTCCATGGTGAGCAGACGGCCAAAGGTTGTGGCTCCGCCGAGAATGAACATGGAAAGGCAGGACAGCAGCCCGGCCTCCACAAAAGCGGCGAAGAGTGTTTTCACGGTGATCTGACGATAGATGAAATGTCCTGTGCAGAGCGCGTAGACGCAGCCGATGACCGCCGCCTCCGTGGGAGTGAAGATGCCGCCGTAGATGCCACCCAGGATGATGATGGGAAGGAGAAGGGCCCATCTGGCCTTCCAGCACTGTTTGAGCACCCATGCCGCTCCGCCTTTGCGTTCTTTGCCGAGATACCCTCTTTTTTTGGAGATGAAGTAGTTGAAGATCATGAGCAGTATGCCCATAAGGATGCCGGGAAACAGCCCCGCCGTGAACATGCTCACCACGGACGTTCCAGCGATGACGCTGTAGATGATCATCGGGATACTCGGAGGAATGACCGGGCCGATCGTCGCTCCTGCGGCGACGAGGGAACCGGCATAGGAGGGGTCATAACCCCGTTCCACCATGGCCGGGATGAGCATGACCCCCAGGGCGGCCACGACAGCCGGCCCCGAGCCAGAGATGGCGGCGAAGATCATGCATGCCACGATCGTGGACGCCCCGAGTCCGCCCGGCATACTGCCCGTTATTGCGTCTCCCACGTTGATGATCTCCTCGGCCAGCCCGGCCCTGGACATGAGTGTCCCGACGAGCATGAAGAAGGGGATGGCCATGAGCGGGAAGGAATCGGACGTGGTCACCATGGCCTGCGCAAGAAGCTGGATCATGGGTGTCCCGGGATAAAATATCCAGAAGACGAGAACGCATGCCCCCGCCATTGCGACGGCGACGGGGATGGAGAGAATCAGAAAGAGGAAGAGAGAGCCCAGAAGCGTGCCGACCATTCCTACCGCACCCCCTCGTTCGCTGGTGCCGATGCCGTTCGCCGTTCAAGGATGATCCTCTGGATCGTCCGTACGGACAGGCCGAACATCCCCAGAACGCCCGCAATGTACATCGTCCAGACCGGAAGCCATGGGATGGACGAGAACACCTGGTTCAACTTCATCTGCAACATGACCGTCTTCAGGATAAGGCCCCCCATGTAAAAGCCGAAAAGGACGACAAAGGCATCGGAAAAAACACAAATAAAACGGGCAACGTTTTTCGGCACGATCTGCGGGAGAAAGTCCACCTTCATGTGCATTCCCTTTTTCGCCGCGAGGCTTATTCCAGCCATGGTCAGCCATACGAAGCCGACTCTCGCAAGCTGCTCGGCCCAGGAAAAGCTGAAGGACAACACATACCGCGTGAAGACCTGAACGGCAAGCACCACCAACATGACCAGCATGAAAAGGAAAAGGATATACTCCTCCCACATATCCAAGTGATGCAGGAGCCGCGATTTCATATGATCATCCCCCTGATCCTGAGAAAATGCCGGGGACAAAGACTGTCCCCGGCCAATTTGTACTCTTCAGTCCCAGACGTCTCTAAAAATCGACCTCTCGTCCGATCTCCTGGTATATCCGCTCCACGTAGCCGTTCAGCTCGGGAGCGTACTTCTTGTACAGCGGAGCCAGCTGCTTTCTGAACGCCGCTTTCTCCTCGGAGGTCAGCACGATAATGGTGCAATCGCCCGTCTCCTCGACCTGCTTCTTCAGCCCGGCGTTGATCTCTTCCTGTTTGTTTCTCTGCCAGACCTTTGTCTCCTCCGCCGCCTCCAGTATTATCTTCTGCTGCTCCGGCGTCAGTTTTTCCCAGTTCACCTTGGAGTACACCACGGGGAGAGGTCCATAGAGGTGGTTGGTCTCCATGATGTACTTCTGGACCGTATGGAACCCCGAATGCACGATGTTCTGATAGGGGTTTTCCTGCGCGTCCAGAACACCCTGCTGCAGCGAGGTCAGGACTTCGGAGAATGCCATGGGGATGGCACTCGCGCCAAGCATGTTCCATGCCTCAATGTGCAGGGGGTTCTCCATGACGCGGATCTTCAGCCCCTTCAGATCCTCCGGTTTATGGACCTCCTTGTTCGCCGTCATCTCCCGGAATCCCTGAGACCACCAGGAGATGATCTTGATCCCCGAGCTCTCGACCGAGGCCGCGACTTCCTGACCGATGGGACCGTCCAGGACTTTTTCAGCCTGCTCTCTGTTATCAAAGAGATAGAGGAGGTCGAACATCTTCGTGGCCGTAGTGAAGCCTCCCAGTCCCGGCAGGGCCGGCAGGGCCATGTCCAGCGCCCCGGCCTGAAGGGACTCCACCATTTCCCGGTTCTGTCCGACTTGACCATTCGGGAAAATCTGCAGCTTGATCTTGCCTTCGGACTTTTTTTCAAGAAGCTCAGCGAACTTGAGAGAGCCCTGATGCTCTCCTCCCTCTTCCGTGACGACGTGCCCTATCCTCAACAACAGAACATCCGATGCAGCCGACGACACCGACGCGCCAAACACCACCATCGAAACGACGAGAACCGCGAGAACAAGACCTACTCTCTTCTTCATTGCTTTCCCTCCTTTGATAAGGTGCCTTTGTTTCACACGCAACAGACTGTGTCTCCGAAACGACGACCTCCACTACTTCTTGTTCAACACCTCTTTGTTGATGAGAAATTTCGGGCGCCCTTCCCGATAGGTTCGCACGACCTCCTCCGCGGACTTCGCCCGGAGTTCGGGGAGAGATTCCAGCGAGTTCCACCCCGCATGGGGCGTGATAACGATGTTGGGCGCCGTGGCGATCTTCGGCAGAGATTTCGGCGGTTCCTCGTTCAGGACGTCAAGAGCGGCCCCCGCGATCAGTCCGTTCACAAGGGCATCGTACAGGTCTTCCTCGTTCACCAGGGGGCCGCGGGACGTGTTGATGAGATAGGACGTAGGCTTCATACGCTCCAGCATCGCGGTATTCACGATGCCCTTCGTCTCGGGGGACAGCGGAATATGGAGTGACAGGACATCGACCTCGGAGACAAACTTCTCGAGGGAGTCGTACCGCTTGATGTTCTCCCGTTCGAACAGGTCCTCGGGAGCGAAGGGGTCATACCCCGCCAGGTTCATGCCGAACGCGGCGGCTCTTTTGCCCGTCCTCTGCCCTATTCCGCCGCAGCCGAACAGGCCGAAGGTCTTGCCCTGAAGTCTCGGAACGGGATTGGCCAGCTCCATGGTCCACCCGCCCGCCTTCACGTCCCTGTCGAGAAGACCGGCCTTTCTGGTGATTTCGAGGAAGAGCGCTATCGTGTGGTCCGCGACCTCCTCCTGGCAGTAGTCCGGAACGTTGGCCACCATAATTCCCATCTCCGTGGCCTTGGCGAGATCCACCGAGTTAAAGCCTATCCCCATTCGCACAAGGACCTTGCACCGTGTGAAGTACTCGAGGTGCTTCGCCGACATGGGCGTGAAGAGCACCATGAGAGCGTCGCAGTCCTTTCCCTCCTCGCAGATCTCCTCGGGCGTCCCTCCTTTGGAAAGGGAGAAATCCACATCCGGTATCTTCGAGACACCCTCCCTCTCGATATTCACATCCGGCCAAATCGTATCGGTCATGAAGACTTTGTAGCGCCCCACTCCCATCACCTCTTCGACGAAAATAATCGCTATTCGGTCACCGCGACCGAGATTGCCGCATATCCGAGAGCGGCCTTCCTCATAAGATCCATGGAGACCCTGTCCCGAGGCGTATGCGCATACTCCTCTTCACAGGGGGAGTACCCTATCGTCGGTATGCCGAGCTCCGTGGCGATCCATGCGCCGTCGGTTCCAAAATCCCAGCAGTTGAATGCGGGATTTTGCCCCACCTTTTTAAGAGCGTCCACTACGATCACGACATGGGGTTCGTCCTCAGGGGTGAGAAAGGCCGGCTTGTAGAGCTCCATGGACTCCTGCAGCCCTGTATAGCCGGTATGAGCATAGGCCTGTATCTCCGCGGCGGCATCCGCTCCGACGGAGAGCCCTGCGCCCTTCAGAATATCCCCGAGCTCCTTCATGATGGTCTCTCTGTTTTCATGGGGAAGGAAACGGCGGTCGATCCTGATGGTACAACGATCGGGGACCGTGCTCAGCCACCCCGGCGAACAGGTGATATTGGTGACCGCAACGCTCGATCGCCTCAAGAAGGGGTGCTCCGGTAGCCTGTCACCCAGTTTTTCGAGCGCCTCGATCACCGGACACATCTTGTATACGGCGTTGGTGCCTCTCCAGGGGGCGCTGCTGTGCGCCACCTGTCCGATGGTCCGGATGTCGATTTCGACTTTGCCACGATGTCCGAGGTAGACGTTCAGCCCAGTCGCCTCGCCGAGGACGGTCAGGCCGATTCGTCCGGGGTAGACGGCAAGGACCTCGTCCGCGAGTTTCCGCATGCCCCACATGTCTCCAGGCTCTTCCTCGACCACCGCGGTGACGATGATATCCCCTCTGTGGGCGGCCCCGGCCTCCTTCACGCATGCAGCCGAGTACACCTGGGTCGCAATGGCCCCCTTCGTGTCGCTGGCCCCTCTGCCATGGATCCATCCATCCGCCGTTTTCCCGGAGAATGGCGGGTGTTCCCACGCCTCGAGGTTGCCGGGATCGACCTGATCCATATGGCAGTTGTACAGGATATGCTCGCCCCCGCCGGTTCCCTTGATAACGCCGACGACATTCCCCGCCTTGTCGGTGAAGACGTCATCGTATTGCAGTCTTTTCATCTCGCTGATGATGGTTTCCGCGACAAGACCCTCCTGGCCGGTTACGCTTGGCAGCGCTATGAGGCGGGATGCAAACTCGCACATATCGCCGAAAGACCTTTCAATGGCAGGAGCGAAGTCGTACGCTTTCATCAGAAAACCTCCTTCATGCATCGAATTCGACGGTGGGTCTCCATATGCCGCGCATACACGTGAAGATATTCCGAAGTATATTTGGCATACCAAAATATGTCAATGCATACCATATTTCATGATCCCATGTCCACAAAATAGAGGTGTGGCCTTCTCTCATTGCTTTCAAAGGCTTGACAGGGGCAGTGATTCGCTATAGCATTATCGATAATCGATAAATTATCAAGCCCCTGAACTCCTCCGATCCGAACCCGGGCACTCTTGTTCCGCGAATGACCGTCGTCGTCTCGAGTCAAGACCAGTGTTCCAGTACCAGGAAAAGGAGGGTGTGTAATGGCTCTGGCTTCTTTAGGCATTTGTTTCGCGGTCCTTCTCGTCATGGGTTTTCCTATCGCATTCAACATGATCCTCAGCTCGACGGTGTACCTCCTCGTAGGCGGCTATCCTCAGCTCCTCGTGGTTCAACGGATGTTCGAGGGCATGAACGGCTTCTCTCTTCTCGCCGTCCCCTTCTTTATTCTGACGGGGCAGTTCATGTTGCGGGGGCATCTGCTCGAGGCCCTCATCGACTTCGTCAACGCGTTTCTCGGCCATGTCCGGGGCGCCCTCGCTCTCGTCACCATCGGCACATGCCTCTTCATGGGGTCGATCGTCGGCCTGGCTCTTGCCGAGGTGGCCTCCCTCGGTTCCTTCCTCATCCCCATGATGAAAAAGGAGGGCTACTCTCCGGCGTTCAGCTCGGCGGTCATGGCGAGCGGCTCGCTCCTCGGGCCGATCATGCCGCCCAGCGTCCTGATGATCCTCTACTGCGTCTCCGTTGGACGGACCTCCATAGCGGGGATATTTCTTGCCGCCGTCATCCCCGCCATCCTTATCGCAGTTGCCCAGATGCTCATGATCTACCGGATCGCCGTCAAACGGGGTTATCCGAATCATGAGCGAGCCGAGTGGCCGGAGAAATGGAAGCAGTTCAAGCGGGCCTTCCCGGCCCTCATGCTTCCGGTGATCATCCTCGGCGGGATTTTCGGCAGCATCTTCACCGTGACGGAGTCCTCGGCCATCGCCGCCCTCTACGCCTTCATCCTCACCTTTCTTGTGTACAAGGAGGGGAAACTCTCGGACCTTCCCGTCATCCTGAAGGAGACGGCCCTGACATCGGGGCTCGTCATCCTCCTCGCGGGGAGCGCGACGGTCACGGCCTGGGCCATCGCGAACGAACAGGTCGTGTATAAGGTCATGGGGCCCCTTTCGGGTCTCCCGACCTGGGCCTTCCTGCTCATGGTCAACATCGGGCTCCTCATCAACGGAATGTTCATGGACGACTACGCCTCCGTCGTCGTCCTCGGCCCGATCATCGCCCCCATAGCATGGAGCATGGGCGTCGATCCCCTCCAGATCGGGGCCATCATCTGCATCAACCTCGTCATCGGCCTCGCCACGCCGCCCTTCGGGATAACGTTGTTCGTCACCAGCCCCATGGCGGGCGTCACGATAGAACAGACCTTCAAAGAGGCCATACCGATGCTCGTCGTCTCATTCATTGTGCTCCTTTTCGTGACCTATTTCCCTCCGCTGACCCTGTGGCTGCCGAGGCAATTCGGCTACTGAAGAAGAAACGCGGAAATACGAAAGGACGTTGTACCGCTTCAGCGACATGGCACCGTGCAGCAGATACAAAATTTTTTCACTTGATGAGGAGGATGTTCGTATGAGGAAACGTGTTGTTCTGCTGGTTGCGCTGATTTTTGTCCTTGCCATGGCGAGCGTATCCTTTGCCGCGAAACCGATCCGGATCTCCCTGTGCAATTCCGAGACGCACCCTCAGTCCATAGGCCTGCAGCTTTTCAAGGAGCTCGTGGAAAAACAGACGAATGGCGAGCTCAAGGTAAACCTGTACTACAACTCGCAGCTTGGAGGAGAGCGAGAGTCCGTCGAGCAGGTGAAGAACGGTCTGCTCGAGATGGCCACGGCGTCCGCCGGGCCGATGACCACCTTCAACAATAAGTTCATGGTCCTCGATATCCCCTACTCCTTCAACGACTACAACGAAGCATGGCTCGTCATGGACGGCCCTGCGGGGAACGCGCTCTTCGCCTCCTGCGAAGCGATCGGCCTGAAAGGCCTGGCGTGGATGGAGAACGGTTTCCGCCACACCACGAACTCCACGAAAGCCATCAATACGCTTGAGGACTTCAAGGGACTCAAGATCCGGACGATGGAGGCCCCCATGCACATGGAGGCCTTCAAGAACCTCGGCGCCAACCCCACGCCGGTGCCCTGGACCGAGCTGTACCTCGTCATGCAGCAGAGAGTGGTCGACGGACAGGAGAACCCCCTCGCCAACATCTGGGAGGTGAAGATGTACGAGGTCCAGAAGTTCGTATCCCTGGACGGACACATCTACGATCCCATGCCGCTCGTGGCCAATCTGGACTGGTACAACGGTCTGACGAAGGAGCAGCAGACGATCGTCAGCACGGCGGCCATCCTTGGACAGAACTACAGCCGCGCCGTCAACGCCGCGCGGGAGCGATACATCGTCGACCTCCTCCGCTCCAAGGGGATGGAAGTGAACGAGGTCAGCGAGGCGGAAAAGGGCAAGATGCGTGCGGCGACGCAGGAGAGCATCATCAAGAGCATCAAGGAAAAGACGGACGCCGCCTTTGTGGACGAGTGGCTTTCCGGCATCGAGAAGGCCAGGAAGGACATCAAGGCCGGGCTTTAGCATCTCGACTGCGAGACAAGAGGGGCGGCCGATGAGAATCGGGCGTCAGCCGCCCCTTCGCTTCAACAACCGGAATTCAACGGAAAAGAGTTGATTGAATTGACGTCATCCGGATATCGTCGTTTTTGCGATCAATGCGAGAAGTTCCTGTTCCCAATCGCCATGGTGCTCAGCATGGCCATGCTCTGCGTGGCCATAATGCACGTCGTGATGCGGTACGTCTTCAGCAACGCCCTGACCTGGTCCGAGGAGTTTCTGCGCTTCTCCATGGTCTGGTTCAGCCTGGTCAGCGCGGCTGTTCTGCACCACAGAAAAGGGCACGTGGGGATCATCATCTTCCGGGATATGTTCCCGGACAGGGTGAGAGCGGCATGCATCCGGATCATCCCCATTCTCGAGGTCGTCGCGGCCGCCTCCGTGACGTACAACGGAATACTCCTGCTCCTCAGGACCTACAAGCAGATCACCCCCGCACTGGGGATTTCGGTTGCCATCCCCTATGCGGCCGTTCCCTTCGGCTTCTTTTTCATGACGCTCTTCGGGATCGAACATATCCTCGACATCACACTCGGTGAGACCGTACCGGCCCGGGAAGACCCAACGGCACAGAAAAGCGAGTAATGGCCGTGGATACCCTGTACACTGTTCAACAGCGAGACGGGCACATAGAGTACAGCGACTCGGGTGAGGGCGTTTCCGCCTCCCTTGCCGTTGAACGGTTCGATGCGTTGATCCTTCCCCGGCCGGAGATCATGGAGAGAACGGCGCGCCCGGAGCACGTTGCACGCGCTTTCATGAATCCGGTGGGCTCTTCGCCCCTCAGGACGATCGCGAGAGGGAAGAAGAGTGCGGCAATCATCGTGTCGGACGCCACTCGAGCCGTTCCCACCGGCGACGTTCTGCCCCACATCATGGAGGAGCTCCGCCTCGGAGGAGTGCCCCCCGAGGCGGTGACGTGCGTCGTCGGAATCGGAGTGCACCGCCCCGCCACCTCCGAGGAGATGAGCGCCATCCTCGGGGAGGGGTGGGCCGGCATCCTGCGCATAGAGAACCACGATCCCTACGACGAGACGAAGCTCGTCTCCCTCGGGACCACGTCGCGAGGCACGCCTCTCTCCGTCAACAGGACCGTGTACGAATCGGAGCTCAGGATCACCGTCGGCAAGGTGGAGCCCCATGAATTCGCAGGCTTCTCGGGGGGCAGGAAATCCGTGCTGCCCGGCATCTCCTCCGAGGAGGCCATCAGGGTCAATCACCGGCCGCAGATGCTCCTCGATCCAAGGGCGGCGATCGGAGTATACGACGACAACCCCATCAGCTGCGATATGGCCGAGGCGGCCCATATGCTCGGCGTTCACTTCTCGGTGAACATCCTCGTGAACGCCCGAGGACAGATCGCAGACCTCGTCTGCGGCGATATGGACAAAAGTCATAGATGGGCGGTGGACATGTTGCAGCGTGAAATCTCCGTCCCGTTCGATGTCCGGAAGGATCTTTTCGTCACCACGCCGGGGTACCCTCTGGACATCAACCTGTACCAGTCCCTGAAATGCGTCATCGCGCTCGCGCCCGTCCTGCGGGACAACGGCGTGTTCGTCGTCTACTCCAGATGCACCGAGGGCGTCGGCTCCACCGATATGCTCCGCCCCTTCGAGGGAGCAACGGGGTTCGAGGACGTCATCCGCTTCCTGCTCGAAAAGTATGAGATTCAGATGGACCACGCCCTCCTTCTCTCGAAGATCATGCAGAGGGGGATCAGAATCGTGCTCATATCGCCCAACGTGCCTGAGGATGATGCGAAGAAAATGGGGTTCCTGACTGCCAAGACGCTCGAGGAGGGCGTCCGGAAGGGCCTGGATATGGTGGGAGCAGGCAGCAGGGCCACGTTCTTTCCGTGTCCCCAGCGGTATCTTTCCGTCATGAATGAGGAGAGACCATGACGTCTCCCGGCGCTGCGACCGTACGCCGGAGGGTTCTCAGCGACGATGTGGTGGAACACCTCATCGACATGATACTGAACGGGACCTTTCAGCCGGGCGAGAAGATCGTCGAGCTTCAGGCCGCCAAAGCCCTCGACGTCAGCCAGGCGACGGTCCGGGAGGCTCTGAGGGAGCTTGAGGCGCAGGGCTTTCTCGAGTCCCGCCCCTTCCGGGGGACCTATGTCCGGAAGTTCACCCTGGAGGGGTTGGAGGACTATTTCAGGACCCGGACGGAGCTCGAGGTCCTCGCCGTGCGGTGGTCGGCGGAGAGTGCCTTTTCAAAGATGGACGGCACGTATCTGAAAGAGTGCCTCTTCAACATGAGGAGGTTTGTGGATGAGCAGGATCACGTCGCGTTCCGCAAAAAGGACATGGAGTTTCACAGGGCCATCGTCCAGGGATCGGGCAGCGACTCTCTCGCCGCAGCGTGGAGCGCTCTGAACCACAGCTACTGGGCCTATTTCGGCCTCCACTTCGAGCAGGCGCAGTACAACCTCAGAGATCAGCTGGAGAAACACCGGGTTATCTACGACATCCTGTTCTCGGGGGACAGCAACATGTTCATGAGGGCGATCACCGCTCACTACGTCGACATAGGCGTGATAGTGGAATCGCTGCATTAGTACGCGATAAACGGGGCGACGCCCCTTTGAAAGGGAGATGGTGCAATGTACCTTGGGAAGAACAGATTTACCATCACGAAGATCGTGGCCAGAGAAATTCTGGACTGCAGGTTCAACCCGACCGTGCAGGTGGACGTTTGGGCCGGAGACGACGTGTGGGGACGGGCCGACGTCCCTGCCGGCCGCTCGAGGGGAGAGCGGGAGGCCTGGGAGCTGCGGGACGGCGACAAGAAGGTCTTCGGCGGCCTCGGCGTACAGAAGGCCGTCAAGAACATCCACGAGATCATCGCTCCGGCGCTGATCGGAATGGACGTGCGCGACCAGAGGAACATCGACCTCGCCATGATCAAGCTGGACGGGACGCCCAACAAGAAGAAGCTCGGCGGGAACGCCACCATCGGCGTGTCCATGGCCGTGGCCAGGGCGGCGGCCAACGCATGCAACCTGCCGCTGTACCGCTACCTCAACGTCAACGCCTACGTTCTGCCCGTCCCGCTGCTCAACTACATCAACGGCGGCCGGCTGACGTCTAACGACCTGGACTTCCAGGAGATCTGCATCTTCCCCGTGGGGGCCGAGACCTTCAGAGAGTCCATGATCATCGGCTGGGACGTCTACAACGCCCTTCGGGACATCCTCTCGAGCAAGTACGGAAAGATCGCCGTCAACGTAGGCGACGAAGGAGGATTCGCCCCCCCCATCGTCAGCATCAAGGAGGCCATGGACCACCTCGTGAAGGCCGTCAAGGTCGCAGGGCACGAGAAGAAGGTCCAGTACGGCTTCGACTGTGCGGCGACGCACTTCTACGACGCGAAGAAGAAGGTGTACAAGTTCGAGGGTGAGGAGCGGACTAACAAGGACATGCTCGCCTTCTACAAGGAGCTCATCAAGAAGTACCCCATCGCCACCATGGAGGACCCCTTCGACGAGGACGATATCGAGGGGTTCAAGATGGCGACGGAGCAGCTCGGCATCCAGATCGTCGGGGACGACTTCCTCTGCACGAACCCCAAGCTCATCCGCGAGCGCGCGGACTACTGCAACGCCCTTCTGCTGAAGTTCAACCAGATCGGGACTCTGTCCGAGACCATGGACGCTGCGGAAAGCGCCTACCGGCACAAATTCGGGATCATGGTGTCCGAGCGGTCGGGCGAGACCGAGGACCCCATCCTGTCCGACGTGACGGTGGGCATCAACGCGGGACAGATCAAAACCGGAGCGACCCGATCGGAGCGCACGGTGAAGTACAACCGCCTTCTCGAGATCGAGCACGAGCTTGGCGATGCCGCGCTGTACGCCGGCAGAATGTACACAAACCCCTTCTGATTTCCGGAGCGCAAACAGGGGGAGTGGAGACGGTCTCCACTCCCCTCACCGGGAGGTACTTGAAGATGACCAGAGTGGACAATTACTTCGCAAACTATGACCAACTCGTCTCGCATGGTGACATCGGGCTCCGACAGGAGGCCCTCGACGTCCTGAACGCCGGAATTGCCGCGGCGGACCCGGGAGAGGCCACGAGACGGCTTATCCGGATCGAGGGGGACAGGATCTTCATCGGAGGGACTCCGTACCCACTGGGGCAGTTCGAGCATATATACGTCTTCGGAGCGGGGAAGGCCACCTTTCCCATCGCGAAGGCCCTCGACGACATCCTTGGTGACATGATCACCGAGGGAATCGTCACCTGCAAGGACGGACAAAAGGGCACGCTGAACCACATCGGGATGCGCCTCGCGAGCCATCCGATCCCGAACGAGATCGGCATGAGCGCCTCGCAGGATATCCTCGATCTCGCGAAACGGACGGGCCCCAAGGATCTCGTCTTCGCCTGCATCACGGGGGGCAGCTCCGCCCTGATGCCGCTGCCGGTCCCGGAGGTCTCCCTCGAGGACAAGAAAAAGGCGAACAGGCTGCTCCTCACCTGCGGAGCGAACATCATCGAGATCAACGCCGTGCGCAAACACCTGAGCCTCATCAAGGGGGGCCAGCTGGCCCAGGCGGTCCACGCGGAGGCCTTGCTCGTCAACATCACCGTCTCGGACGTCATAGGCGACCCCCTGGACTACATCACGGACCCCACCGTCCCGGATACGTCGAGCTTTGACGATGCCCGGCGCACCCTCGACAAGTACGAACTCTGGAAGAAGATGCCCGCCTCCGTCAGCGCCTACTTGAAATCCCCGCCCCACGGGCGGGAGACCCCGAAGAACCTGGACACGCACCGCCTCAAGAACTACATCGCGGTAGAGGGGGATGCGGCGTGCAAAGGAGCTGAAAAGCGCGCACGGGAGCTCGGCTACAACACCGTCATCCTCTCCTCCATGTTCGAGGGCGAAAGCCGGGAGCTCGGCCGAAGCTTCGCCTTCATCGCCAAGGAGGTGCTCGCCAATGGGCGGCCGTTCAGAGCACCCTGCGCGTTTATCGGCGGCGGGGAGACCGTCGTCACGATACGCGACGGAGAAGGCCAGGGCCTCGGTGGTCCGAACCAGGAGTTCGCTCTCGGAGCGGCGCTTGAAATAGAGGGGCTGAACGACGTCGTCATAGCGGGGCTCGACACCGACGGGACCGATGGGCCGACGACCTTCGCCGGGGGCATGGTCGACGGGACGTCGGCGAAACGATGCCGGGCGGCTGGGACGGACCCCTTCTCCTTCATAAGAAACCACGACGCCTCGGCCGTCCTTCAGGTCATGGAGGACATCTTCATAACGGGCAACACCGGGACGAACGTCAACGATCTGAAGATCCTGCTCGTCCGGTAAAATACCGAACACAAGGAGGGCTCAATGCACAGAATCCTCTTCGCCGACGCCTTCACCCTAACCGAGGGTGCCGAGCGGACAATCGCCGCCATGGGCTCCATCCTCCGCCTTTCGCTCGACGAACGGGAGAGATTCCTCGAACTGAGCCGCGAAGCGGATGTCATCGTCGCGGAGTACGCCTCCGTCGATGCGTCCATCCTCGATCGGGCCGAGAACCTGAAGGGGGTCGTCTCCTACGGTGTCGGAGTGAACCACATCGATCTCGAGGAGGCGTCGAAACGGGGCATTCCCGTCGCAAACTGCCAGGGAGGCAACGCCCAGGCCGTGGCAGAACTGGCCGTCTCCCTCATGCTGGAGTGCCTCCGCCATACGGGGGAAGCCCACCGCTACGTGACCTCGGGTCGGTGGGGCGCCGCGGACAGCGCGTCGCTGCCGGAATGGATGCAGGGGCGGGAGCTGCGGGGAAAAACGCTCGGCATCATCGGCCCCGGCAATATCGGGGGTCGGATCGCGGCGATCGGCGAGGCCTTCGGCATGAAGATCCTCGTGACCTCCGGAAGAGCGAACGGGCACCCCACGTACGAATGGCTGCCCCTCGAGGACCTTCTGTCCCGCTCCGACATCGTCTCCGTGAACGTCCCGCTGACGGCCGACACAAAGGGGCTGCTCTCGGGAGAGAGGCTCTCGCTGATGAAGAAAGGGGCCGTCCTCATCGCGACCTCGCGAGGGGGGATCGTCGACGAAGAGGCGCTGGCAGGGCTCCTAAGGTCGGGACATCTCGCAGGGGCTGGTCTCGATGTATTCGAGAGGGAACCCCTCCCGGCAACCTCCCCTCTTCCGGGGGCGCCCAACGTCGTGCTGACCCCCCATATGGGGGGCTCCACCCATGAATCCGTCGCAAACATTTCGGACATCATCGTCTCGTGCTGCGCTTCGCTTCTTCGGGGCGACATTCCGGACACCACGGTGAACAGGGAGATGCTTCGGCAACGGAGCAGTTCAAAATAAGGCACGAGCATCCCCATCGGCTCAAAGTTCTCCGAAGTGATCGGGGGACTTGTTTACACCTTCCGGAAGAGACACTCTCCATGCAATAGTAACGCTCTCCCTCCAACCTGCGGTGAACCAGGCCGCCGGTCAATATGTGGTGCGCGCCGTGCCTCCGCCATGGACAAAAGGAACCGCTGTCCGTTCATATGTCACACCCCGTCAGGCCCGGTGACGAAGGCGAAGCGGTTGAACGGATACTTTCTCCTGCCACCCTCGAGGAGAATGAAATCATCGGTCCGTCGCCGGACCTTTTTCGCCCCCTCCAGCGCCTCCAGCAGAAGTTCCTTCTCCACGGCCGGTTCGTTGTGGGACGGCATCAGGGTGTCGTAGTGCGGGAAGAGGGCGATGAGTCGCTCGTAGCTTTCGATCAGCAGGTCGATGTCCCCTCCCGGCAGCCATGTGTAGATGGATCCCGTGTAGAAGAGGTCCCCCACCCACAGCATCCGCGCCGTGCGGTCGAGAAGGCAGACCGAGTCCGGGGAGTGCCCCGGCGTATGCAGGACCTCCAGCTCCCTTCCCCCAAGGTCCAGAATCTCTCCGTCCCGGAGCCAGTGGGTGATCCTGTAGGGGGGAATGCAGTAGAGGGCGGGGTCGAACCCCTTCGGGAACTCCTTCCAGACGGCGCTTCCCTGGATGTAGGTCACCGCCTTCTCGTGGAAATACCCGAGGGCCGCGGTCCGTCTGGCGAGCCCCATGGAGTCGTCGTAGGCGGCGATTTCGTCGAAGAGGTAGTTCGAACCCACGTGGTCGATGTGGGAGTGCGTGTTCACGACGGACAGAGGCAGCGCCGTGAGCTCCCGGCACTGGGCTCGGATATTGGCGATGCCGTTCCCCGTGTCGACGAGCAGCGCCCGGTCCCGCCCGACGACGAGATAGGGTATCGACTCCTCATACTGGCCGTCCTCGTAGAGCGCGTAGGTGTCATGCCCCAGGTCGTAGACGGAGAACCACGGATCGGAGACGGGGACTGGGCGCAGATCGCGATAGGCTGGCCGGGGAAGGTTTTTCCTCCAATCGGACGGCTTCATGGCGATAGGTTCGGAGCGCATTCAGATCACTTCCTTCATCGTTCTGTCAGTTCTTGTCACGGATGAGGGGCAGCGTGGAGCAGTGAATGCCCCCTCCGTGCTTGCGGCACTCCGCGTAGGGCGTGAGGATGACGTCAATGCCCCTTTTCGAGACCTTCTCGGCCGTCCAGGGCGCCAGTTCATCCATCACGATCTTTCCCGGGGCGAGAGCCAGGCAGTTCACCGCGAGCTTTACATCCCTGAAATCGGCGGAGATCGGCTCTATGCCGAGCTCAACGAGGCGGTCGATGAACCAGTAGGGCAGCCGATCGATGTTGACCAAGGCCTTGTCGTGGTCGATCATCACGATGGCGCCGTCGATGTGCATGCTGAACCCGACGAGCGGGATCTCGATCAGCTCGATGCCCTGCACATCGAGGACAGAACGAACCTGGTCCGCTCCGCACTTGTTGCCCCGTTTGCTCAGCCCGATGGCCGCATGATTTTCGTCGAGGAGGCAGAAACTCCCCCCCTCCATGAGCCCCTCGCCGTGAATGGTGCGCAGGATGGGCATGCCGATCTCGGCGACCTTTTTCGTGATGTACGCCTCTTCGCCGCGGCGCCCCGTCCCGTAGGGCTTCCCGACGGGGCCCATCCGCGAGACGATGATGCCCCCGTTGACCACCATGCCCATGTCCCGAACGAACATGGCGTTGGGGTCCCTCGGCCCGCCGTCGACGAAGAGGACCTCCACGCCGTTCGACCGGAGTATCTGAACGAGTGCGTCGTGCTCCGCCTGCATCCCCTCGATGTTCGGCCCCTGGTCGGACCGGAAGTACCACTGTTCGTCGTCGTCGATGAGGGCCTCGATCGTGGGGTCGTATTTGTCGGCCGTCATCACCCGGAGCTCCTCGCCGGGGCGGTGCATCAAAATGGTCCTGAGGGTTCCGACGTCGTTATAGACCCCCCAGCGCCGCCCCCAGACTCTCTCCTGCATCTTCTCGTCCTCGAACGCCGGGCTGGCCTGCGGCGGAATCCGCTCCAGGACGACGTGGTAGTACTGCGAGCTGTCTCGTAAACGTTCCATGATCGTCATTCTCCTCTCGAAAGACATATGACGGAAGCAGGGCATCCCCGTTCCGCCGAGCAAGACCTCAGGGCGCCGTCATCGAAGGTGGCAGGCGGCAAAGTGCCCGCCCCCCAGATCCCTCCACGCCGGCTCCTCGTTCTCGCAGACGGCCATCCTGTAGCGGCATCGGGCATGAAAGGGGCAGCCGGACGGAGGGTGATTCGAGTCCGTCGCGTCCCCTTCCAGAAGGACCCGCTCCCGCACGATGTCCGGGTCGGGACGCGGAATGGCGGACATGAGGGCCTCGGTGTACGGATGGAGCGGAGACGAGAAAAGCGCCTCCGTCTCCCCCAGCTCAACCAGCTTTCCAAGGTACATCACGCCGACCCGCCTCGAGATGTGCTTCACCGCCGAGAGCCCGTGGGATATGAAGAGATAGGTCAACCCGCTCTCCTTCTGCAGCTGGACCATGAGATTGAGCACCTGGGCCTGAATCGACACGTCGAGAGCCGAGACCGGCTCGTCGCAGACCACGAGCTTCGGATTCAGGGCCAGGGCGCGCGCGATGCCGACGCGCTGCCTCTGCCCCCCCGAGAATTCATGGGGGAATCGGGTGTAGGAGTCCCTCGTCAGTCCTACCCTGTCGATCAGGGCCTCGACCCGCTGCCGGCGCTCCTTGCCCGCGCAGATTCCGTGAATAGCGAAGGGCTCTCCCACGATCTGCCCCACGGTCATCCGCGGGTTGAGTGACGAATAGGGGTCCTGGAAGATGATCTGCATCTGTTTCCGGATCTCCCGTATTCGGTCGGGAGAGGCGCCGACCACATCCTCCCCCTCCAGGGAAATCTGTCCGCTCGTCGGCTCGATCAGCCGGACGATGCACTTCCCCGTCGTCGTCTTTCCGCAGCCCGACTCCCCCACAAGGCCGAGGGTCTCGCCGCGGCGGAGCGAAAAGCTGATCCCGTCGACGGCGCGGAGCATCTCCCTCCTCCCGAACACCGTCCGTTTTGAAAGAACGTAGTGTTTCTTCAGATCCCGAACCTCCAGCAGCACGTCCGATTCCTGGTTCATAGGGTCTCCACCCCCTCTCTGTCCGAGGGGAGTCCGTACAGCCAGCAGGCGACCCTCTGCCCCTCTCCGATCTCCAGAAGGGCAGGTGCGGCCTTGGCGCACAGCGACCGTGCGTTCGGACAGCGGGGGTGGAAGCGGCAGCCGGAGGGCATCGATTTCAGGGAGGGGACGTTGCCCGGTATCGTCTTCAGCTCCTCCTCCTTCCTGTCCAGCTTCGGAACGGAGCCCAGGAGCCCTCGGGTATAGGGGTGGGCGGGCTTTTTGAAGAGGGACCGTACGGGAGCCTCCTCCACCACCTCTCCGGCGTACATGATAACCACACGTTCGGCCACCTCAGCGACGATGCCGAGATCGTGGGTGATGAGCAGAATGGCCATGCCGATCTTCCTCTTCAGTGTGCGCAGCAGGTCCAGAATCTGCGCCTGAATCGTCACATCGAGCGCCGTTGTGGGTTCGTCCGCTATGAGAAGCTTGGGAGCGCAGCAGAGGGCCATCCCGATCATCACCCTCTGCCGCATCCCGCCCGACAGCTGATGGGGATATTCGTACAGCCGCCGTTCCGGCATGGGGATTCCCACCAGACGGAGCATCTCCACGGCCTGCTCCCTCGCCTCGCGCTTCGAAACCACCCGGTGCCGAGTTATGGCCTCCATGATCTGGTCTCCGCAGGTGAAGACGGGGTTGAGGGACGTCATGGGCTCCTGAAAGATCATGGCGATATCGCGGCCGCGAATTTCCTGCATCTGCTCCACCGTCTTCATCAGCAGCTCTTCTCCGGCGAAGCGTACGGAGCCGCCACGTATGGCCCCCAACGGAGCGGGGACAAGCCGCAGGACGGACAGCGCCGTCATGCTCTTCCCGCATCCGGACTCTCCTACGAGGGCAACGGTCTCCCCCTGTCCCACGGAGAGGGTGACGCCGTTGACGGCCGTCACCTCGCCGTCCTCCCCGTCGAAGGTCACCCGAAGATTCTCTATCTCGAGAAGAGGGGCCATCGGCTGGGCACCGTCGTCTGCGTACATCATGCCCTGAGTTTCGGGTCGAGGGCGTCCCGAAGTCCGTCGCCGAAGAGGTTGAAGCCGAGCACCGTACAGGCTATGGCCAGGCCCGGAAACGTCACGGACCACCAGGCCGTCTCCATGAAGTCCCTGTCCACGGACAACATTCCGCCCCAACTGGGGACGTTCGGCGGTATTCCGATGCCGAGAAACGTGAGAGCCGCCTCGGTCAGTATGGGGGTCGCCATGCCCATGGTGGCCTGTACGATGATGGGGGCCATCAAATTGGGGAGAAGGTGCCTGAAGAGAATGCGCGGCGTGCGCGCCCCAAGGGACTGCACGGCCTGCACGAACTCGAGGTCCCTCAGAGAGAGCGCCTCGGCGCGGACCAGCCGCGCGAAGGCCGTCCACCCGGTCAGCGTCAGCGCGAGGACCACGTTGCCGAACCCCTGCCCTCGAACGGACATGATGGCCATCGCGAAGACCATCTGCGGGAAGGCCAGGAAGATGTCCGTGACCCTCATCAGGAGGGAGTCCACCCTCCCGCCGAAGTATCCGGCGACGAGCCCCAGCGTCGTTCCGAACAGCAGACCGCCGGCGACGACGGAGAGCCCCAGCGTGAAGGAGATCCGTGAGCCGTGGATTATCCGGCTCAGGATGTCCCGTCCGTAGAAGTCCGTACCCAGAAGGTATTTCATGCTCGGCGGCGAATGGCGGTCCTTCAGATGCATCTCCTCGGGGTTGTACGGCGAAAGCACGGGGGCGAAGAGCACCATGACGATGTTCGCAAGGATCAGAAACAGACCGATGACGGTCAAGGGCCTCCTGAAGAGACGCCGCAGCACCCTTCCCCTGTTTTCACTGGCGATCATAACTTGCGTCCTCACTCAGCCGCTGTAGCGGATTCTCGGGTCGAAATAGGCATAGAGCAGGTCCGTGACGATGTTAAGGATGCAGACGAAGACGGCGTAGAGCATCAGATTTCCCATGATCGTCGGGATATCCCGCTGCAGCATCCGCATGTAACAGAACCGTCCCATGCCGGGCCACGCGAACACGGTCTCTATGACCACCGATCCCCCCAGCAAATTCCCGACCTGCAGGGCGATCGTCGTGATCACGGGGAGGATGGCGTTTCGCATGGCGTGTTTCAGCACGACCACCTTCTCGGTCAATCCCTTCGCCCGGGCGGTTTTCAGATAGTCCTCCCTCAGGACCTCGAGAAGGCTCGACCGGATCATTCGCATCAGAATGCCCGCCATCGAAACGCCGAGCGCGAAGGCCGGCATGATGACGCTCGTCCAGCTCTCGCGTCCCACCGCCGGGAACCATCCAAGGTTCCGCGCGAACACCATGATGAGGAGGAGCCCGATCCAGAAGCTCGGCATGGAGACGCCGAGGAGGGCAAGAACCCGTCCGACGTTGTCCAGCAGGGAGTTCGGTTTGACGGCGGAGATGATGCCGATGGGCAGCGCGATGATCAGGGAGAAGAACATGGCCACGACGAGAAGCTCGAGCGTCGCCGGCATCCGGTTCAGCAGATCGGGCAGGATGGGCCTGCTGTCCTGAAAGGACACTCCGAAATCCCCTCGGACCACCTTGCCGAGCCAGTCGAGGTACTGGACGTGAAGCGGGCGGTCCAGGCCCAGTCGCTGATTCACCAGGGTGATCTGCTCCGCCGTGGCATCCTCTCCGAGGATCATCAGGGCAGGCCCTCCTGGGATCAGCTGCACGAGGGCAAAGACGAGGACGGTGACGCCCACGAGCACCCAGACGCTCTGGAACAGTCTTCTCAGGATGTAGAGCACCATGACGGAGCAGCCCTCTTAGCGGGTCGGCGCTTTGAGGGCGCCGGCCCGCCGGTAGTTTTTACGCACTATTTGCCGCTGATCGTGGCCGTCAGCAGCGGCCGAAGGTAGTCGTAGGGCGAGTAGTAGAAGCCCTCCACTGCGGACGACGTCCCGATGAACTTCTTGTACTCCGCCAGGAAGAGGCAGACGAAGTCCTCGGACAGGATGAGCTGCGCCTTGCTGTAGAGCTCCTTTCGCTTCTCCCTGTCCAGGGTGGTCCGGGCCTTGAAAAGAATGTCGTCCAGCTCGGGGTTCTTGTAGAAGATCCAGTTGTAGCCGTTCGGCGCCCAGTTGCTCGAGTGGAACATCCGGTACAGCGGCACGTCGGGGTCCTTCTGGTCGAGGCTCTGCCACGCGCACACCTCGTACTTCCCCGACGTAATGTCGTTGAAGAAGGCCCCCCACTCTTTCGCCACCATGTTGCCCTTCAGGCCTATCTGAAGCCACTGCTGCTGGGCGATCTCGACGAACTTCTTCACGTTCTCGTCGGCCTCAAGGGAGAGCTGGAACTCGAATCCGTTCGGATACCCGGCCTCCGCAAGAAGCTCCTTCGCCCGTTGGATGTCCTGCCCGTAGTTCTTCACACGAGGCTCGTAGGCCCAGGAATCGGGGATGATCGGGCTGTTCAGCAGGAGGTTCTGGCCGTACCATACGAACTCCACGATCTCCGACCGGTTCAGGGCCAGCGTCATGGCCTCCCGGACGCGCCTGTCGTTGAACGGAGCCTTCGTCTGGTTGAACGTGATCATGTTGTACCCGTTCGGCTGGGTCGGGATGACCTTCAGCCCTTCAGCGAGGAGCTTCTTTGTCTGGGATGGGGGAAGGTGGTCCGCGATGTCCACGTCCCCCGTCTCGAGCGCCACCATACGGGTGGTCGCCTCGCCGATGGGGCGCAGCGTCACGCTCTTGATCTTGGGCACCCCGGGAACCCAGTACTCGGGGTTCGCCTCGAGCACCATCTTCTCCTGAGGATTCCAGGAGACGAATTTGTACGCTCCCGACCCGACGGGACGGAGGTCCAGCGCCGCCGGATCCTTCTCGGCGATGTGCTTCGGGGCGATGCAGAGGTTGAGGTTGGCGATCAGCGGGGCATAGGGTTCTTTGGTGACAAACCGTACCGTGTGTGGATCGAGGACATCGATGCTCTCCACCAGGTCGTAGTAGCTGGCGTACCGGTTCCCGTTCGCTTTGTCCCGGATGAAGTCGTAGGTGAACTTCACGTCCTCGGCGGTCAGCGCAACGCCGTCATGGAACCGCACGTCGTCCCGCAGGTGGATGACGTAGGTCTTGTCATCAGGGGTCTCATAGCTGAGCGCAAGCACCGGGACGGGTTCGAGGTTCTGCCCGATGGTGAACAGCGGATCGTACATCAGGTAGACGGAGTACAGCGAGTAGGAGTCGGACGCCTTCAACGGGTTCAGCGTCTTCGCATCCGCCGCCGGCGCGATGACGATGCTCCCGTTGTCCGCCAGCGCCACCCCGACGGAGGCAGACAGCAGGCAAACAACCAGACAGACTATGGACAGTGACTTTTTCATTCTCCTCATCTCCCTTTGCTATTTTAGACTAGAGCACTTCGTTTGCTCGGATTGACATCTTTGTCATCGCCATGGGCGGTCATGGGCACATGGCGATGGCTCCTTCAACACTTTTTTACAGCAGGGAACAAAAACAAACAACAATTACCGCGGCATACACCCTCTCTCTTCAGACCCACATGCTTTCAGTTCTTATAGATATCCCCATGCTCAAGAGATCACCGAAGTGCAGGATACATTCGACAGGCATCGGTCGAAACGAAAGTTTATCATAGATCTATTTAAGAAACAATTGATCTCTAATATGCTGCGCTGAAAGCTCTGCCCGTAGTTGCGTGCACACTGAGGTGCAACGGGCGAGGTCAAGATTATCAGGGGCAACATGACCGGCGTGGCGCAAAAAATTCCTGCCGTCCCGCTCTTTCTGATACAATAAAAAACAAGAATGCGGAATCCTATCAAAAAACGATGGAAGGGTGGCCGTGGAGGCAACCCTTCCTTTTTTCAGGAGGTTCACTGTGCGTCAGAACTCGAACGCTCTCGGAACGGAGCCCATCGGGAGGCTCCTTTTCCGTCTCTCCCTTCCGTCCACCATCGGGATGATCGTCATGGCGTCCTACAACATCGTGGACACCATCTTCATCGGCCGCGGCGTGGGATCCCTCGGCATCGCGGCGGTGGCCATTTGTTTTCCCGTCCAGCTCATCGCGAGCGCTCTGGCCGTCATGGCGGCGGCCGGCGGCGCCTCCATCATCTCACGGAGCCTCGGCGCCGGGGATATCCCCAGAGCCCGGAAGGCCTTCGGCACCGCCGTCTTTTTCGCCGTCGCCGTTGGAATAACCGTCGCGGCCCTCGTGCTGACGAATATCGACAACATCCTCCGCCTCTTCGGGGCGAGCCCCGCGATCCTCCCTCAAGCAAAGGACTATCTCTCCGTCATCCTCCTCGGGGCTCCGGTCCAGATGGTCGCCATGGTGGGAAACCACACCGCCCGGGCGGAGGGGGACGCCAAGATATCCATGGTGTCGCTCCTCATCTCGGGGATTCTGAACACCATTCTCGACCCCATCTTCATCTTCTGGTTCGGGTGGGGCGTGAAGGGGGCCGCGGCGGCCACGGTGCTCTCCCAGATCGCCATGTTCCTGTGGATATCCTTCCACTTTCGGGGCAGCCGAAGCGTCTTGCGCCTCGGAGGGGTACGCGATCTCCGGCCTGATCTCGGCATGTTCCGGGAGATCGTGATTATCGGACTTTCAGAGTTCACCCGGATGGCGTCGGGGAGCTTCTCCATGGTGCTCATCAACGCGGCCCTCTCGCGGTGGGGGGGCGACATGCACGTGGCCGCCTACGGCATCATCCACAAGGCCATGTCCTTTTTCTTCTTCCCGCTGATGGGAATCGCCCAGGGGTTCCAGCCCATTCTCGGCTACAACTACGGTGCGGGGAACATGGAGCGCGCCCGACGGACAACCCTGGTCGCCATCGTCTCGGCGTCGACGGTGGCCGTTATCGGCTTCGTCGTCGCCATGACCTTTCCTGGGGCCATCCTCCATGTATTCTCCACCGACGAGGTGCTCCTGTCCATCGGGACATCGGCCATGCGCACGGTCTACATGGGTTTCTTCGTGGTGGGGTTCCAGATCATCGGCGCCACCATGTTCCAGGCCCTGGGGAAAGCGCGGCCGGCCTTCCTGCTCTCCCTGTCCCGGCAGGTCCTGCTGCTGATCCCGCTGATCCTCGTCCTGCCCGGGCTCTTCGGGACGACGGGGGTCTGGATCTCCTTCCCTCTGGCCGACCTGTTCTCCTTCTCCCTGACGCTCTACTTCGTGACACGGGAGGTCCGTCGGCTGGGACAGCTCTCTTTATGATCGGGGGCGCCGCGCCGAAGAGCAGGGGGACGGAGCAAGCACGCCCTTCGGTAGGATGGGCTGGTACAATGAGGAGAGGCCCCCGAGCACGTATGCTCGGGGGCCTCTTTGCACGGAGGTAGCCTCTTTCTGCAGGAGCCCCTTGGTGGCTTTGCGACGCCCGTCGCCCCGCTATCGGCAAAACGGCCAGGGCTTTCGAAGAGCGCGGCACCCTCCCTTTCGGGCTTCAACGGGGTTAGCGATCCGCCTCGGGCAGCGGAGGCACCGCCCGAGGCTCAATAGTTCGCGGTGACGGTGTTGATCCCCACGGTAAGCTCCTTCCCGTCCCTCAGCAGCAGGAAGTTGTTCTCGCCCTCCGCGAGAAGGGGCGAAAGCCCCTCGGCGGACGGCACCGCCTTTCCGTTGCAGAAGAGGATAATATCACCGGGCTGCATCTTCATCGCCTCGGCGAGCCCGCCGGGCTTTATCTCGAGGATGACCGCCCCCGTCCTCCCCTTCAGGAGCCCCTTCTCCTGCATGGTCAGATTCCTCAGCACGAACCCGAGCTTCGGAGCCCGCTCCTCTCCCTGGGCGGACGAGGCCTGGCCGAAGGTGAGGCTCTTCGGAGGAACGGGGAGCTCTTCCGCCGACGGAAGCCTGACCGTAAGCGTCTGTTTCTTGCCCTTCCTCATGATCTCGAGAGCGAACCGGTCGGAGGAGACGAGAGAGGGCCAGATCTCCTCCCCGAACTTCTCGTAGGACTCGACGACGTGCCCGTTTGCGGAGAGAATGATGTCCCCCGTTTTCATCCCCGCCTTTTCCGCAGGACTTCCGATCTCCACAAGATTCACGACCACGCCGGTTTTTTTCTTCAACCCGGCGTTCTTGACGTCCTTCTCCGTCGGGTTGTCGGAGGAACCGCCCAGATTGCCCGCCAGTTCGAGCGGGTGCCCCGCCGCGGCCGTCAGGCTCGCGATGATGGAGTACAGGTTCTGCGATACGTCCTTCGTCGTCGTCCGCACAAAGGGCTGGTCGACCTCCTCGGAGACCTTCGCCGCGACAAACCACGGACAGGGCCCCTCGAAGGTTGTGTTATGGAAAATTCTCATCCTGGAGAGCGTATCGAAGGGGATGATCGTCGCCTGCCCGACGGTCCAGAAGAAGCGTATGCCGAATCGGTCCACCTCGACGGACCGAAGGATTCCGTCCTCCCCTCCCATGAGCATGGGTTGAATGTTCTTGAGCCTTCCCACCGCCTCTTCCACCGTGGGGTAGTACTCCGGGATAAAGTAGTGGGCCTCCATCTGGGGCTGCGCATGGGCGACGAGGGGGAAGAGGGCGGACAACAGGAGAACGGCGGCAAACAGGCTGCATTTTCTCACGGGAAGGCCTCCTTTTTCAATGCACGGACTTCATTGAATTATCCCGCTGTTCCGTATCCGGCGCAAGATGCAGGAGGGACCCCCCAACGGTCGATCAGAAAGCCCCCAGGCCGGGAAGCTCCCGTTCGGATGCGTGAGACCGGGCCCGGCGATTCCAGGCCCCTAGCCCGGGACGAGTGCCCTCTTCCCGAGCACGGCCTTCACCCTCCAGGGATCTTCCCTGCCAAGGGCGGATGAGGCCCGTGCCTCTCGCCCCGGCGTTCACTGCTTCCCGTCGCTGTAGAGCGTCGCCGCCTTCTCCGCCGAGACGGTGATCCCCCGGATGAGGGCCGAGCTGAAGCCCTCGTGCTCCATGCGGTTCAGGCCGAGGATGGTGCAGCCCTTCGGCGTGGTCACCTTGTCGATCTCGTTCTCCGGGTGGGAGCCGTTGGCGGCGAGGAGGCAGGCCGCGCCCTTGGCCGTCTGGGTGGCCATGAGGAGCGCGTTCTTCGCCGACAGGCCCACCTCGATGCCCCCCTGGGACGCCGCCCGGATGGCCCGGAGGAAGTAGGCGATGCCGCACGCCCCCAGGGCCGTGGCGGCGATCATGTCCTCCTCCCGGAGGCGGAGGGTCTTCCCCACTTCGTTGAAGATCGCCCTGGCCGTCTCGAGGGCCTCGTCGTCCGTCCCGTTGGAGGCCAGGCAGGTCATGGACTCCCGCACGGCGATGGCCGTGTTGGGCATGGCCCGGACGATGGAGACGGCTTTGCCGAGTCGCTCCTCGATCTGCCGGATCAGGACGCCCGTCACCACGGAGATGACCCTGTGGCGCTCCGGGTCCACGGCCGGGGCGATCTCGTCCAGCAGGATGTTCATGCGCTGGGGCTCAACGGCTATCAGGAGCACGTCGCAGGAGGCGACGGCTGCCAGGTTGTCGTCTGTGATCTCGAACCCCTGATTTTTGAACTCCTCAAGCAGGTGCGTCCTCCGCCTGGCGAGGACGATCCTCGACGGGGAGAAGCGCCCCGACTGGACGAGCCCCTTGGCGATGCTCGTGCCGATGTTCCCCGCCCCGAGGACGGCGATTCTGTACCCTTCCCTCATGATGGACCGCTCCTTCGCTCTGAATATCAATGCGGCCCGCCCGGGCGTGCCGGGTGGGCCGCAGGTGTATCGCACAGTGTACCAAAATCGTCCCGCGAACGACAGCCCCTAGCCCCTGAAGGGGAGCACCGTCTCCCTGAACTCCCGCTGCACCTCGTCCCGAAGGGCGGCGTCGGCCAGAAGGTCGTAGCCCGTGCAGGCCAACCCCTTGGCCGCCAGGAGCACCACGTCGTCGCCCCGCTTCGAGAGGGAGGCTTCGCGGAACTCCGGCGTGTGCCCCGCCACGGAGGGGTCGGCGATGGCCAGGTACTCGTGGATCGTGGGGATCTCAAGGGACACGTTCCCCACGTCCGACGACCCCACCCGCTCCTTTGGATCCGGGTACTCCATGGCTTCCCCCAGGGCCTCCATGTTGGCCTTGAAGGCCTCGCCCATGGCTCTGTTCGAGTAGCGCTCGGCGTAGGGGGCATCGCTCCCGATGGTCACCGTCGCCCCGGTGACCAGGGCGGCCGCCCGGGCCACGCGCTCGAGGTCGGCGTACATGGCCCGAAGCTCCTTCCGCGTGGAGGCCCGGACGGTGTAGAGGGCCTCGGCCTCGTCGGGGATGATGTTGGAGGCCTTGCCCCCTTTGGTGATGCAGCCGTTGATCTTCGCCGTGTTCGGCCAGGTCTGGCGCAGGGTGTCGATGGCGTTGAAGAAGGCGATGAGGGACGTGAGGGCGTTCACGCCCTTGTCCGGCGTGGCGGGTTGGGACGCCCTGCCCGTGAAGGCCACCTCGACGTGCTGGGCCGCCAGGGCCGACCGTCCAATGATGTTCCTCGTGCTGGGGTGCATCATGAGGGCGAAATCCACGCCCCGGAAGGCCCCCTCGTCCACGAGGCGGACCTTTCCGCCGCCGCCCTCCTCGGCCGGCGTGCCCAGGACCTGCACCTCGCCGGCCAGGTCGCCCAGGACCGAGCCCAGAGCGATCCCCGCGCCGCAGGAGGCCGCGGCGATGATGTTGTGGCCGCAGGCGTGGCCGAGGCCTTTGAGGGCGTCGTACTCCGAGAGGAAGGCCACCACAGGGCCGGGCCCCTTGCCCCGCTTCACGGCCCGAAAGGCCGTCTCGAGGCCGCAGAAGGGCATCTCGACCGCGAACCCGTGGGCTTCGAGCAGCTCTTTCTGCCACCGGGCGGCCTGGACCTCCTCGTAGGC
>ENA-UOOM01001082-UOOM01001082.1-fermentation-metagenome-genome-assembly--contig:-NODE-1082-length-27586-cov-11.124478_pt1 | contig 27586 bp, 27 predicted proteins | sample MGYA00245781_ERZ724031 | MGnify/ENA primary metagenome ERZ724031 (study PRJEB28704, sample SAMN03018317) | fermentation metagenome | biome: anthropogenic terrestrial biome; feature: soil... | reverse complement strand
ACATAGCTTTGCTTGTGCAAAATGGTCAGCAAAATACGCAGTTTATTTAGCAGATATATTGATTTTTTTTAATAATTGTGCTATCGTATTCGTAGTGGTTACGATATCGTACTTGTTATTACTTAACGTGCTTTATTGATAGTATTAAAAAAGAATGAAGGTAAGGCAATGGGCGATAAGTATTCAGAAATATTAAAAAACAGGAATGTTAAATCATCTTATCAAAGAATTAAAATTCTTGAATATCTTGACACAAATCCATGTCACCCATATGCTGACAAAATATATTATGAAATTCAGAAAACAATCCCGACAATTTCAAAGTCTACAGTTTACAGCACTTTAAAAGCATTCGTAAACGCAGGAATAGTGCGAGAAATTACTATCGAAGATAATAAAATCAGATATGAATATAATTTAAAAGAGCATGGACACTTTAAATGTGAAGTATGTGGTAGAATATATGATTTTAATATTGATTTTGGCAGAGCTGAATATGATGAGCTCAGAGGATTTTATATAAAAGAAAAAGATATCTTTTTTAAAGGAATTTGCAGTAAATGCTTAAGTGCAGAATAAAGTTAAGTATAATAATAAAAAGTATAAGTTAGATGATAAATAATATTGTTTATTACTAATCTGATTATTAAATTTTACTCCGCAATCTGATTAAAGCAGAAGTATAAGAGTAAAAAAGCTTTTAAAAATCTAAATTGAAATGAGGAAATACCATGGGAAAAAAGATAACAGATAAGGTAACTTGGGTCGGAAAAACCGACTGGGAATTAAGAAAATTTCACGGTGATGAGTTTTCAACCCATAGAGGTTCTTCCTATAACTCGTATCTTATTCAAGATAAAAAAACAGTTCTTATTGATACTGTTTGGATGCCATATGACAAAGAGTTTGTATCAAAGCTTAAACAAGAGATAGATTTGAATAAAATTGATTATATCATCGCAAACCATGGTGAAATTGACCACAGCGGCTCATTGCCATTACTAATGAAAGAAATACCAAACACCCCTATATACTGTACGGCTAACGCAGTTAAATCAATAAAAGGACAGTATCATGAGGATTGGAATTTTGTAACGGTAAAAACAGGGGATAAACTTGAAATTGGCAACAGCACGCTGACTTTCATTGAAGCTCCAATGCTTCATTGGCCGGATACAATGTTTACCTATATGAGCGGCGATAATATACTCTTCAGCAATGACGGTTTTGGCCAGCACTTCGCATCTGAATCATTATATAACGATACTGTAGACGCAGGTGAGCTTGAACATGAAGCTTTAAAGTATTATGCAAATATACTTTCTCCATTCAGCCCTATGGTTACGAGAAAAATTAAAGAGATTATGGGTATGAATCTTTCTATTGACTTAATCTGCCCAAGTCATGGACTCATATGGAGGGATAACCCAGCGCAGATTGTTGAAAAATATCTGAAGTGGGCTGACACATACAAAGAAAATCAAATAAGCATAATTTACGATACAATGTGGAATGCAACGCGTAAAATGGCGGAGGCAATAGCGGACGGTATCAGAGAAGCAGACCCTTCGGTTACGATTAAGCTCTATAATGCCGCAAAAACGGACAAAACAGACATTATTACAGAAGTATTCTGTTCACGTGCAATCCTTGTCGGATCTCCTACTGTGAATAACGGTTACTTATATTCAATAGCAGGTATTCTGGAATTAATTCGTGGAGCAAAGCTTAAAAAGAAAAAAGCAGCCGCATTTGGAAGTTATGGTTGGAGCGGCGAATCCGTAAAGCTGATTAATGAAGAACTTGTAAAAGCGGGATTTACTCTTGTAGATGACGGTTTTAGAACATTGTGGGTTCCTGACGATGACGTACTGTCAAAACTTCGCGAATATGGCAAGAACTTTTACGCTAAACTTTCAGAAAATTAATAAAAAAATCATTGATAGTTTAAGCATTAAAATGCTGTAATTATAATTTTAAAAAAAGGATGGTTTAAATATGAAAAAGTACAGATGCACCATTTGCGGTTATATTTATGATGAAGCAGAGGGCGATCCGGATAACGGAATAGCTCCGGGAACAAAATGGGAAGATTTACCCGCCGATTGGGTATGCCCGATGTGCGGCGCCGGTAAGGATGAATTTAGCCCGGCATAATATTATTAGCTAATATGTTAAAAAAGGCTCAAACAATTTGTTTGAGCCTTTTTATTTTTGAGAAATCCGTGTGTAAACTACTGCAAAATCAATAAATAAATTTGACTATGCTGTTATTATATAAAAATTACATGTATAGTGTATTTTAATTTATATTTATAATTAATAAATATAGCTTTATAATAGCAAAAATCCCTTAGAATTTTCTAAGGGATTTTTGCTGCGCGTTATTCTTCAAGTCTATTTGAAATTTTTTCCATACATTCATGGCAGATATTATGGCTTTTAAATGAAACTACATCATTCATGCCGTTACAAAAGATACAAGCTGGTTCATACTTCTTTAGTATGATTTTACCGTCGTCATCAACAAATATTTCCAAAGGGTCTTTTTCTTTTATATTAAGGGTTATTCTGAGCTCTTTTGGCAGCACAATGCGCCCCAATTCGTCAACCTTTCGTACAATACCGGTAGATTTCATCTTATTCATCACCTTTCCTAATAAAAAATCTCGTAATCTAACCCACTTACCGACAAAATTATAGTATATTTTTCCAATTATGTCAATTAATTCTGAACGTCAAAAGTACCAAACTTTGTTATATCTAATACGGGAAATGAATACATATTGTATGAGAATAATAAAAAGGATGTGATTATTCTGCTAAACTATATTTGGGCGTGCCTTATTTTGTTAAGCATAATTTGCGCCGCTGTTACCGGGCGTATGCCTCAGTTGTCAGCCGGAGTAATGAATGGAGCTGCGGGTGCAGTGGAACTTGTAATCTCAATAATGGGTATGATGTGTGCATGGACCGGGCTTATGAAAATTGCAGATGCGGGCGGAATTACGCTTATAATGTCCAAGCTTTTCAGTCCCTTACTGCGCGTACTGTTTCCATCATGCAAAAAGGACGGCCCTGCGGCAAAGGCAATTTGTATGAATATTACTGCAAACTTGCTTGGCTTAGGCAATGCCGCCACACCGATGGGAATAGCTGCAATGAAAGAAATGTCAAAGCTGAATCCAACTGATACTGCAGACAATTCAATGGTAATGTTTGTTGTCATAAATTCTGCATCAATTCAGTTAATACCCACGTTTATGGCTACACTGCGTGCAAAATACGGCTCACCGTCTCCAATGGATATTCTTCCTGCTGTATGGATTACTTCTATCTGTGCATTAACTGTAGGAGTTTTAGCTGCAAAGCTTATGGAGGGAAAAAAGAGTGGATAAAATTGGGGTATATGCCATTCCTGTTGTAGTTTTTTTAATAATTATATTTGGCTTAATGCGTGGTGTACCACTGTTTGACACTTTTATTTCGGGAGCAAAAGAGGGATTTTCTTCGTCAATATCAATTTTACCTTCCCTTGTAGGACTTATGATGGCGGTATCTATGCTTAATGCCTCCGGTGCTTTAGATATCTTATCATCTATGTTAGCTCCGGCAGCTAATTTTTTGGGACTGCCGCCGGAGGTTTTACCGCTTGCACTTATTAAACCTGTTTCAGGCAGCGGTGCAACAGCGGTTTTGTCTCAAATATTTCAAAATAACGGTACAGAAAGTTTTGTGGGGAGAGTGGCGTCAGTAATGTCAGGTTCAACCGAAACAACTTTTTATGCTATTGCAGTTTACTATGGTGCTGTCAATATTAAGAAAACAAGGCATACTATTCCTGCGGCTGTAACAGCGGACTTAACAGCAATTATTGTTTCGGCATTAACCGTCAAAATGCTATTTTATAGATAATTATGAAAAATACATTTACATTTGCACTCGCAGGAAATCCTAACTGCGGAAAAACAACACTTTTTAATAATTTAACCGGTTCTACTGCTAATGTGGGAAATTGGCCGGGAGTTACTGTAGAAAAAAAAGTTGGAAGGGCAAAATATTTAAATGACGATATAAAAATAATTGATTTGCCGGGAATTTATTCAATTGTCCCATATTCCCCCGAAGAAGCAATAGCTGGAAAGTATCTTAAAAGTGACAGACCTGATTTAATTATTAATATCGTTGATGCCTCAAATATTGAAAGGAACCTTTATCTTACAACTCAGCTTATGGAACTGGATATTCCAATAGTAATTGCGCTTAATATGATGGATGTTGTGAGAAAAAGAGGGGATTTAATAAATTGCAAATTACTTTCAAAAAGTATGGGAATAAAAGTTGTTCCTATTTCGGCTTCAAAAGGGGAGGGGCTGGCTGAACTTCTCAAAGCGGCGGATGAAGAGGCAAAAAAACCTGCTGACCGCCGACATATTCCTATGCCTGTCGGTTTTATAAAAGATAAGGATACGGCTCTTGCTGATGCACGATATAAATACATAGAAAAAATCGTAAATGCGTCTGTGAAAAAACATAATTTATCAGTTAAAAGCGTAACCGAAAAAATTGATTTAATTGCTACAAACCGAGTTTTGGCTATACCGCTTTTTTTAATTATAATAATACTGATATTTTATATAACATTCGGTCCTGTGGGTTCTTTTTTAGTGTCATCTATGGAATTTTATATTAATTCAATTTGTTCGCCGCATATTGACAGCATACTGCGTTTTTTCGGTACGTCGGTTTGGGTAAGAAGTCTGATTTTAGACGGAGTTATTGCCGGAGTCGGCTCTGTATTAAAATTTTTACCGCAAATATTATTGCTGTTTTTACTTTTATCATTTTTGGAAGACAGCGGCTACATGGCGCGCGCCGCTTTTATCATGGATGCTCCTATGCGCAAAATAGGGCTTTCGGGTAAGTCTTTTGTTCCGCTTTTAATGGGATTCGGGTGTACAGTACCCGCGGTAATGGGAACCCGTATTTTGGAAAACGAAAAGGATAAACGTCTTACTGTTCTGATAACACCTTTTATGTCATGCAGTGCAAAAACACCGATTTACGCTTTATTTATAGGGGCTTTTTTTGAATCACACCGTACTATTGCAATGCTTAGTATTTATCTTTTCGGAATAGTAATGGGGATTTTATCTGCTCTATTACTAAAAAACAGTGTTCTAAAGGGCAAATCAGCACCTTTTGTAATGGAACTGCCCGATTACAGACTTCCGTCAATAAAAACTATTTCTATTCATGTAAAAAGGAGAATTAAAGATTTTCTGCAAAAAGCGGGAACTACTGTATTTATTGCTACTGTTTTAATTTGGGTTCTTCAGCATTTATCAGTTGATTTTCAGATGACCGCGGACAGCTCTAAAAGCTTATTATCTTTATTTGGAAAAACAATTGCACCGATTTTTACACTTTGCGGTTTTGGAGAGTGGAAACCGGCCGTTTCGCTTCTTGCAGGCTTGGTTGCAAAAGAATCTGTTTTAAGCTCTATGGGGGTTTTATATGGAGGAAATCTAAAAGCGGCTTTACAAATGAGCTTTACCCCGATAAGTGCTTGCTCATTTATAATTTTTGTTTTATTTTATACTCCATGCATAGCTTCACTTTCTGCGATAAGGCGTGAAATGGGAGGTGTAAAGTGGGCGGCGGTGTCCGCTTTATATCAATTTGCTACGGCTTGGTACTGTTCGGCAATGTTCTATCAAGGGGCAACATTGATACAACATTTCATATAATGAAAAGAGTTTCGAATTTATATTCGAGGCTCTTTTTATATTTAATAAATACTGTTAAAAATTTATCAAATGTTATTGCATAATCAAAAAAAAGTTGTTATAATTTGAAATCGTAAAGGCTGGGGAGGGCCTGAATTATGATTTTAGCATTGGATATAGGAAATACAAATATAACTATTGGCGTTTATGACGATAAAGAACTTTTATTTGTATCAAGAATGGCAACAGATTGTTCCCGTATGGAAGACCAATATGCAATAGAACTTAGGGATATATTGGAGATTTATGATATTCGTATAAAAGACATTGAAGGAGCCGTAATCAGTTCTGTTGTACCTCCGGTGAATGAATACATTGTCAGAGCTATTAAAAAGCTTACAAATGTTGAACCCATATGTGTAGGCTGCAATACAAAAACTAACATAACAATTGATGAAGAAAGAAAAGAAATGGTTGGCGCTGATTTAATTGTCGGATGTGTTGCCGCCGCTAAAATATACGACGGCCCCTGTATTGTTTTGGATATGGGTACTGCAACAACACTTGTTGTATTGGACAGAAATAAAAAAATGCTCGGCGGAGCCATTGTGCCCGGGGTGGGAATATCAATGGATGCTCTAACACGGAAAACAGCACAGCTTCCAAGTATCAGTCTTCAGCCGCCGAAACATGCAATCGGAGGAGATACAATCGAATGTATGCGTTCAGGAATACTTTTGGGTACAGCGTGCATGATTGACGGTATGATTGACAAAATGGAAGAAGAACTTGGCGAAAAATGCAGTTTAATTGCGACCGGCGGTCTTTCAAGAGAAATAGTTCCGCTTTGCAGACATAAAATACATTTTTGTGACATACTTCTGCTTGAAGGACTTAGAACTATATACGAAGATAATAAATAATAATAAAAAATATCGCCGTGACTATTAATCTAATCACGGCGATATTTTAGCAGTTTCAATTAATTATTTATGATATTTTTCAACAATATCTTTTACAGCATCTACTACATACTGCACTTCTTCATCTTTCATTGTAGGATACAGCGGAAGCGAAATAATACGGTCAAAGTGCTTTTCAGCGTTTGGAAAATCACCTTTTTTGAAGCCGTAACGGCTTGTGTAGGCGCTCATATATGTTACAGGTATAAAGTGTACGCTTGTTCCAACGTTTCTTTCATTCAGTTCAACAATGAATTGGTCACGGTCTATTGTTAAAAGTTCAGGAACTATGCGCATAACATACAAATGCCAGCAGTGGGTTGTATATTCCGGAACAAACGGCGGTTCGACCGCATCAATTTTACTGAATTCTTTTTGATATATTTCGGCAATTTTAAGTCTTGCAGCCTGCATTTCTTCAAGTCGTTCCAACTGCTTTAAACCCAAAGCCGCTTGAATATCAAACATATTGTACTTAAACCCGGGCTCACATATATCATATTTCCATGTTCCGCCTTTTGCATAGCGATTCCATGCGTTTTTGCTCATACCTTGACCTGCAAAAATTCTTGCCTTGCGGTCAATTTCGTCATCGTCGGTAACGAGCATCCCACCGTCACCTGTGCAGAGGTTTTTGGTGGCGTAAAAACTATAAGAAGCCGTACCCTGCAGTTTGTTTCCGATAAGTCTTCCTTTATAGCGGCTCCAAAGTGCATGTGCCGCATCTTCGGAAACGAATAATCCGTGTTTATCTGCGATATCATAAATCCTGTCTAAATCACAGACTTGACCGCTGTAGTGAACAGGGACTATCGCTTTTGTTTTTGCGGTTATTTTCTTTTCAATATCATCAGGGTCAATACAGCCTGTTTTATAATCTATATCCGCAAAAACAGGTTTTGCACCGGTGTGAATGATTGTGCTTGCGGTAGAAGCAAATGTCATTGGAGTAGTAATAACTTCGTCACCTGCACCGATTCCTTTTGTAAGAAGCGCAACATGAAGAGCGGCTGTGCAGGAATTCATTGCTACAGCGTGCTTTGCACCCAAATACTCAGCAAACTTTTTTTCAAATTCATTTGTACGCGGGCCTTTTGCTACCCAACCCGATTTCAAGGTCTTTACAACTTCGTTAATTTCAAGGCTGGTTAAATTTGGGACATTGTATGGAATGAAATTCTCTCTTTTCACAAAATTACTCATTATAATTCCTCTTCTTTTGGTTTAAATATTATTATCTGTAATTTTATACAATTAAACAGATTAAATCATAATACGATTAATATTTATTGTCAACTATAATAGTTTGCAAAATATTGACTAAAGGAAATGTACGATATATAATGTACAGGTTAAAGCAGAATAATATTTTAGGTAAAGAATGGTGTTATATGAACAACACAAATAAGTATTTTGCACATTCAAGTGCATGCGTTGATGAAGGCGCTCAAATTGGAGATAACACTAAGATATGGCATTTCTGCCATATAAGCAGTAACTGCAAAATCGGCAAGAATTGTTCGATTGGGCAGAATGTTTTTGTTGCGCCGGGTGTTAAAATAGGAAATAACTGTAAAATTCAAAATAATGTATCGGTTTATGAAGGTGTTGAATTAGGCGACTATGTCTTTTGCGGCCCTTCAATGGTATTCACAAATGTACAGCGTCCACGTTGTAAGTATCCTCAGCGCGGTGCGGCTTTTTATGCCCACACGCCCGTTGGCGAGGGTGCGAGCATTGGTGCTAATGCCACAATTGTGTGCGGCCACCGCATAGGCAAAAATGCTTTTATTGCGGCAGGAAGCATTGTAACAAAAGATGTACCCGATTATGCTATAATGATGGGTACACCCGCGCGCCAGCACGGATGGGCGTGTGAGTGCGGAGAAAAACTCGACGATAACTTAATTTGCCCAAAATGCGGCAGAAGATATGTGCAGGCTGAAAACGGTCTACAGGAGGAAACAAAATAATGGAAAAGATAGCGTTTAACGACCTTAATGCGCAATACCGCCATTTAAAAAAAGAAATTGATAAGGGAATTGCCGATGTAATAAGCGGCTGCCATTTTATTTCCGGTGAGCAGACAGTACAGCTTGAAAAAGAGCTTTGCGACTATACTGGACGCAAATATTGTGTAAGTACAAGCAACGGAACAGATTCTCTTTTAATGCCGCTTATGGCAAAAGGAATTGGTACGGGAGATGCTGTATTTGTTCCTGCATTCACTTTTTTTGCTACGGCTGAAGTAGTAAGCTTGTTGGGTGCGACACCTGTTTTCTGTGATGTTGAGGAAGATGCATTTAATATGAACCCCAAATCACTTTTAAAGCAGATTGAAAAAGTTAAAAATGAGGGGAAATTAATTCCTAAAGCGGCTATAGCGGTTGATTTATTCGGTCAGCCGGCGGATTTTATTGAAATTGAAAAGATTTGTAAAGAAAACGGATTAATGCTTATGGAAGACGCGGCACAGGGATTTGGCGGCAAAATAGGCAGCAGAATGGCTTGCAGTTTCGGTGATGTTTCCGCAACAAGCTTTTTTCCCGCAAAAGCACTCGGATGTTACGGTGACGGCGGCGCTGTCTTTACAGATGACGAAGAAATGTATAAACTGCTTCTTTCAATCCGTGTTCACGGAAAAGGAGCATTCAAATATGAAAATGTACGTATCGGCTTAAACGCAAGACTCGATACGCTTCAAGCTGCGATACTTCTTCCTAAACTTCATGAGTTTGACAAGGAAACACAGCATCGCAATTGGGCGGCGGGCTTATATGCAAGCCTTTTAAAGGATAAATTTGAAATACCGTTTATAAAGGACGGATATTTTTCAAGCTTTGGATATTATACTCTTAAAGCAGAAAGTGAAGAGCAGAGGAGCAAAATTATGGATACATTAAAAGCGGCGGGAGTGCCGTCTATGATTTACTATCCGATGCCGCTCCATCTGCAAAAAGTTTATAAACCGCTTGGATATCAAGAGGGCGATTTCCCTGTGAGCGAAAAGCTCAGTAAAACAGTATTCAGCCTGCCTATGCATGGCTATATCACAGAAGATGTTATAAATTATATTGGCAAAACAATGCAAAATATCTAATGAATTTAAGGAGAATTTATATGTCAAACGTGAAAACGGAACTCTTAAATAAAATTCAGGACAAATCTGCTGTTGTTGGTATCGTCGGACTCGGTTATGTCGGACTTCCGCTTGCTGTTGAATTTGCAAAAGCAGGTTACAAAACAATCGGTTTTGATGTCCAGGATAAAAAAGTTGATGCAGTAAACGCCGGACATAACTATATCGGCGATATAGTTGGCGATACTCTTAAAAAAGTAGTTGAGAAAGGCACATTTTCCGCTACAAGTGATTTTTCGTTTATTAAAGGAGTTGACGCAGTTGCAATAGCTGTTCCAACACCCCTTGATGAATATCAACAGCCGGATATCAGCTATGTAAAAGGTTCTACCGAATCCGTTGCAAAATATTTGCACAAAGGAATGGTAGTTATACTTGAATCAACAACATATCCCGGTACAACAGAGGAACTTTTAAAGCCAATTCTTGAAGAAAGCGGCTTAAAATGCGGCGAAGATTTCTACCTCGCATTTTCTCCCGAACGTGTAGACCCGGGCAATAAACAATACAAAACAAAGAATACCCCCAAAGTTGTCGGTGGTATTGGAGAAGACGGAACTCAAGTAGCGGCTACCCTTTACCGCAATGTTCTTGAGGGCGGAGTATATGAAGTTTCTTCACCGGCTGTTGCCGAAATGGAAAAACTTCTTGAAAATACCTACCGTAATATAAACATAGGTTTGGCAAATGAAATGGCTATTATCTGTAATAGAATGGGTATAAATGTTTGGGAAGTTATCGAAGCTGCAAAAACTAAACCTTACGGTTTCCAAGCATTCTATCCGGGCCCGGGACTCGGCGGTCACTGCATTCCGCTTGACCCATTCTACCTTACTTGGAAAGCACGTGAATTTGATTATCACACCCGCTTAATCGAAACATCCGGAGAAATTAATACAGGAATGCCGGAATATGTTGTCGACAGAGCAATGAAAGTTTTAAACCGCAATAAAACAGCTATGAACGGCGCAAAGGTTCTTGTTTTGGGCGTTGCTTATAAATCCGATATTGATGACTACCGTGAAAGCCCGGCACTTAATGTAATTGACCACCTAATTAAACAGGGTGCGGATACAACTTTCTATGATCCGTACATTTCTGAATATAAGCACAAGGGGAAAATTCATAAAGGTGCTGAAAAGCTTACTGACGATATGCTTAAAAATGCTGATATTGTTGTTATCTGTACAGCACATTCATGCTTTGATTATGATAAAATTCAAAAGCTTTCCAAAGAAGTTTTCGATACCAGAAACGCAATGAAAGATGTTAAGAATCGTTCAAACATTGAACTGCTATAATTTTATTTTCCCCCGTTTCGGTAAGTAACGGGGGAATTTTGCGTTGAGAACTTTTTATGATATATTATTATTAACGGTTATTATACAAATTTTCGGAAAGAACAAAATAATAAAGGAGATTAATTATGAAAAAGCTTCATTTTGCTCTTATAGGCTGCGGCAGAATTTCAAAAAACCATGTAGCGGCCGCTATAGCAAATAAAGAAACTATGGAATTAGTCGCAGTTTGCGACCCGATTTTGGAAAAAGCAGAAAAAAAGGCTAATGATTATTTTGAAGCAACAGGGAAAAAACCTGCTATATATGCTGACTATAAAAAAGCACTCAAAGAGCAGGAAATCGACTGCTGTTCAATCGCAACAGAAAGCGGATATCATGCAGAAATCGCTCTTTACTGCATAAGCAAAGGTAAAAGTGTATTAATAGAAAAACCAATGGCATTAAGCACTGCAGACGCTGAAAAAATGATTAGTGAAGCTAAAAAACAGGGAGTAACTTTAGGTGTATGTCACCAAAACAGATTTAACGCTCCAATTCAGGAACTGCACAAAGCACTGGACGACGGACGTTTCGGAAAATTGGTTAACGGTACGGCTCGTATTCTTTGGAATCGCGGAATGCAGTATTATGAGCAGGCTCCGTGGCGCGGTACTTGGGCACAGGACGGCGGTACACTGATGAACCAGTGCATACACAATATTGATCTTCTTCAGTGGAGTTTAGGCGGAGAACCCGAAACAGTAATGGCAATGACAGGAAACTTCCTTCGCGACATACAGGCGGAAGATTTCGGCGCAATATTAATCCGGTTTAAAAACGGAGCAATCGGAATGGTTGAAGGCACAGCGTGCGTATATCCTAAAAATCTTGAGGAAACTCTGTCTATATTCGGAGAAAACGGCGCGGCAGTTATCGGCGGACTTGCAGTTAACCGTGTTGAAACTTGGAACTTTAAAGAATCGGCAGAACAGGACAAATCCGTTGAAGCTTTGGCGGGAACAGACCCGAAAGATGTTTACGGAAGCGGACACAATTTGCTTTACGCAAACTATATTAATGCTGTAAATACACATACCGACCCGCTTGTCAGCGGTACGGAAGCAATAAAAGCCATGAAGATAATTCTTGCGGCTTATAAATCACAAAAAACAGGTCAGCCTGTTAAATTTGACGACTTGAGCTTCTCAACACTCGATATGAGTGATTCTGATGTCCGCTATAATTAATTCGAGGTAATATGATGAAGATAGTAACAGTAGTAGGCGCAAGACCTCAGTTTATTAAAGCATCTGTTGTTTCTGCGGCTTTAAAACCTCTTTGTACAGAGGTTATTGTCCATACAGGTCAGCATTACGACCACAATATGTCCGATGTGTTTTTTGAGGAACTTTCAATACCGAAGCCCTCTTATAATTTGGGAGTGGGTTCCGGTTCACACGGACACCAAACGGGCGAAATGCTTATGAAAATAGAAGACGTACTGCTTGAAGAAAAGCCTGATGTTATGCTTGTTTACGGGGATACAAATTCAACCCTTGCCGGGGCTTTGGCGGCATCTAAACTCCATATTCAGGTGGCGCATATCGAGGCAGGACTTCGTTCATACAATATGCGTATGCCTGAAGAACAAAACAGAGTATTGACCGACCACATTTCGAAGTGGCTTTTCTGCCCGACAGCAACGGCGAAAGATAACCTTAAAAAAGAGGGCATAATAGATGGAGTAAGCATAAGCGGCGACGTAATGCTTGATTCCGTTCTTCACTTTTTAAAAGTGGCTCAAAATAATCCGCAAAAAACCGCTATATTTGAACAGCTTAAAATTAGGCCTAAAAATTATCGCCTTGCAACAATTCACAGGGCGGAAACAACTGACGGCGGATTAGATGCAATTATCAGAATTTTTAAAGCATTTGAAAAGCTTCCGCAACTTGTGGTACTGCCTATTCATCCGAGGACAAGGCCGCTTGCGGAAGAGGCAATTAAGAAATGCGGCTTTAAAAACATTAAACTGATTGACCCTGTCGGTTATCTTGAAATGCTGCTTTTAACTTCAAATGCTTGTCAGGTTCTGACCGATTCGGGCGGACTTCAAAAAGAGGCATGGTTTATGAAAGTACCATGTATTACTTTAAGAAAAGAAACCGAATGGGTGGAAACACTTGAAGGTAATTGGAATGTACTCGCGAAGTTAACAACGGAAGATATTTTCACTAAGTCAATGCATACGATTGTAGATGAATCAGCAAGGAAAAAAATGCCGTTCGGCGACGGAAAAGCTTCTGAAAAAATTGCTTCCGCTTTGGCGCGAGAGTTTTAAAGATATATTCTTAACAGCAAGGGGTAGTTTATGAATATCATTTATATCAATCATTATGCCGGTTCAAATATTCACGGAATGGAGTTTAGACCGTATTTTATGGCTAAACGTTGGGCAGAAGCCGGCAACAAAGTAACGATTGTCGCAAGTTCTTATTCCCATCTGCGTACTAAAAATCCCGATATGCAGGGTAAGAAAACAATGGAGCAGAATATTGACGGGATTCGCTATTTTTGGATTGAGGGCAACGAATACCATGGCAATGGTGTAGGACGAATAAAAAATATGCTTTCGTTTATCTGCGGACTTTATAAATATAAAGATGAAATAGCCGCAGAAGGAAAGCCTAACGCAGTAATAGCATCCTCGACATATCCGCTGGATATTTACCCGGCACATAAAATTGCAAAAAAATACGGAGCAATGCTTATTTACGAAGTACATGACCTTTGGCCGCTCAGTCCAATTGAACTCGGCGGTATGAATCCGCATCACCCGTATATTATGATGATGCAGTCGGCGGAAAATTATTGTTATAAACACAGTGATTATGTTGTTTCTCTTTTGCCCTGTTCAAAGGAGCATATGGTTGAACACGGACTGAAACCTGAAAAGTTTGTTTGTATTCCAAACGGTATCGTAAAAGCGGATTGGGAAAAACCTATGTCAGACCCGCCTGTTTATTTTGATAAGCTTAAAAAGTACCACGATGAAGGCTATTTCTTAATCGGATATACCGGTGCTCATGGTATTGCCAATGCACTTGACAGCTTTGTTGAGGCAGGAGAAAAACTGCGTGACAAGAAGATTAAACTTCTTTTAATCGGCCCCGGCCCGGAAAGAGAACGCCTTGTTCAAAAAGTAATTGATATGAATTTAGGGGATACGGTCGAACTTCTTGAACCGGTAAAACGCGGACAAGTTCCCGAACTCTTAAACCAAATGGATGCACTCTATGTCGGCTTACAGCGTCAGCCGCTTTTCCGTTTCGGAGTAAGTCCCAATAAATTAATGGATTATATGATGGCGGCAAAGCCGGTAATTTTCGCTATTGAAGCTGGGAATGATATGGTTGCAGATGCTGACTGCGGTATTTCAATACCACCGGAGGACAGTTCTGCTATTGCAGAAGCGGCAATAAAACTTTCTTCTCTTTCCAAAGAAGAACTTACAAAAATCGGACAGCGCGGCAAAGAATATATTCTAAGAAACAATGAATACGATGTGCTTTCTAAGAAATTTCTCGATGTGTTTTCAATGCCATTTTAATTTTATATGATATATCGCACTTTTTCTATGAATGTTATTTTAAATCTTTAGCATAAGCTGACGAGCATAATAACTAAGGGTGACATCAATAAAAAACTGATGTCACCCTTAAAAATATGATTTTTTACAATCCAAGTTCTTTTATTTTATCACGAAGTTTAATAAAATCATCAAATGCACCGGGTTTGTTGTTAGGGTTGCGGAGCAGTGCAGCGGGGTGCAGGGTAGCCATCATTAAAACACCGCTCTTTTCAAAGAAAATACCATGTTCTTTTGTTATTTTCATATCAGGTTTAATGAGCTTCATTGCGGCAATTCTTCCTAAACAAACAATTATTTTAGGTTCTATAAGCTTAACTTGATTACGAAGCCAGTTTATGCAAATATCCTGTTCTTCGGGCAGCGGGTCACGGTTTTTCGGTGGCCTGCATTTTACAATATTGGCTATGTAAATATTAGTGTGCCTGTCCAAATCCACAGCGGCAAGCATTTTATCGAGCAGCTGACCGCTTCTTCCGACAAACGGTTCACCTTGCAAATCTTCATTTTCCCCGGGACCTTCACCGATAAACATAACTTTCGAATTTTCATTTCCAATTCCGAAAACAAGATTGGTACGGCCTTTGCAAAGCTCACATTTATTACAATTCAGACAAGCTGATTTCAGTTCTTCCCAATTATCAAACAATTAAAATCCACCTTTCAATTTGCTATAAATTATTATATCATAGTATGTGGTTGGTAAACAATAAAATGTCCTATCTTGTTGTAATTTTTTATATTTTGAGGTACAATAATCAAGTGACTATAATAATAAATTTATATAGAAAAATATAGGAGATGTTTATATTGAAAATAATGGTAGAAACGTCAGCTCGTCACATCCATCTTACACAGGAGGACTTGGATACCCTGTTTGGTAAAGGCTATAAGCTGACACCGAAAAAGGATTTATCACAGGTTGGCCAGTTTGCTTGCGTCGAAAAAGTTGAAGTTGTGGGATCAAAGAAATCCATGAAAATGTCCATTCTCGGACCTGTTCGTCCCGAAACACAGGTTGAGCTTTCAAGAACCGATGCACGTTCAATCGGCATTGATGCTCCGACAAGAATGTCATCGGATTTGGAGGGAACACCCGGCTGTAAGGTAATCGGACCCAAGGGCGAAATTACAATTGACCACGGTGTTATTGTTGCAAAGCGCCATGCTCACTTTACACCTGCACAGGCAATTGAATATGGTGTTGTCGACGGTCAGAATATCCAGATTAAACTTGATTACAACGACCGCGCTTTGATTTTCGGTGATGTTATCGCTCGAGTAAGCAAAACAGCAGGTCTTGCAGTTCATATTGATACCGATGAAGCTAACGCGGCAGGTCTTCCGGGAACTGTTGACGGCGAAGTCATTCTTTAGTTTTTAAAACATAAATAAAAAAGAGAGTCGGTGTTCCTGATAAGGAATACTCGGCTCTTTTTGAATTTAACCTTGAATTTTAATGTAAAATAGTTTATAATATCTTAGTTGGTATTTGTAAAGCAAGGCAGAGATGCGTGCAGTAGGATATGCAGGCGGATGGGCTCTGTGCGGCGGGGCTCCGTGAATCATGTCAGGCGGGGAACCGAGCAGCATTAAGCGGATATCCCCGTGCGATACAGGCGGTCTGTTCGTCTGCATATCCTAATGCATGATAAACCGTATATAACGGTCTGTCTTGCTTTCAATTTGTCTAAGGGTGGTGTTCGCATGTATCAGGTTTTATACAGAAAATGGAGACCTAAGGTGTTTTCCGATGTTGTCGGTCAGCCGCAGGTTACCGTTACTCTGAAAAACGAACTGATGTCAGGACGTATCGCCCATGCGTATTTATTTACAGGTTCAAGGGGAACAGGGAAAACTACATGTGCAAAAATTTTGGCTAAAGCCGTTAACTGTCTAAATCCGGTTGAAGGCGACCCATGCGGCGAATGTGAAATCTGCCGCGGAGTTGAAAACGGCTCGGTGATGGATATAGTCGAAATAGATGCCGCAAGCAACAACGGTGTTGACAATATACGTTCTTTACGCGAAGAAGCTAATTTTACGCCTGCATCCGCAAAATACAGAGTTTATATAATAGACGAAGTTCATATGTTGTCGCAGGGCGCGTTTAATGCTCTTTTAAAAACGTTGGAAGAACCACCGGCACATGTGATTTTTATTCTTGCTACAACGGAAGTACATAAACTTCCCGCAACTATATTGTCCCGCTGCCAGCGTTTTGATTTTAGACGTATTCCGCCAAATGAAATAGCGGATAGACTTATTTACGTTACTAATGAAGAAAATGCAGAAATTGAGATGCAGGCTGCACTTTTAATTGCGCGTCTTGCAGATGGCGCTCTTAGAGATGCACTTTCATTACTTGACCAGTGCCTTGGCAGAAGTAAAAATATAACTGTAAATGTTGTTAACGAAACAGCAGGTCTTGTCGGCAGGGAGCATTTGTTTACATTAACTGATTCAATAAAAAATCACGATTGTGCATCTGCCTTAAAAATGATAGATGAACTTCATAAATCCTCAAAAGATATGGCAAGGCTGTGCGAAGAACTTTCGTCGCATTTGCGCAATTTAATGCTTATTAAAACAATGAAAAATGCGCAAAGCATGATTGCTGTATCTGACGATGAATATGAAAGCCTAACAAAGCAGGCACTTTCAATGAATTTGTCTGTTATAATACATTCGCTTGATACAATGCAGTCTGCATTGGAAAAAATGTACCGCGGAGGTAACCGCCGCATAGAATTTGAAATGGCAATGATTTGTTTGTGTTCGCCTGAACTTGATTCAACGCCTCAGGCATTAATTCGCCGTATTGAGGCGCTTGAACATGGGACGGTTACAAAAACACAGATAAATAAAACCAAGCCTGTAAAAACTGAAAAATCAATTAATGATAAATCAAAAGTAAATGAAAAAATAAAAGAAGAAAAAAAGAATATTAACAAAGACGAAATTTCATTACCGAAAAAACAGGAAGAGCCGAAACACAATACTTCGGACAGTAAGAAAAACTTACAGGAAAATGCTGTTCAGCTTAAAGAATGGCCTGAAATTTTGCAAATAGTAAAGAATTATTCACATACAATTGCGTCTGCATTTACTGGTTCTACTGCGTATATAAGCGGCCCGTATGTGCTTATCGATGCACCTAATGAAATTGCATTTCGATTACTTCGCGAATCTGCTCAGCGTGATAATATGCGCAATGCCATTCGTCAGGTAACGGGAACATTTTATAATTTAGGACCTTATAAAAAACATTCAAAGGAAAAGAAAACAGACCCGCTTTCAGAACTTGCAGAGTTTGCAGAGGATGCGGGTATTGAAGTAATTAAAAACAGTGATTAATCAGGAGGAGTTTTATATGAAAGCAAGATTACCACAAGGTTACGGCGGAGGCGGAGCTTCAAATTTACAGCAGCTTGCAAAACAGGCACAGAAAATTCAAGAAGATATGGATAAAACAACCGCTGAACTTGAAGCTAAGGAGTATTCCGCAACATCAGGCGGGGACGCTGTTAAAGCTATCGTAACAGGAAAAATGGAAGTTAAATCTATAGATATTAAACCTGAAGTAGTTGACCCTGAAGATGTTGAAATGCTTTCAGATTTGGTAATGGCTGCGGTTAACGAAGCACTCCGTTCAGCTGCGGCAGACAAAAGCGAGAGAATGGAGAAAATTTCCGGCGGATTGAATATTCCGGGGATGTTATAATTATGTCGTCTTATAACGTTGCACCTTTATCAAGCTTAATTGAACAATTTGAACGGTTACCCGGTATCGGGCATAAAACAGCACAACGTTTGGCGTATCATGTGCTTGGACTTTCAAAAGAGGAGTCGCAAAATTTTGCAAATGCAATTATTGAAGCACACGACAAGATACACTATTGTAAAATATGCTGTAATTTAACCGATAAGGAGTTATGTCCTATATGCAGTAACGAAGCAAGGGACAAGTCAACTATTTGTGTTGTAGAAGACCCCCGCGACGTTATTGCATTGGAGCGTACAAATGAATATAAGGCAGTATATCATGTCCTACACGGCGCTATATCACCTCTTAATGGTATTGGACCGGATCAGCTTTGTATTAAAGAACTTTTGGTGCGTGTTAATAATGACTCCGTCAAAGAAGTAATCATGGCAACTAATCCCACAGTAGAGGGCGAAGCAACCGCTATGTATATTTCACGCTTGTTAAAACCACTTGGTGTAAAAGTTACAAGGCTTGCTTATGGAATACCCGTTGGCGGAGATTTGGAATACGCTGACGAAGTTACTCTTTCCAGAGCAATGGAAGGGCGAAGCGAAATATAGTTGACATAATACTTGACATTCCGTTTTTATTGTGTTATGCTCAAATACCAAAATAAAATTGACAGGAGGCTTTTTTGTGGTAAAAGAAAGTTTTAAAACAATATCAAAAAATAAAAAAGCCTTTCATGACTATTTTGTAGAGGAAAGTATGGAAGCCGGAATAGAGCTTTGCGGAACAGAAGTAAAATCTATCCGCAATTCACAGGTTAACTTAAAAGATGCATGGTGTTCCATAGATGAAGGGGAACTTTTGATTAACGGTATGCATATAAGTCCGTATAAGCACGGAAATATTTTTAATCAAGACCCAATGAGAGTGCGACGCCTTTTAATGCATAAAAAACAGATTATGCGTCTTTTTGGTCTGGTTAAGCAGGATGGATATTCATTGATACCGCTTTCAGTATATCTAAAAGGCTCTTTGGTTAAAGTTCAGGTCGGACTCTGCAAAGGTAAAAAGCTATATGATAAACGTGCAGATATGGCAAAAAGAGCAGCTAAACGTGACGTGGAGCGTGCAATGAAAGAAAAAAATAGGTAATCGGTTCTCTTGTATTTTAGCCATGATATCTGATATAATATAATTAATATATTTTAGATTTTTATTATATGGGGATGTAAAGGTTTCGACGGGGATTGTGAGCCTTAGTAAGCGAGTAGCGGTGCGGAACCGCTATAAAATCCGTAAATTTTTAAAATTAAACAACAACAATAAAGTTGCTTACGCAGCTTAATTAAGCTGCCGTCTTTACCGAGAGCACCGCGGCTCGGATAAAGGCGTCGATTAGCGGTGAACGTGAACTGAGGAATGTCTTTACCTTGGTCATGACTTAAAGGCTACTGAAACGTAAAGCCTGCCTTTGGGCGTTACGCAGAGGGAATGTTAAAACAACGGCTACACTCGTAGAAAGCTTTGGTAAGTGATTTTCGGACACGAGTTCGACTCTCGTCATCTCCACCATAAAGAAAAGGACGCCAATAGGCGTCTTTTTCTTTATTAAGAGTATGTCCGCAGGCGAACACAAGTGCAGAGAAAGGGAAATAATAAAAAGAAGGATATATAGTAAAGAAAAAATGAATCAGACGCGGAACGCGGGCAAAAAATGGGATAACCGACTCTCGTCATCTCCACCAAAAATAAAAGGACGCCTATTGGCGTCCTTTTCTTTTTATCAAGAGTATGGCCGCAGGCGAACACAAGTGCAGAGAAAGGGAAACAAGAATTGACATCTTTCCGCATTTTTATTGCTATTTATTTGACTTTGGAATACAATAATCGTTTTGGCGTGCTATTATACAAGTAAAGTATTCGGCAGGGGCATGTCCCCCTCTCGGCTATGGAAAACTCTCAGGGAAAATGAATTTCCCACAGCCAATCCACTCCCGCACTGTAGAAACAATTCTGAAAAAAATACAGCTTCTAACCTATATTTTAACTGTAAATCTGTGTTATCTTTCAGCCTATCGCGGAAAAAGAGTGGATGTTTAACTTCAAAGTTATTTGAAAAGGGGGATAGATGCCAAAGCTTTTCGATAAAAGAGCTGATATTGGTAAATATATGTCAAATTTAAACATCTTATTAATGTTGTTGGTGTACATAGCAATTGCGATGTCGATTATTATTTCGCACATTTTCATCGGTTATTCCATTAAGAACTATGAAAATAATCTCACAAGAAAGAAAAAATTTTGGTTAAATGTATTCAGTGAATGCAAAAACAGTGGAACATATCTACTGAAAAAAGGTCTCATAAAAAAGCTGAAAGATGCAACTATGCTTGAGGCTTTCAGTGATGCCTACAATGAGGCTCGTGAAGATAATTCGGATATAAAAAGGATTCTGTATGACAACCGGGCTCAAATAGCAGAGCTAGGCTCAAAATTACGCAGCAATACGATGCGTGCCTTTTTTGCATATATGCTTACCGGTTTTGACTTGCGAAAACCCATAGATCATCAGCATTTTGATGATATAATGCTGAGGTATCTGTCATACGGTTCTGTTTATGTACGCGAAAACGCACTTTTGGCATTGCTCAGTTTCGGAAATGAGAAAAAAATCGCTGAAGCTTTTATCAGTCTGTCCGAAAACAACATTTATCATAGCGAAAAGCTTCTGGGGGATGATCTGCTCAAATTTACCGGAGACCAAGCAAAATTGGCAGAGGAACTCATGGATGTTTTCAGCAAGCTCAACAATTGTTTTAAAGTTGCTGTGATAAACTTCCTGCGATACACAGGGAACCATAATTACGACATTGATTTCAGAAATATGCTTGATAGCAGCGATATTTCCATAGACATTATGTGCTGTATCATCAGGCTTCTCGCAAAGTTTTACAGTCTCCAAAATGGCGAAGCAATTCTAAAAGTGCTTGAGAATAACTATAACAGTGAGAACTGGGAACCCGCCGCAGTCGCCGCTTCGTCGCTTGTACCTTATGACTTTGACAACGTCGTACAAGCACTTATCGGAGCGCTGAATTCGAAGACTTGGTATGTAAGAGCAAATTCCGCCAAATCTCTTGCTGCCATGAGAATATCTGACGCGTATATATTCAAGGTCATCTGCGGAAACGACAGATATGCTATGGAGAAACTCACCTATGAGCTCTCAAAGATGGAGGTTGATGCGGTATAATGAACATTATTACCAACATTATTATTTTCTGTAATGTCTTTTTTCTTTTTTATCTTGTAGTCTACGCTTCATCTTTGCTGGTCAGCAATATGTACGGTTCGATAAAAATGTACAGATACAGAAAACTGGAAAGGCTTCATAACGAGCTTGACCACGAGTTCTATTTCCCAATCTCGATAATCGTACCGGCATACAACGAGAATGTAACGGCCATACAGACGATAAACAATCTTTTAAAGCTCGATTACAGACTTTTTGAGATCATTGTTGTCGACGACGGCTCCACCGACAATACAAAACAGCTTTTAATCGATACTTTCGGCCTTAAGCGCGACACTGATATGCCGATTAGATATCAGGTACCATGCCGTCCGATAAAAGAAGTGTATAAAGGCAAAAGCGGAAATATTCCGATTCTTTTGATTTCAAAGGAAAACGGAAGATGCAAGGCTGATGCTAACAACGCTGCAATCAACGTGATGTCGTATCCGTATTTTGTCTGTATGGACGCAGACGAAGTCCTTCAGCGCGATGCATTGAAATATGCAAGCAGAGCCATACTTGAAGAGAACAATGTGATCGGTATCGGCGGCAATATCAAAATATCGAACAATGTAAGTTTCGGAGATGCCATGCCGGTTTCGGCTTCCCTGGGGAAAAACTTTATATCTGATATGCAGATTCTGGAATATGGCAGAGCGTTTGTTGGCTCAAGAATTTTCCAGAACCTGATGAACTCCAACCTAATTATATCGGGAGGATACGGTGTGTTCAAAAAATCTGCCGTGGTTGCCGTTGGCGGATATGATCAGAAAAGCATTGGCGAGGACATGGAACTCACCATGAAACTGCACGAATATTACAGGAAAAACAAACTTCCCTACTCCATGAAATATGTGCCGGACAGCGTCTGCTGGACTCAGGCGCCGGAATCGCTGAAGGACCTGAAAAAGCAGCGAGAAAGATGGCACTGTGGACTGATGCAGAACTTCTGGAAATACAGAAGGATGCTACTCAATCCCAAATACGGAATAATCGGTATGTTAACTATACCCTTTATGATGTTATACGAACTGTACTGCCCATTCTTTATACTGCTTGGCTGGTTTACGATTATAGCCTCGACGATTTTGAAAATAATCAACGTACCTTATGTTGTTATCATTTCTCTTGTATACGTGCTTCTGGGAATACTGCTCACGATCACATCATTTATTGATAAACTATATATGAAAAGCGATTACTTTTCTGCCGTAGATGTTATTAAAGGGCTTGGCATTGCCATTATTGATGCGTTCTTCTTCCGTCCCTTCCTGTTTATTATCGAGTTCTTTGCCTTCTTCAAATACAAGAAGATATCGAAAAATTGGGTCTCCCCGAAACGAGTGCAGGTCAAGACGGAGTGAACTGTAATAATGTCAATATAGTAGACAGAAAAAAGTAAGATTAGATTAAAATATATTTGCTGAACTGTATTTCCTTTTCGTTTGGAGCAAGCATGAGGTTAGCAAAATGAGGTTTTTTGGAATTATAGAAACCTTCAATGTATTCAAAAGCAGCCATTTTAACTTCAGAAATGTTAATAAAAGACCTACGAAAAAACTCTTCCTGTTTTGCATACTTAAAAAAGGATTCCATTACAAAATTGTCCCAAGGATAGCTTTTTTAGAAAAAGATTGGATAATATTATTGTCATCACAGAATCTACAGAAGCTGATAGAAGTATACTGAGATCCTCTATCGGAATGGAACAAGATTGAATTGTTTGGTTTTATTACGAATATGTAAGGATACGACACAAAAATCACTACATTTTCTAATAATATAAAAATAATATTTTTTGTTGACATAGTATTACGGTTAGTGATATAATTATTACACTAACCGTAATACTATGTTTTTGGAGGAAAGCAGATTGAGAGACAGCGTAAAAGGTGGAGCCTTAACAGAAGTAACTTTCTTCATACTATTATCTTTATATACTCCAAATCACGGATATGGAATTATGAAATTTATAGAGGAGAAAACACAAGGTCGATTAGTTTTAGGAGCCGGCTCTCTCTATGGTGCAATTAACACTTTACAGGAACGCAGTTGGATTACACCTCTTGATGACGGAAAGGGTAGGAAAAAAGAATATGTAATTACAAAGACAGGTAAGGAAATGGCAGATATAGAGATAAAGAGATTAAAAAATCTAATTAGCATAGCTGAGGAGATTATGGGGGGTCAGGTATAATGAAAAAATATTGCCGCTTCTTTGGATGTTTTTTGGATGCCCAGGAAAACTGGTTAAATAAAATGGCTCAAAAAGGATATCGGCTAATAAGAACTGGCAAGATGACTTATGATTTTGAGAAATGCAAGCCCGGTGAATATCAATATGCTATTGAGTTTGTTGCACAACAGAGCTTTAAGAGTGAAAAGGAGTACCGCACATTTTTAGAAGCTCTTGGCTATAAAGTGTTCTATAAAAATATAAATCTCAACTTTTCAATAGGAAAAATCAAATGGAGACCATATGGAAGAGGTATGGGTCAAATTTCCACCAATCCCGGAAGCTATAACAAAGAGTTATTTATAGTTGAAAAGAAGAATGATGGTAAGCCATTCAATCTCCATACTATGAATTGCGATAAAGCTAATTATTATAAGCCATTAAGAAATGCTTGGCTGACAATTGCTGCTATATCTTTAGCCTTCGCTGTTTGGTTTTATATTGACACAAATTCTATTTCTAAAGAGGTAATTACATTAATCATATTAAGCTTGTTATGTTCTATACCAATGTTAAAATATCAAAAACGGATTTCATATTTTTCAGTTCAATCTAATACAGAAGAATAACCTTTCTAATATAATCATGTTTCAAAACTGGGTTATTATGTATTAAGATATTTTTCGAAACGCTTAGTCTGTCGAGCTGTAATTTCCGCTTGCTGCCTGTATGCTCATGCAATAGGTGAAAGGTAATTTACAATAGTGGAGAGTGAGCTTTTACAGACAAATTTTGGAGAGAACTTATATCGCAAAGCATTTAAAGAAAATTTATGATAAACATAAAGGCTGATGGAGATTAAATCCATCAGCCGTAAATTTATTTATCTTTAGTTGTACTTTTGTACGATTTTAACCTGTTATTGATGCAGTACATAAGATAATTAAGAGCAAAATCATCCACAAGCTGCATAATTATTCCTCCCGCTTCAGTTATCGGCGGGAGAAACTAATTAAACTTCTAACTTAACTAACAAACTCTCCATATGCATCTGCAGTTATCCCAGCTTAAAGGACGCCAGCAGCAAAGGCGGGAATCCCAGCAGCAGTTGTTACGCCAGCATCTGCAACAATTACACCTACGACACATTTATAATTCCTCCTTTCAATATGATTACTATATACTATGTATGCTTAGGACAGCTTGTCAATATTAGCCTATAGAATTTTTTATTATAATTCGTCGTATGAAAAGTTATATATCCTTTTTGTTGAATAGTAAATATTTTTTACACTAATCATAGTTTAATTTGTAAACAATCCTGATATAAACTTGAATAGTACCGCTATTTAGGTTATAATTAATCCAGTTTATATAAAAAAATGAATATATTGTTTATTCTTTGTAGGATTCAAAATTACGTACTGGAGTGAAGAAATTGAAAAGCTTCTGGAAGAAAATTATATTAACTGCAGTTTCACTCGTACTTTGTGCTGCGGTTATAATTGTGCCTTTACCAAGGTCAAATGTTTTTGCTGCAGCAACAGCAAGGACTACTGACTATTTAAATTTAAGAGAAGGAGTCGGACTTGATAAAAGGGTTATTTTAACTCTTACCAAAGGCGCCGAAGTGACAATTCTTGATAATTCTGATTCGTCTTGGGCGAAGGTTAAAACCACAAGCGGCAAAGAAGGCTATTGTCACAAAGATTACTTAATTATTACTAATGACTTAAAAAAGAATACAGCATCCGCTCAGACTGCGGAAAGTAAAGAAATTTCTGCGATTACTACCTCAAACCTTAATATGAGGCAGGGAGCAGGAACGCAAAATAAAATTATAACTACATTCAGCAAAGGAACTACATTAAAAGTACTTTTGTCAGATAATTCAGCATGGGTGAAAGTAGTTTCTCCCGACGGAAAACAGGGCTATTGCAACAGTGAATATTTGGATATTACATCTTCACCTTCAAAACCCAATAAGCCTTCAAATCAAATAAAACCGAAAATCCCCGATACAAAACCAAAGACAGGGAATAAACCCGATACGCAGAATCCGATTATAACCGCAAAAACCAAGGACTATTTAAACATGAGAGAAGGGCCGGGATTAAACTATAAAGTGATAGTAACTGTAACAAAGGGTGCTTCGCTTAAAGTTTTAGATAATTCAAATTCGCAATGGGCAAAAGTTCAGTCGGAAAGCGGAAAACAGGGCTATTGCAGTAAAGAATATTTGGATATCACTGTTTCTAATCCTGATACGAAATCCGTTGAAAATAATACTCCGCCTGCAGCTAAGCCACCTAATGAAGATACAGAAACCAATACCATTGTAGGAGCAACCGTTACAGCGGATTTGTTAAGATTTAGGGAAAGCCCAAGCTTAACTGCAAGAATAATAACAAATCTTCCTAAGAATACAGGACTTAAGGTTCTTGATACTTCAAATCCGGAATGGACCAAAGTTCAAACGTCAAACGGTCAAACCGGTTATGTTAGTACGCAATATATTAAAATACTCTACTCAAATGATGTAAGCACGGACAGCGGAACAAATGCTACCGGACTTTCGCTTTCAACTAATTTGCAGACAGTTCCCGCAGGAAAAACATTGTACATAAAAGCTGATGTAACCCCAAGTGGTACATATCTTAATTGGACAAGCAGCAATACATCGGTTGCAACGGTATCCAATGGCTATGTCTATGCGGTGTCTCCCGGAACTGCTGTAATTACAGCAAGTTCCGGAGCAGCTTCTGCCACATGTAATGTTACGGTAACAGAAGCTGAACCGGTTAAAACAGCCTATGCATCGCCGAATATTGCCGGAATAGGAACGACTGTAACATTAACAGCAGTTACCGACAATTCGCGTGACGGGGTTAATTTTGTAATTAATTTGGTGGACGGAACAACAAGAACTATGACAGCTGACTCATGCGTTCAGGAAACAGTCGGTAATACAGTAACAAAGAAATGGACTGTTACTACTACTTTTGATAAACAGGGAGATTATTCATTTACAGCGTACTCATCAAAGAATTTGAAAATGTCAAACGCAGGATTTAAATCCAATGCATTTGTATCTTCCAATAGTGATTTTAAATCCACTTCAAATGAAGAACGGCGGGTAAGCGACAAGATGATTGACCTAATAGCACAATGGGAAGGTTATCGTTCAACTGTTTATGCCGATATGCTCACTGCAAATCAAGTTCCGACTATAGGCTATGGCTGTACGTTTGGACAAAATGCACAATTTTACAATAATATGACTAAAACTGAAGCATGGTCAATGCTTGTAAATAAGATAAACAATTCTTACTATACGACCGAATTAAATCGAATGATTCAAAATAATAACTTCTTAATGAACCAGTATCAAGCTGACTGCTTAATCAGCTTTGCGTATAATGTAGGTGCAGGATACTTTAACAGCCGTGATGAAATGGATTTTCGAAGAATTATGAAAAATGCGGTTGTGCCGCCGACAATCAGTCCGGGCAACAGCATACCTGCAACTGTTACAATGAATACGGTAATGAGAAATGCGCCGGGACTTACCTGTGCGGAGATAGGGCAGGTTTCTAACGGAACTCAGGTAAATGTTACAGAATGCAGTTTTTCTGAAC
>ENA-UOOM01001080-UOOM01001080.1-fermentation-metagenome-genome-assembly--contig:-NODE-1080-length-27618-cov-7.113050_pt1 | contig 27618 bp, 27 predicted proteins | sample MGYA00245781_ERZ724031 | MGnify/ENA primary metagenome ERZ724031 (study PRJEB28704, sample SAMN03018317) | fermentation metagenome | biome: anthropogenic terrestrial biome; feature: soil; material... | reverse complement strand
TTGCATATTTATGCAACCCTTATGCAACAAAAAGGGGTTTTTGCAGTAGAACCAAGTGAGGAATGCTATCTATTTCTTTAAGCCCGTTGCTATCATATGAGCCACGGCCTCACCCTGCAAAAAGGCATTTTTAAAGCCTTTAACCTGAAAAGCGTCACCAATTAAATAAACATTTTTATGTCTGTTCTGCGCCTCAATATAGAGAGCATTATTGGGAGTAAATCCCGCAGCCAATACTATGTAATCAGCCTCCAAGCACTCATAAGCATCTTGCTGGATCTTTATCAGTAGTTGCTGCTCCTTTATTTCCACTACCTGGCTGGAAGTTCTTTTATTCACCTTACCCTCTTCCAATCGATTCATCAAATCGCGGCGATTCTTTTTTTCCATATCCGCCGCCAGATACTGGTTTTGCTCCACAATGGTGATTTGATTATTCCCCGCCAGGAGAAAATCTGCCACCTCGCAACCATTGCTGCCCCCGCCAATTATGACTACCCTTTTCCCTTTGATTTCCGGGTTCCTTTCCAATACCTCCCTGATAGCCAGGCAATAACTCTGATCCCATCCTGGAATCTGCGGCAAAAGCGGCTTGGAACCGGTAGCGATAAGCAGGTAGTCCGGGTTAAGCTCGGGCAAGTTTTCCAGATTAAAGGAGCAGTTCAGAAATACCTCCACTCCACTTTTCTCCACCTGTCTTATTAAATAATCACGCAGGGAAGCCACCCGGTGTTTGTGCGGGGGCAGACAGGCCAGATTCAAAAGACCGCCCAGGCTTTTTTCCTTTTCATATAACATTACACTAAAGCCCCTGGCCTTCAATGATAAAGCCGACTGCATACCAGCGGGCCCGCCACCTACTACCACAACATTGGCTTTGTGCAAAAGCTTTTTCCCTTCTTGGTAAAAATGCCGCTCACGCCCGGTAAGGGGGTTAACGCTACAATCCACCATCATGCCGCGGAAGTTGTTGTCAATACAGTTGTTGCAGCGTATGCAGGGGCGAATGTCTTCCGCTCCCGACTCGCGAACTTTATTAGGCCATTCGCTGTCCGCCAGCAGGCTTCGTCCCAGGAAAATGAAATCAGCCTGCCCACCGGCTATCAGTTGGTTGGCAAAAGCCGGGTTATTGAGCATTCCCCCGGCAATAACCGGAATATGTATCCACTTTTTCAACTCCCCGGCCAAATAAACCCTCCAGCCCTCTTTATAGGAAGCAGGTTCAATACTCTTAAGCCCGGATTCATAAGTCCCGGAGGAACAATTAATCAGTTCAACTCCCGTCTGTTCCAAATGCTGGCATATTTCTACACTTTCTTTTAGCTCCAGGCCACCGGGGACAAAATCATCCATATTTATCCGTACTGATATGATTAGCCCGGGACTGGAAGTCTTAATCTTTTTGATAATGTTTAAGAGGAATCTCATCCGATTTTCCAGGGAACCGCCATATTCATCCTGGCGGAGGTTGCTATGAGGAGAAAGAAATTGGTTAATCAAATAACCGTGAGCTGCATGCAATTCCACTCCATCAAATCCAGCCATAAAAGCATAAGACGCCGCCTGGCTAAATTTATTTTCGATCTCCTTGATTTCTTCCCCGGTCAATTCTCGGGGAATTTCTTTTACCATGGGACAGGGCAGGGGAGATGGAGCTACTGGTTGCACTCCGGTAAACCGGCTGGAGGTTTGCCTTCCGGCATGAAAAAGCTGGATAAAAGCGCGGCAGCCATAAGCCTTGATATGCTGAGCCAGCTGTTGCAGCCCGGCCACATAACGCAGGCTGTCTATATTTATCTGCCGGAAACTTTCCCTTCCGGTGGGAGCATCAACACAAGCGGCTTCAACCACTATAAGCCCTGCCCCCCCTCGGGCTCTGGCCTCATAATAGTTCAGCAAGCGCTCGCTCACTTCCCCATCGGGGCTGGCATAGGATACCAGCATAGGGGCCATAACAATCCTGTTCTTCACCAGCAATTTGCCAATATAAGCCGGGGAGAATAATTCTGGAAAAGTGTTCATATTTAGCCGACCACCCTTATTGCGTAGTTGTTTAACATATAAACTATTATATAGAAGAAGAAATAAGTAATAATGAAAAGTAAACCAAAGGGTGATGAAACAGTGAGATTTATTGGTTCAAAGTATCCTCACTCCTAACCCCTTACTCCTAACTTTTCGTTTCTAACCATTATAGCATAGCTTTTCTAAAGATTTTCAGCCTTCCCAGGATAGTTGCCAATATGCGATCGGGTTTAAAGTTTTTCTTTTACTCGCCGGAGCAAGATTTGCACACATTGTCGAATATTCTCCGGGGTATAGATTTTTAAGTTACCCTGATAATAGCGAGCAAAAAGCTCCTTTTCTATCTTCTCATCCTCCCACCCTTGATCCAATAAATCCCGAATTTTATTAAAAGCCTGCTCTGCAGAGAGTAAAGCCCTCCTATAAAAGGCTTCAATCTCCCCTCCCGTCCAAATCCGTTCATGGGGAATAGCCAGAAGCTTGCTAGGATAGCTCATCAGCCTCTTTATAGTTTCCAGGTAAATGTCATAAGCTTGAAAAAACACCGGAAAGATATCCTCATCCGAGATTTGAAAGCCGCAAGCATCGGAAATGAACATAACCTGTTCAGCAGGCAGGTAGCAAGCCAAACTGCAGGGACTATGACCGGGAGCATCTAATACTTTGATTTTCAAATCACCGCCGAGCTTTATCTCATCTCCTTCAGCAATTAGCTTATTAAGAGCAATCTCCGTTACATCAGGTGATTGAAGCCCCCGGGGAATTATGCCTTCACCCGCCAGCAAATCCAGCATTTTTACATCCTGGGCAAAAAAGTTACCTATTATTTTCGTTTTTTTTAAAACGGCCTCAGCCGGGGAACTGGCCAGTAAAACAGCATCAGGAAAGATTTTTTGCAAGGCAGGTATTCCGCAAACATGATCAAAATGAGAATGCATAGCCACTAAATACTTTACTTCCGGTTTTTGAGGCAATTTTTCCCACTGCCTTTGGAAGCTATAAACTCCACCACTTACGCCGCATTCAATAATAGCAGCCTCTTTCTTCCCTACCAAAAAATAATTGAAGTGTCGATTGCCCAACAGCATAACATTCTCGCTAAGCTGCACTCCAAATCACTCCTCCTCATAATATCTCTCTATAACTATAATAGCAGAAACCGCCACTATCCCCCAGGGTCTAAAGCCACAATCACCGCGAAAAATGAGTTGGCAAACACTTGAATAGTAATATGTAGCAGGCAATAACCTCCTTGTCTGACGTCCGACCTCCGATGACTGACGACCAAAAAAATAGGCCTCAAAACCCAAGATATTGAGGCCGAAAATGTATAAATAATATAAGGGGGCTACCTGATTTAACTAGGGTAAGAAGATTCCTTCCGGATCGACTTCTTTATATAGTAATTCCAGTTCGTAATAAGTCGGGGGTTTGGTCTCTCCGCTTACCCGGGAGATATTAAGATCAAAAGAGCAGTTATCTTTCACCTGTTGCGGAGTAAATCCCGGATGAACCGTATCCAGGTACATTACCCCTTCCTCATCAAACCTGAATACGCCCATATTGGTTATTACTGCTTCCACTCCCCCGCGGAAGAATTTGCCGTATACTTCTCTCTTATGCACGAATTCTCCCCCGGGCCATTTGGGCAACCTCCACCCCGGAGAAGTAATATAGTCAACACGTTCTCTGAAACGGCGCTTTTCCTGAACCATTATAAATACCGTCCGTCTGGCCAGAGCATTGATATCCGGGTTACCGCCACTGCCGGTGAAACGCTTTTCCGGACTTAGGTAATCGCCAACCACTGTAGTATTTACATTTCCATACTTGTCGATCTCAGCTCCCCCGAGGAAGGCCAGATCCACATATCCACAGTGAAGCTGCCCGTAAAAAGCCTCGGTTAAACCAGCTGCCATCGAAGCCTGGTGGGCACAACGGGCATCACCAACAGAAGTGGGCAGGTCAATGGGCCGTCCGTCAATGCTCCCGGCTTCATAAATACATACCGCATTAGGAGCACTTACTTTTTGAGCTAACATAATGGCCAGCATGGGCAGGCCGGTTCCAGCAAAGACAATATCCCCATCAACTACCTCCCGGGCAGCAGCAACTGCCAGGAGATCAATTGGTTTATATTCACCCGCTTTGGCCAGTTTATTATTCTTCGCTGTCATTTATCTCGACCCCCTTTTCACCCTGGTGGAATAACCCAGGACCTTATTGGCCCGCAGTTTCTCCAAATTACTAATGCCCAATTTCTCTAGATATTGCTCATGGCTATCAACGCCAAATATCCATTCCTCAGCCCATTTGTCATAGCCGGCTTTGCTCTTGGAAGCGGAATAGAAATTACGGATGAAGTCGGCATCGACATCATAATAACCCTGGGAACCGGTGGGATGTGCTGACCAGGGTAGCTCTACCACATAATCAATGGAGTAACCGGTAGCAATGTTTTTTTCCGGCTCGCTGCGCAAATAGCTGTCTGGAACAATCTCTTCTGCCACAACAATAACCTTATCCGCTGCCTTAATCACTTCCGCATCAGTATAGGTCTGAGCATTAACCCGCATGGTTCCCTCATCACCAACCTGCGAAGCGTAGACCAGTGCCCAATTGGGATTAGCAGCAGGCATTAGCAGGATTTCTCCCATATCATAAAACGGATCCTGGCTCACTGTATACTTCTGCCGGGGAATTTTAGGATTGGAGCCATCTCTAAGACCAGCTCTCTTAAGCATATCGTATTGGGGATTCAAAATATCGGTACCCATCGAGAGTGCCGTGGGGAAAAATGGCAAGCCATAGGCTCCGGCCAACAATCTGGCCACAACCTGACCATGGCTGTAATCCTCAACTATCATGGATTTCTCGCACTGCCCCCGGGCTACTCCTTCACCCAATTTTCCATAGAGTTCATGCCCTACCCAGCAGGATTCCCAAATTTTAACCGCCCCTGCTCCCGCCAATACCTCGGTGTGGGTGCCACCATTCACTTCAAAGAGGTGCAGGTTCTTTTTCCCCTGGCGAACCAGCTCGTAAACCAGAGCCATAGGTCGACGCCAAATAGTAAAGCCACTGAAAGATAACATGTCGCCGTCTTGTATAAGGGCTCCCGCCTCTTTCAGGGTAATTCTTTCCGCTTTACCCATTCCTCTCTCCTCCTTATATTTCCTATGTCTTAATTCTTTTATTGGACTTGCCTTTTACTGTCCAAAGCTCTAAATTAAAAATGTACTATTTTTATTTGCCGCCCCCGGATGGCTATTTAATTTATAGCATCCAGGGGCTGCACCCTTTTTTAGAAGCGGCCTATAGTTTCCCGTCCGATTATCATCCTTTGAATCTGGTTGGAACCTTCATAAATCTGGGTTATTTTAACATCACGCATCATTCTCTCCACCGGGAATTCATTGCAGTACCCATAGCCTCCCATAAGCTGTACGCAATTCGTGCATACTTCCATCCCCGTATCAGTGGCGAATTTTTTGGCCATAGAAGCTTCCTTGTTATGGGGCAATCCATTGTCCTTCAGCCAGGCAGCCCGGTAAACCAGCAATTGAGCAGCATCCAGCGCAGCAGCCATATCTGCCACCATAAACTGCACCCCCTGGTTGGCCGCCAGCGGCTTGCCAAATTGTTGCCTTTCCTTGATATACTGGACGGTATAATCCAAGGCCCCTTCACCAATCCCCAGCCCCTGAGCCGCAATGGTAACGCGCCCGCCGGCTAAAAGACCCATGGCTACCTTAAAACCATCGTTTATTTCGCCCAATACATTTTCTTTGGGTACCTTGACATCTTCAAAGTAGAGTTCAACTGTGGGAGAGCCATTCATTCCCATCTTGGCTACTGGTTTGCTCATGGTAAAACCGGGCGTATCTTTTTCGATAACTAAACAAGTTATGCCCCGGCCGGATCCTTGAGTGGGGTCACTCTTTACAAAGGTACAATAAGTGGTAGCAACTATCCCGTTGGTGATAAATATCTTGCTGCCGTTGACCAGGAAATAATCGCCTTTGTCTTCCGCTTTGCACTTGAGCGAAGCCGCATCGGAACCAGCATTGGGTTCAGTCAGCGCATAGGCTCCAACTATCTCTCCCGTGGCCAATGCCCGCAGGTATTTTTCCTTAACCCGCTGGCTGCCATAAAGATAGGTACTCATACAGCCCAGGCCAGTATGCACGCTCATAATTACTGCAGTTGAAGCGCAGCACTTGGCCAGTTCCTCTACAAACATAGCAAAATCAAGATAAGAGGCTCCAGCCCCGCCCCACTCTTCAGGAATAGGCAAACCGGTCAATCCCAAATCGGCCATCTTTTTGAAAGTACCCATGGGAAATTCATGAGTCCTGTCGGTTTCTGCAGCCAGAGGTTCTACCTCGTTTTTAGAAAACTTTCTGAACATATCTCGCATCATTAAAGATTCATCGCTAAGACTAAAATCCATATATTCTCATCTCCTTACTTTCCAATAAAGTTGGCCTTCCTTTTTTCTACAAAAGCTCTCATACCTTCCTTTTGATCCTCAGTGGCAAAGCAAAGGCCAAAAAGATCCGCCTCTACGGTCATGGCCCGGTCTATATCAGTTTGCATGCCTTCATTTACGGCTATCTTGCAGAATCTGACTGACTTCTGACCTCGTAAGGCAATCTTTTGCGCCAGCTTTTCCACATTCCCCATCAATTGTTCTGATGGTACTATATAATTGACCAATCCAACCCGCATAGCCTCATCCGCATTTATAATATCGCCGGTATAAAGCAGCTGTTTGGCGATTCCCGTACCTACTATGCGAGGAAGGCGCTGGGTTCCGCCAAAACCCGGAGTAACACCCAGGCCAACCTCAGGCTGTCCGAATTTGCTCTTCTCGGAACAGATGCGAAAATCGCAAGCCATAGCCAATTCACATCCGCCACCCAGGCAAAAACCATCAATAGCGGCAATCACTGGCTTTTCCATGGCTTCGATCAATCGCATGACTCCTTGACCCAAAAGCCCGAATTCCCGGCCCTCAAGGGCGCTTATTTCCATCATAAAAGTTATATCCGCTCCGGCTACAAAAGCCTTACCTCCGGCGCCGCTTATTATCAGCACATCAATATCCTGGTCGTCTCTGACATCTTCCACTGCAGTTTTTATTTCAATAAGGGTGTCCTGGTTGAGAGCATTCAATGCCTTGGGCCGGTTAATGACCAGATGAGCAATCCGCTCTTCTTTTTTCAGGATCAGGTTTTCAAATTCCATAATAAATTCACCTGTCTTCCGCTTTTATCCCGCAAAAGTTATTTGCGGTAGTCGTAGATGCCTTTGCCGGTTTTCCTTCCTAACCAGCCTGCCTGCACATATTGCTTAAGCAGAGGAGAGGGGCGGTATTTGGGATCACCATAGCCGGTATACATGACATTAAGAATAGAGAGTATGGTATCCAGTCCTATCAAATCAGCCAGTTCACAGGGTCCCATAGGATGATTCATACCCAGCTTCATTATGTTGTCTATGTTCTCCGCCGGGGCCACGCCTTCATAAAGCTCCCAAAGGGCTTCATTGATCATGACCTGCAGAACCCGGTTAGATATAAAACCAGGAACATCTTTGCACCAAACCGGAGTTTTGCCCATTTTTATGGAGGCTTCTTCAATTATCTTATAGACCTCATCCGTGGTAGCCAGACCGCGAATGATCTCTACCAGTTTCATTACTGGAACCGGATTCATAAAGTGCATTCCTATCACTTTTTCCGGGCGTTTGGTGGTGGCAGCAATCTGGGTAATGGGCAGTGATGAGGTGTTGCTGGCCAAAATAGCATGGGCCGGAGCTATCTGATCCAACTGGCTGAATACTTGTTTTTTAATATCAAAATTCTCTACGATGGCTTCAATTACCAGGTCGCAATCAGCGGCATCTTCTAGCTTGATCGATGGTTTTATGCGGCCTAAAATAGCGGCCTTATCTTCTTTGGATTTCTTTCCCTTGCTAACATCACGGGTCAGGTTCTTTTCAACAATAGCCAGTCCCTTGTTAACCAGATCCATGTTAATATCATATTGCACTGTATCATAGCCGGCCTGGGCGGATACCTGAGCTATTCCTCCACCCATTTGCCCGGCGCCGATGACCATGATTTTCTTAATAGCCATAAATTTCGCCTCCCGTTTTCTCTATGCTTCAACCTTGATCAACATAGCATCACCCTGGGCATGCCCGGAGCATATTCCGCAAACACCAATTCCGCCGCCCCGGCGCCGCAACTCATAGGCCAGAGTCATTACGATTCTAGCTCCGGTGGCCCCGATGGGATGGCCAAAGGCAATAGCGCTTCCGTTGACATTGACTTTTTCAAACATTTCTTCTTTACTCATGCCCAGTATCGTGCGAGCGCTTACCAGAACCACCGCGGCAAAGGCTTCGTTTATTTCAATTAAATCCACATCCTTATAGGTCATGCCGTTCTGTTCCAGTACTTTTTTTATGGACAGGCCGGGAACAGTGGCGATATCCTTGGTCTGCTGGGATACTTCGGCATAATCGACAATGCTGAAAAGGGGTTTTAGACCCAGTTCATCGGCTTTCTGCCGACTCATCAATAAGCAAACATCACCGCCATCATTTACTCCGGGGGCATTTCCGGCGGTTACGCTGCCGGGCTTGCCGGTAACAGTGCTCTTATGATTGAATACCGGGGGCAGCTTGGCCAAAGCTTCCATCTTGGTCTGGGGACGGGGTCCTTCGTCCTTGCTCAACACATCTTTCCCTCTGTTGGTTTCCACCGGGAAGATTTCATCATCCAGGCGGCCTGCCTCCATTGCGGCAACAGCTTTCATCTGAGAGTTGTACCCCCACTCGTCGTTATCTTCGCGGGTAAACCCGAACTCATCGCTGGTTTCCGAGCCGTGTATGGCCATGTGGCGGTTATAGAACGCATCCCAAAGACCGTCATAAACCATGAGGTCCACACAATTGGCATTTAATAGCCCCATACGTCGTCCATAACGCATTTCGGGCAAGGAATAGGGGCAGTTGCTCATGCTTTCCTGTCCGCCGGCTATAACAATATCCGCTTTCCCCAACATTATGGCTTGGACACCCAGATCAATGGTCTTTATGCCGGATGAACAAACCTTGTTTACGGAAATGGCCGGAACCGATTCTGGCAACCCGGCCAGTATGGTGGCCTGCCGCCCGGGAATTTGCCCGTTGCCTGCCGGCACCACCTGTCCCATATAGACATAATCCACATCTTCCGGTTTTACTTTGCCATTGGTGCGGCGCAATACTTCCTTAATTGCCAGGGCCCCCAGTTGCGGAGCATCATATTCTTTAAGTTTTCCGCCCATTACCCCATAAGGTGTACGGCAAGCTTCCACACAGACTACTTCTCGGAAATTCTTGTATACATTGCCGACATTTCTCCCCATACCGCTGTAATCCGGTTTTCTCTCCCCAAAACCGCTAACTGCAATTTTCTTGGGATAGTCGGCCCTCTTCATTTCTAGTTTTTGCACATAATCCGACATAATCTTTCCTCCTTTTTCTTTTTGTGCTACATGTATTTTCCCTTTTTAACAGATAGCAAGACTATCGATAGGACTAGCTGATACCAGCAGCAAACGCCTGAATCTCACCTCCCCCCCAAATAATGAGCCCCGGCAGAAATATCTGACGGGGCTCTATGGCTCTCTAAACAGACAAGAAATTATATAATTGTCTTAGTATAAATGATTAAGAATTGAAATTTACCCTCTCCGTTTTTCAATACTGGCCAGGCACAATTCCTTTTCTCTTTCATTTTCATTTTCATTTTTTAGCTTTTGAGCGAGACTGTTCCTGCTTCCACAACGAGGGCATTTTATCTCTAGTTCAAGACAGTCGCGATATTTCCCCAGGAGTTTATGACACTTATTGCACCTGAAATCATTCACAATTCGCTCTCCTCCTTTATCAAATTGATAGAAAAGCTTAATGTTAAAAACGAACCATTTTTTTCTTATGTATTTTTAATATAATTAAGTGCTGGCGAAATCATTCCATTAAATAATCTTGAGAAAAATAAAAGCCCAACCGAATTAGAATCTGGTGGGGCTCAAGGCTCTCAATAGTTCCTATACATATTTTTTTATTCTTTTGCAGAGCAACCTCTTTTCATTTCGCTTATCAGGTTCTAGCCATAAAACACAATCTTGAGTCACACTTTATATATGCAAATACTATGCCATATTTATAAAAACATCATAAAACCAGGCCAATTCCTGCTCAAATTCCAAGAATTATATTAGATTGTTCAACAGGGGAGGTCATTAGAAGTACAGTGTTTGGCAGCTTATAAATCTAAAAAAGGGATTAAGCTCTGGTATACAATAGATAGTTATTGTACTGACAATAACAATTGTTGCGGTTCAGCAACATCATATTTTTATTAGTCTATTTATTGATATTGGCACTTATTTCCTGTATTGTATTTTAATATCTCTATTGCTCTTTTCCGCTGTTCTAATCACTACAACTTCTCCAATAGTTCTCAAGCAATGGTCAAATCTTTAAATATCTCAATTTTTTTCGCATACTAATATTGTTGCAATATTGCAACAATATCGCCATGAAATCGCGTTGCGTATTTGCATAACACGTTGCACTACAGCAACATGTTATGTTCTCTTATTGCTATTGCTTGACGATGAAATCCCATATTTGGCAGCTTTTCTAACCACAGTAGAGGCATTCACTTCCAATTTTTTTGCTATCTGACGAGTAGTACGATACTGGGCAAAGGCCCTTTCCAGCAATTGTTTTTCTACACTTTCTACCGCTTCTTTGAGTGGAACAATCGCCGAAACACTCACCTGGGGGGAATCAAGTACAGCCGAACCCAAATGAATCGGAAGCTCATCCCGGCTTATGATATCACTGGAGGATATAACCACCAGCCTTTCAATCAGATTTTCCAGTTCACGTACATTTCCCGGCCAGTCATAAGCCATCAATATATCCACTACATCTGGGCAAATGCGCTTGTTAAGTCTATATTTACGATTAAACAAAGCGATAAAATGCACTATCAGCGATGGTATATCTTCCTTTCTATCCCTCAATGGAGGAATTATAACCGGAATTACATGTAGACGATAAAAAAGATCCTCCCTGAATTGCTTTTTCTGCACCATTTCCAAGAGGTTGCGGTTGGTGGCAGCCAGAATCCGGGTGTCAACTTTGAGAGCTTGTCTCCCCCCCACCCGGTTTATTTCCTTGCTCTGCAATACTCTCAAGAGTTTTACCTGCAAATTAAAGGGCAGGTCGCCTATCTCATCCAGAAAAAGGGTTCCCTCATGGGCCAGCTCGAAATAACCAGCCTTCCCTTCCTTTTTGGCTCCGGTGAAAGCCCCATAATCATAACCAAAAAGCTCTGATTCCATCAGGTTCTCGGGGATGGCTCCGCAGTTTACCTTAATAAACGGTTTCTTGGCGCGAGCACTGTGGTTATGAATGGTCTCAGCAATCAGCTCCTTGCCGGTTCCTGATTCACCATTGATCAAAATGGTGGAGTCTACCTCTGCCAATCGAACTACCGTCTCCAAAAGCTTTCTCATTTCGCTAGATTTGCTTATTATTTTATCTGTACCACTGTAAATTCGCAGGGTTTTTAACTGGCTTTCATAGTGTTGACTTAATCCCTGAACCTTCTCCAATTTCTGTTTCAGCATATTGAGTTCCGTAATATCCCGAACATTGCAAACCACGCGAAATATATTGCCGTTTTTATCAAAGACCGGGCTGCCTGTAGCCAAAGTAGTCTTGCCGCTTCTGGTTTCTTGAATAATAGTCACGGTCTCTTTGCGCGCAAGGGCCAGAGAGCTTACCGATTCGGAAACAATCCCCTCCTGTGCTATGTCATCCACATACCTTCCTAAAAATTCGCGTCCATTAACGCCGGTTATCATTTCAAAAGCTTGATTTAAACGTAATGTCATCCCATTGCCATCCGTAATATAAAGACCGTCATAAGATGATTCAATAATGGCATCCAGCTCTTCATTGAGTTCTTTAACATATTTTAATTCCCGCGACAACTCTTCCAGTTCGGAAATATCTTGCAAAACACCAACTGTTCCAATTATCTCGCCATCTTTAATTATCGGTGAACGATTGGAGATAAAATAGTGGTTATTCAACATAATCTTCTGCAAGGTCTCAACCTGCCCCGACTTGATTATATTGGTAAGACGGCTGGTAGGGTATACATCATCGATAAGCTTGCCTTTTACATTCTCCGCTTTTTGTTTTAAAAGTTTTTCCGCGGCCCGGTTGAATACCCTGATTCTGGATTGCTTGTCCACGGAAACAATCATATTATGAGTAGAGTTGATAATGGCATCCAGTTCACTGGATATATTCCTATATGACTCCAGGAAAACCCGAGCCAGATCAGTCCGGGTAATCATGCCCACAATCCCTGTTTCATCTGCTATGGGCAATCTTCCCAGGCCGGGATATAGCACATCTTCAATCTCTTCGTCCGGGTGTCCAATAATAATATCGCGCTTCATTATGTTTTCTATGGGTTGAAGCATATCCATGCTCTCTTTTATCGCTCGATAAACATGGGTCTTGGTAAAAAGTCCGATAATTTGATTATTCTCATCCACCACCGGAGCTCCATCAATATTCCGCTCCAGGAAAAGGGTTACGGTTTCGCGGATTGATTGTTCCGGTCTTAGTAAAACAGGGTTGGGGCTCATTATTTCGCCCAAGTTCATTCTGACCACCTCACCCTAAACATACCATATCCTCATAAATTTTGCTGTAGCCTGGTACTAATATGCAAAAAAAAAAGACCTTGGATAATTCCAAGGCCTTTGACCTGGTACAAGAACAATGATTGGTAATAGACTTTAGGGATATTAATTGAGGGACAAATCAGCGTTTATTTCTGGTTCTGACTATCCCCATTTTTATTAGCATGTCCTCAAGGGAGCTAATTCATAACTTTTACATCAATCGACTTAAATGCCACCGCAAGCAGGTCTCCGATCTTTTTTCCACTCTCCCTGAATCTGCTCAAAGGCATCATGGAGCTTATGTAATGCTCTCCCATTGCAATAGTCAAAAGAGCCGTGGATTCTCCTTCAATAACTTTAACGATGCGACCGTTTAAACGGTTAATAACACCTTGATTGGCCTGATTAAGCTTCCTGGCGTCCCTTTCCAGAACAGCCAAAGAACCTCTTTCAGCTTTTCCAGCCCCCGGAGATTTTCCGAAACCATAATACTCATCGTATAATCTGCATTCCTCCTCACTTTTTCCACATACCCCACATGCTTCACAAACTTTGCACTCCCAATATAAGTCCTGCATCCAATAAACCTCCTCTAATTGCTTCATATTATTCTGCTCTTTATACTGCTATCATTATCATCTATTTTACAATAATCACGTCCCTCAATAAAGACTAAACCCCGCACTTAACCCTGGTAAATAGCGGTATTAGCTCTACTTCCTGCTAAAACCTTCGCCCAGTTGGGACCTGGTTGAAGCCAGTACTGCTTGGAGCAGCGGGAGGTGGTTTTTACTTAAAATTCTCTCTTCACCTTTTTCAATTTTTTCTATGGTCTTTTCTACCGGAACTACCCGGAATTTCATTTTGCCTGCTTCTTGATAGGAATGGGAGAAGGTTGGGGTATATGAGACTTCATCCAAAAGGGTATTTCCGCTGGAGAAATCTTTGGTGAATTTCATTTTCAGGACTATGCCGCTATTGCGTTCCTGTCCAATCTGATGGCTGATGAAGTTGCCTATGGAGTAGATTACAAATTTATCCTTCTCCGCGATTCTTATCTTTTCCATGGTCTGAATAACATGGGGATGACTGCCCAATATCACATCCGCGCCAGCTTCCAGAAAGCTATAAGCCTGCCTCTTCTGCATGTCAGATGGCCGGGGATTATATTCCAATCCCCAGTGCAAAACCAACACCAAAACATCTACCTGGGGTCTGACTGCCTTGATATCGGCCAAAATTTCTTTTTCATCCAGGAAATTTATCAGAAAAGAGTATTCATCCGGCAGCGGTATGCCATTGGTACCATAAGTATAGGCCAGGTAAGCCACTTTTACACCCTTGATATCCTTTATCAAGTAAGTATGGCTGTCTTCTTCACTTTTATATGTTCCCAGAGTATCCAGACCTGCCTGTTCTAAAACCTTCAGGGTGCGAATGGCTCCTTTTACTCCGCGATCCAGGCAGTGGTTATTGGCTGTTGCCACCAGGTCAAAACCAGCTTCCTTCAGAGTTTGCGCCATAGCATCAGGACTATTGAAGAGAGGGTAACCGGTATAAGCGGAATCCGGACCGGCCATAGCCGCCTCAAAATTGATTGAACTGTAGTCTCCTTCCATAATCAGCTCTCTTACCTCAGGAAAGAAGCTGTCAAAACAGTAAGAGCCATCGGCTTGCAGCCCGGACCATATCTGAGTATTGTGCATCAAACAATCACCGGCTGCAGTAAGGGTAATAGTCGCCTTCTTCGGGGTGGGGGTATTTTTAATCTTTGAAACCGGCGAAGCCGTACACTGCTCCGCAGGTTCCTGCTGGCCAATTGTAGCCTGGTATATATAATATGAGGCCAAACTGCCCAGGCTGATAAATATAAATACTATAGCAAATCGTCTTAACATCAGGCTCACTCCAAACAAATCAATAGGCAGGCATGGGGACGGTTCTTTTGCCTGCTTTAGTCCAGGCTGATAGTTCCCAGTTTTCCCCGCCGGAATTCCTGCAGCAAGACCTGGCAGGTTTTATCCAGATCGGGTACTCCACCTTTAAGCAGGTATCCTCTCTTTCTGGCTATAGCCGCCAGCATCTCTTCTTCAAGTTGATTTCCTGCATCCAATCCCAGCTTCTCCAGGAGAATTTGCGGGTGTTTATCTTTTAAAATAGAGAGCAAGTAAAGCCCTACCTCATACTCGCTGTAAGCATTCTCCCCCACTATATCCAAAAGAGCAAGTTTTAATCCCTGTTCCTCACTTTCAACCCGGGGCCACATCAGGCCTGGTGTGTCCAGCAATTCGATATCTTCACGCAGCCGCACCCATTGTTTACCTCTGGTTACCCCCGGTTTGGCTCCGGTCTGGGCAATTTTCTGCCCCACCAGACAGTTCAAAAAAGTAGATTTCCCAATATTGGGAACCCCCATTACCATCGCTCGGATAGCTCTTGGTCTTCTGCCTTTTCTTTGCAATTCCTCCGCCTTCTCCCGGAAGGCGGATTTTGCCATTCTTAAAACTGCTTGACGGCCCTTACCGCTGAGAGAATCCATAGCAGCTACCAGAAAACCCTCCTGCTCAAGAGTTTGCATATAACGACGGATGGCTTCCGGCGAGGCCAGATCAGCCTTGTTTAATACCATTACAATTTTTTTATTCCGGGCTATTTTCTCTAAATCGCTATTCCGGCAGGAAAAAGGAGCCCGGGCATCGAGCAGTATCAAAGCAACGTCAACCAGTTTTATGTTCTTTTCTATTTCTCTCCTGGCCTTTACCATGTGGCCTGGGAACCAGTTAATAGTCAAGCTACTTCCTCCTTTTTCTTAAGTTGAAAACATTATTATCAACTTAAGAAAAAAGAGAATACCTGCCTGGTATTCTCCTTCGTCATTATTAATCTTAATACCTGCCTTTTTCTTTTACCCGGGCCTTCTTGCCCGTTAGTTGGCGGAGATAGTACAGGCGTCCCCTGCGAACCTTGCCCCTTCTGGTCACTTCGATTCGAGCAATTTTGGGAGAGTGCAGAGGAAATGTCCTTTCTACTCCTACCCCAGATGTGGTTCTCCTTACGGTAAAGGTTTGGGACAAACCAGTGCCTCTAATCTTTATTACCGTTCCTTCAAAAACCTGAAGCCTTTCCCGGGTACCCTCCACCACCTTGACATGAACCTTGACGGTATCGCCGGGGCCGAAGCGAGGCAGGTCTTTCTTATAGTATTCCTCTTCGATAGACTTGATTATGTTTTGCATCATCCAACCTCCTTCCAGAAGGTGTTCATACATTTTAGTATAATGCAGCGGACCACCTTTTTTACACAGAACAAAAATATTTTATCACAGGATACCCATAATCTCAAGAAAAAACTATAGTTTAAACCAGTATTCTCCTAACAAGCGATCCAAAATTATAGATACAGCGCTGCGCACCGACAGGTGATTATAGTTCCGCTTCGCTTCAATGGGTTGTAATATATAGTCGCAACTCTCCATTATTTCCTTTTGTATTCCCCAACCGGTACCAAAGAGAAGTAAAAATGATTTCTCTTCATTAAAGACCATTTTTTTCAGCTGGCTATAGCTAATGGTATTGGAATATAATCGGGCATCCGTAGCCACCGTAAAAACCTTTTCTCCATTAATACTCTCCAGGTATTCTTGCACTTCTTCCAAAGTTTCAGCACTTTTTATGATATTGAAAGCCTCTTTCCGGTCAGGGTTGTATTGGCCCCCATAACCATCCTGCCAGTAAGAAATAATATCTCTTATCAATTCCTGTTGGTTGGGGGAAGGATGGACCAGAAAAAACGCATCTACATCATAGGTACGTGCTACCCGGGAGATATCATGCAAATCCAGGTTGGTGATAGAGGTGGTTATTATTTCCATACGCTTATTATACATGGGATAATGTAACAGAGCTATGTATACTTTCGCTTTTCTCAACGCTAATTCTCCCTGTGGAATAGTATTTCCTCCAACAAGCTTTTTTCTTCTTCATCAAAGCATTTCTTCAATAAGAGATCGGGGCGTTTCAAGAGAGTCCGCAAGAGACTCTGTTTTTTTCTCCAACGCCGGATATTTTCATGGTGCCCGGAAAGAAGCACTTCCGGAACTTCCTGCTCATCATAGCTAGCCGGTCTGGTGTACTGTGGATATTCCAGCAGTGAGCAACTAAAGGATTCTTCCATAGCTGAATTCTCATCGCCCAAAACTCCTGGTATCAATCTAGCTATAGCATCAACCAAAACCATAGCCGGAAGTTCACCTCCGGTTAGTATATAATCACCTATGGAGATTTCCTCATTTACCGTGGCCATAACTCTCTCGTCTATTCCTTCATAATGACCACAGACAATGAGCAAATCCTTCCTTCCGGCCAATTCCCACACTCTGGACTGGTCAAGCGGCTTGCCCTGGGGAGACATATACACCACCCAGGAATCGGGGCCTTTCACCTTTTCTATAGCAGTTCCCAGGACATTAGCTTTCAAAACCATGCCCGCTCCCCCACCATAAGGGTAATCATCTACCTGTTGCTGCCGATCCTGAGCAAAATCCCGGATATTTGTAATGTTGATAGTGATAATTCCCTGTTCCCGGGCTCTTTTAATCATGCTCTCATTAAAGGGAGAGACAAACATCTCGGGAAATAAGGTTAAAATATCTATCTTCATAATTACCTCAATCTTCAATCAATCCCGGTAAAAGCTTAATTTCCATGCGCTTTTCTTCCAGCTTTACCGCCAGAATAACCTCTTTTATTGCGGGAATAAGTATTTCTCCATATTGGGGAGAATCCACTACATAGACATCATTGGCACCGGTTTCAATTATATCCTTCAACTCCCCCAGCAGGCCCTTTTTTTCATCATATACAGAAAGACCCCGGAGTTGGAAGTGATAGAAGTAACCTTCGGGTAAGGGATAGAGTTCACTCTCATCAATCTGCAGAATCACATTTTGAAAGCCCCGGGCAACTTCCACTGTATCTATTCCACTAAACTTGAATAAATAGTAGTTTTTATGAGCCTTAACCCCATCAATAAGGAATGTCTCCAGCTTTCCTCCCTGATTTAGAGTAACCTTATCCAGCTTAAAAAAGCGTTCCGGGAAATCAGTGAGGGAAATCACCTTAAGCCATCCTGCATAACCATAAGTTCCGGCGATTTTCCCAATAGCCACCAACTTATCACTATTCAAGTCATCGCCTCCCGGGCATTATTATTCCCCAAAAAGCTTTTAAGCATCGAAAGATGCTTAAGCAATTTCAATACAGCGCTGCAACGAGATGGGGATTAGAATCCGCATAATATCAAATAAAAAGGGCTAATAAATTAGCCCTCCTTTACTATTTCTACTGCTACCCTTTTCCCTTCTTTGGCTGCTGTTGCTTTAGTCAGAGTACGAATGGCCTTGGCGATCTTGCCCTGTTTTCCAATAACCTTTCCCATATCATCGGCGGCCACCTTAAGTTCCAGCACTATGGATCTTTCCCCTTCGCTTTCTCTGACCTCAACCTGCTCCGGATTGTCTACCAGGGATTTGGCAATATGTTCCACCAGTTCTTTCACTAAATTTCCCCCCTGCCTGGCTCTTATATTACTTGCGAATTTCCGCGAAGCGGGCCATAATTCCCTGTTTTTGCAAAAGCGACCTGGCTGTATCAGAAGGTTTAGCTCCACTGGCCAACCATTTAAGTGCTTTTTCTTCATCAATCTTTACTGTCGCCGGAGTGGTGGAAGGATTATAATATCCCAATTCTTCAATAAATCTGCCATCTCTGGGGTATCTTGAATCGGCTACGACCAACCGGTAAAAAGGACTCTTCTTGGCTCCCATTCTCCTCAGTCTGATTCTTGTTGCCACGTATTCACCTCCTTAAATTGACCTGAAATCACCACTGCACTGGCCTTCGTTCATCGGGATTAAAACGGAAATCTTATAGGGGGCATTCCCCCTCGTTTTCCTTTTTTCCCGCCAAGGTCAGCAAATTGTTTCATCAATTTCCTGGATTCTTCAAACTGCTTTAATAGACGATTTACCTCCTGAACCTTGGTTCCACTCCCCCGGGCAATTCTTTTCTTTCTGCTTCCATTAATGATAGAGGTGTCTCTTCTTTCCTGCAGAGTCATGGATTTTATTATGGCTTCAATTCTTAGGATCTCTCTTTCATCAAACTCTCCTTTGAAACCCTTCATCTGTTTCCCAATCCCAGGAATCATTCCCAACAATTCATCCAGAGGCCCCATTGATCTTACCTGTTGCATCTGTTCCAAGAAATCCTCCAGAGTAAACTCCTGTTTGCGAATTTTCCGTTCCATTTCCCGGGCTTTTTCCTGATCAATATTGGCCTGGGCTTTCTCCACCAGGCTCAGGATATCACCCATACCCAGTATACGGGATGCCATTCGGTCGGGGAAAAAGGTCTCCAAGGCATCAAGTTTCTCCCCCATACCTACATATTTTATAGGGCAACCCGTAACCGCTTTGACGGAAAGAGCAGCCCCACCTCTGGTATCTCCATCGAGCTTGGTTAGTATTACTCCGGTCAATCCCAAGTCCCGGTTGAAGGACTCGGCCACATTGACGGCATCCTGCCCGGTCATGGCATCAACCACCAGCAGAATCTCATGGGGGTTAATCGCCGATTTTATCTGCTTTAGTTCATCCATCAGTTCTTCATTGATATGCAGCCTTCCGGCAGTATCTAAAATAACTATGTCCCGATTTTGGCTATGGGCATATTCCAGAGAAGCCCGGGCAATATCCACCGGATTTGATTGGCCCATGGAAAAAACGGGTATTCCCACCTGCTCACCTAAAACCTGCAACTGTTTAATAGCTGCCGGGCGATAGATATCACCGGCAACCAGTACCGGCCTTCTTCCTTGTTTAAGCAAATTGCGCCCAAGTTTAGCCACCGTAGTGGTTTTCCCAGCTCCTTGCAGTCCCACCAGCATATATATTGAAGGGGGTTTGGCAGCAAGGTTTAATTTACTTTCGCTTCCCCCCATCAAAGCCGTCATTTCATCGTGAACAACCTTGATAATTTGCTGCCCCGGAGTCAGGCTCTGCAGTACCTCTTGCCCTACAGCCCTCTGCCGAACCCGCTCCACAAAATCCTTGACCACTTTAAAATTAACATCTGCCTCCAGGAGAGCCAGCCGTACTTCCCGCATAGCGGTCTTTACATCTTCTTCACCTATTTTGCCTTTTCCTCGAAGCTTTTTGAAAATATCCTGCAATCGATCTGATAAACCTTCAAATGCCACGGTATCGCTCCTTTTAAGCATCGGAAGAAACTGCTTAAGCAGTTTCAACACAGCGCTGCAACGAGGCGGGGGATTAGAAGCCGCCGCCTGTTTTGTTAATAAGAACCCGACCGCTTAGCGGGGGACATATTTCACCTCGTTATACCGATTCCATTATTCCCTGGAGGATTTCAATTGCCTTTTCTATTTCTTTCTGCCCCAAACAGCCTGTCTTTTTCAATAAAGTATTGGCCTCTTCCAATCCCCGGCGGGTAAGTACGAATTTATCAACCAGTCCCAGTCGTTCTTCGTATTCCTGTAGCGCAGTTTCAGCCCTTTTAAGCACATCATAAACCGCCTGACGACTGGTTCCCCTGTTTTCTGCAATCTCTGATAAAGACCAGTCATCTTCATAATAAAGACTGATAAGCTCCTGCTGTTTTAAGGTCAGCAAAGGTCCATAAAAATCTTTAAGCATAATCATATGTTCTGTTTTCTCCAGCATAGCAACTCTTCTCCTTCGTAAAGGGAAATTGCTTTACACAACAATATTACTTATATTTTATGCTGATGTCAAATATTCGTTTAAGCATCGGAAGAAACTGCGGAGCAGTTTCAACACAGCGCTGCAACGAGGCGGGGGATTAGAACCCGCCGCCTGTTTTCTTTATTTATTGAAGCCCGGCAGCTTAAAGAAGCACCCTGCGGGCACCACTGATGTTCGCTTCGCTCACTATTGTGGATGCGGGGGAATATTTCGCCTCGTTATATTTTTTTGCCCAAACTACTAAAAATCATCTACAATATGCTTAGTATTCTTTTATAGTTAAGATAATTAGCTTACTTTTGCTGAATGCTTTAGTTTCCTCCGGCAACAAGCTTCTTCATAAGAGCTTAGAGCTTGTGGACAGGCTATATTGGTAAAAAATCAGATTTATGAGGGAGATGAATATTTTGCAAGAAAAGATAGCCCTGCTATGTGATAGTATGTGTGACCTGCCTCGCGGCTTTATTGAAAAATTTAATATCAAGGTTGTTTCCGCCAGAGTAATCTATCCCCAGTACGAATACATCGACCGGGTGGATATTCAACCCGAAGAGGTTTATGCCCGTATGCCCCAGGAAATCCCTACAACTGCTATGCCACCGTTACAAGAAATCCAAGAGATCTTTGATAGAATTCGTAGCGAGGGCTTTACTCATGTGCTGGCTGTTCACATCTCTAGCGGGCTCTCGGGAACCTTTCAAGCGGTGAAGCTTATCACCAAAGACATGAAAGACATGAAAGTAGAAGTGATTGATACCAAAACTCTATCCATGGGAACCGGCTGGTTGGTGCTGGATGCTGCCCGCAATATTGCCAATGGATGGAGCTTTGAGAAAACACTGGAAAACCTGAAGAAACTGCAAAATAAAATGCATCTTTATTATGTTATTGAAACCTTGGAATACCTGCGTCGTGGTGGAAGAATCGGGCTGGTTGCCAGCATGCTGGGAGAATTTTTGCATCTGAAACCTATCATCTCGGTTAATTTAGAAGGAAAATATTTTACCTTCTGTAAAGCTAAAGGACGAAAAAAATCCATAGAGAAACTTATTGAACTGGTGGAACAATCCATGAAGGACAAACCCTTTAACCTGGCTATTCTGCATGGAGGTGCCAAAGCGGAATGTGAAGCCATATTAGAAAGACTGCGTAACCTTCCCAATCTCAGGGAAGTAATAACTTCAGATATAAGCCCGGCACTCGGAGTGCACACCGGACCCGGATTGCTCGGTGTATGTTTTCACGAGGTATAGCTGGCGGATGGCGGAAGACAGAAAACGGAGGACGGAATGGTCGTTAGGCGTCTAACTCACTTTTCACCGGTGGTTGCGGCCTTAGGCCTTTAGGGCTTAGTACCTGGTTAATTCAGATGGAAGGATTTCGGAGCGCTATTTTATACAAGCAAATAAATATTAGTAACTTTCTCCGGCAGATTGCTTTTGGTGATTGTAAATTTTTGGTATTTGCCTTATACTATGATTACTAAAATTATCTGGAGTGGAGATAATTGCCGAGAAGAATTATTTGTTTGCTAGTGATAACTATAGTTTTAACCTTTGCCCATTCTACGGCACGGGATGGGGAAAGCATTTCCCCAGTTTTTTATCCTGTAAAACAGGGCTCTAATGAAATTCAGCAAGCTTTTGTGGCCATGGTTAAAGATTTTGCCATCTATTCTTCTCTGCTTGAGGATGTAGATTCCTCTTCAGGATATTTAATCAGCCTGCATGCTAACAATAAAGATGAAGCCATCAGCTTTCTTTCCCCCGGATTTGAGCCCCAGCTGGCTTCAGATATAGTTGAGGCTTATACGCAGTGGATTCCTGGTATAGAAAAGCTGGTAATTGTCCCCTGCGATGGTATCCCTGTTTTAACTCAAGCGGACTATAATGAATGCAGTTTTTATCAAGCAAACCATAGCAGCATTATTTTTCGGCGCTCTTATTCAGGGTGCTACTCGGAACAAGACTCCTATCTTTTCACGGTTCAGCTTTCTTATGTTGACGAATCATGGAAAATTGAAAAGCTTGAACTGCTAGAAAGTTCAGATTAAATCAACCTGCACAAGATCCTGTCCTCGCTTCATTCCTCTGCATATAAATCTTGGAACGAACAATGTCTGTCTCTTCATTGCTGAGTCTCTTAAGAACACTAATCTCAGTAGTTTTTTGCAAGTCGATTTCAAAGGGCGGGTGTATTAAATTGTAATCACGATCACATATTACATGCACCGTAGGACGCGTGGAATTAATCCGGGTAACCGATGTAACTAAAGCAATATGTCCCGTGTTAAGACTCAAAAGGCAGCCAACCGGGTATATGGCTATATTCGATGCAAATGCTTCAACAATTTCCGGGTCGTAATAACTATTAGATAGCTTTCTTAGAATGATAAGAGCTTCAGTAGTGGAGTATCCCTTTCGAAAAGGCCGGTCCGAGACTACCGCATCAAAAGTATCAGCAACTGCAACAATTAAGGCGTATTCTAAAATTTGCTTTCGCTCCAACATGCGGGGATATCCAGAACCATCAATCCTTTCATGATGTTGGAAAGCAATATGTGCCACCTTGGTCGGTACTTCCTGGTAAGTTCTTAAAATATTAAAACCGATTTCGGGATGTTTCCTGATTTGTGCACTTTCACTTTCTGTTAGTTGACCACTTTTATTAATAATAGCCGGGTCAATCATAATCATTCCTATATCATGGAGTAAAGCACCTAAGCCGATATCTATCACTTTTCCTTCCGTATATCCCACAGTTATGGCCGTCATCATTGAAAATATTGCTACATTGATTGAATGAAAAAATAAATAATCATCATGGGCTCGAATATCTTCCAATTGAATAAGCAGATTATGGTTGCTTAATATATCATCAAGCAACATGGTTACAACCATTCTTAAACTTTTTAAATCCAAAGATTTTTTAGTGGAATAAGTTTTTATCGAATTGCTCAAGGTGCTTGAAACAGCAGAAAGAACCTGGTTGGAAATTACCTGGGGTATATCAATATCAGCCAACCCGTCTTTGATATAAACCGATTTAAAACCCAATGATTGCAATCTTTCAATGTATGATTCTGAAAGCTGGGAATTCTCAGTTAACAGAGCCCTCCCATCAGACCCGATTACAGTCCTGGCTATTACCATTCCGGGTTCCAATTCATCCGTTGACACCCTTTTCATTAAAGCATCCCCCTCATATAAAAATAAAATACAAGCATACATATCTCTCTTTTCTTGCATTTTCGTAATAAAAACAATTTAAATATTTACATGTACAAATCGTCCCTCCCGTATGAAACTAAGAACTATTTCCTGTTTTACCCCGGTTTCTTGGACCACATCAATAAGGCTAACACCAGGGTTGTCTCTAATAAAATTGCGGACAATACTATATTCCTGTTCTACAAGTTCAGCACAAACCGGACATAATACCTGTTTCGAATTATAGGTAAATAAACGCTTACATTTTGGACAATTACGTATTTAAGCCATAAGAATCTCATCCCTTCATGTTTTTAGCGTATTCTAACGTAAATGAGCTATCGAGTATTATCCTTAATTAAATTGAGTTAAATTATGTTATTATTTCTGTTTATATGATTTGGTTTGACATCCTTGATATAGAATAACCTAAAATAAAAAGTATTACGTCCGCCTATAGACCCAAATTGTCCGGGACTTTTTAACCTTTTTAGGATTAGCGTCCTTCCTCAAGACCTTATATTCAAATAAGTTTGTCCTAATTCAACCCCAGGACTTTTATCCATTTCAAGTATATGCAGTGTTCAAAATAGCTAAGGGAGGTAAGCGAAAAATATTCGCTTACCTCCCTCTCACTAAAATATATGAACAGAATTTAAGCATCGGAAGAAACTGCGGAGCAGTTTCAACACACTGCTGCAACAAGGCGGGGGATTAGATCCCAAGCTGTTTTATTAATAGGAACCCGGCCGCTTAAAGAAACAGGGGATATATTTCACCTCGTTATATATGAGCTACTTCGCCCAGTTACTTTATATAAACAACTTTATTAGAGTAAATTATAAAACTGCATAACTCTTTTCGCTATTAATCTTGGGGCTCTTATTTTGGCATTCTATCTTCTGACCGGCAATTTTGGCACGAACAACTTCAGTTTCTTCATAACTTAACCTTCTTTGAATCTTGAATCCCCTTATTTCCTGAAGGTCGAGCTGGAAGGGTTTTTCAATAAAGTTCAGTTCATGGTCCAAGGTCACATAAACCACCGGAGAGAGAGAATTTATTCTGCTAACAGAGGTAACAACAGCAACGTGACCAGTATTGAGACTGACAAGACAACCAATCGGATACATGGCGATGTTAGTGGCAAAGGCTTCAACGACTTCCGAATCAAAGTAAGTATTAACCAACCTTCTTATAATCATCATGGCTTCCGTAGAAGAGTATCCCCGGCGAAAAGGTCGGTCTGAAACAACGGCATCAAAAACATCTGCCACCGCTACTATAGAAGCATTTTCCAGGATTTGTTTTTTGTCCAGTTTTCGTGGATACCCGGAACCATCAAATCTTTCGTGGTGTTGGTAAGCAATATGGGCTACTTTGGTTGGTACTTCCCTATAAGTACGCAAAATATTGAAACCGATTTCCGCATGCTTTTGGATTTCTTCTCTCTCTTCGGCAGTTAGTTCTCTTTCCCGTGCTGAATTAAAGATGGCCGAATCAATCATAATCATACCAATATCATGCAGCAGTGCTCCCAATCCCAAGTCCACAAGCTTTGCTTCCGGATATTCCATACTTAAACCGGTCATCATGGATAGAACAGCTACATTAATGGAGTGAAACAAAAGGTGGTCATCATAGGCTCGAATATCTTCCAGATGGATAATAACATTCCTATTGGTCACTATATCATCCAGTAGCAATGATATCATCTTGCGAAGCTGATTAATATCCAGAGTCTTTCTAGAAGAAAACGTTTTAAATATGCTATTTAGATTGCTGGAAACAGCAGTCAGTACCTGGGCAGAAATAATCTCCGGTATTTCAATATCAGCTAAACCATCTTTAATGTAAACTGAACTGATTCCTAATTGTTGCAATCTCTGTATATAAGCTTCATTCAAGCGCGTATTCTCGGTGAGCAGAGCCCGGCCATCTGCTCCAACTATAGTCCGGGCAATTACCATACCAGATTCCAGTTCTTCCGCAAAAACTCTCTTCATGAGCATTCCTCCTCTGATTTAGGAGTTCTTAATACCGACTTTAGCCTGCATCCTGCTTCTTTAATTCTAGAATAACACAAGCATTTCAATATATCCTCTTACTAAAAGCGCATTTTGAATAGGACTTTGGTGTAAATTTAAAAATATTTCATTAATTCTAAAGGTTATTTTATGTTTTTTATGTGATATATTCTCTTCCGCTTGCTTATTTTTCCATGTACAATTGAGATATATGCTGCCAATTCATAAAATAGCAGTTAATACCTTCAATGCTGGTGACGATATGAAAGCTTCGATATAGAAAGAAGCATTTATAGTCTATTGTTGCAGCTATCCAGCTTGGAAACCAGCTTAAGGAGTAAAGAATGAAGATTATAGTGGATGCCGATGCCTGCCCCAGACCGGTTCTGCAAAGCTGCCTTGAATTAGGTTGCAAGTATGATTTTCCCGTATGGACAGTAGCCAGTTTTAACCACCATATTGACTCTGACCACCACATAGTGGTAGGAAATGCTTCCCAGGAAGCTGATCTTAAGGTAATAAACTTAACCCAACGGGGTGACATAGTTATAACTCAGGACTGGGGACTGGCAGCCATGGTTCTGGGTAAGGGAGCCCGCTGCCTCTCCCCCATTGGCCGTGAATACCGTAATGAAAGCATGGACTTCCTCTTAGAAGAAAGAGAAATCAAGGCTAAACTACGCCGGGCTGGTGGTCGAACAAAAGGCCCCAGAAAGAGAAGCGTCGAAGATAATCTGCGTTTTCAAAGAAGCCTGGAAAATTTGTTGCTTACTGTCCCCCCACACCACCACCTTTAATAGCAACCGCAGGGTGCAACCTTAATTGCGACCTGGCACTGAAGCATGTATTTATCTGGGTTAAGCAGATATAATTTTGCTTAAGTGCCGGGTTACCTCGAAATACTGTCCCAAACTTCTTCCGGGGTTTTTCCCCGGGCCTCAATAACTGGAGCCACCGTTACAATATCCTGCATCCCCATCAGGTTCTTATCCAGACCTGATATAACCACTGCGTCCACAGGGATATTCCATCCTGAACCAATATCAACCACCAAGCAACCACGAGCTTCAAGATAATCTTTTATCGGAGTCAGATTATCCTCTATCGCAATAACCTTTTCCATTTTCTACACCTCACTATCAAAGTTATAAGTTTGATTCCACTGCAAAAAGTAATAATATGCATCAGCTTGCATAAATATTCCGCTCGCAGTCTCCGCATGGGCAACACCAACGCTCGCTTTGCATATTTATGCAACCCTATGCAGCAAAAAGAGTTTTTGCAGTAGAGTCAAGTTTTAATTATTATGCTTTATCTATGGGTGGTTTATGTAAACATAATCATTAACAGAAAACTTAACTACTGTTCTTTTCTACCTCTCGTTCTTCAATTTTTATCGCTTGGAGGGGTTAGCTATTTAGCTTTTATATCTACAAATATTCCATTCACTGGTATTCAACTTCCCCAATGAAAAAAACCGCGACATTCGCGGTTTTTTGCTTTCAATGGTGGGCGATGACAGGCTTGAACTGCCGACCCCCTGCTTGTAAGGCAGGTGCTCTCCCAACTGAGCTAATCGCCCTGATTATGGTGACCCCTGGGGGACTCGAACCCCCGTTACCGCCGTGAAAGGGCGGTGTCTTGACCGCTTGACCAAGGGGCCATATGCGCAGATCCAACGACTCTGCTAATTGCGGGATTCCTGCTTTTTACCAGTATCGTCTTCCGACTTCCGACTTCAGTTATGGTGGGCCTACCAGGACTCGAACCTGGGACCAACCGGTTATGAGCCGGTAGC
>ENA-UOOM01001079-UOOM01001079.1-fermentation-metagenome-genome-assembly--contig:-NODE-1079-length-27624-cov-25.335232_pt1 | contig 27624 bp, 23 predicted proteins | sample MGYA00245781_ERZ724031 | MGnify/ENA primary metagenome ERZ724031 (study PRJEB28704, sample SAMN03018317) | fermentation metagenome | biome: anthropogenic terrestrial biome; feature: soil... | reverse complement strand
GCCGCCATCCGCACACAAAACTCGGCAGAAAAACGGAAAGTTAAGTGAAAAAAGATTGGGTATTGAAATTCTGGGAAAGAGGCGATATAATAAAGTTTAAGAAAAAGAATTGTATTTATTCCATACGACAAAGAAGTCGGCCGAATCAAAAATTGATTTGGCCGGCTTTTTTTGTAAAGTATCGTCCGGTATTAAATTGAAACAGGGGGTATCAACTATGAAAAAGCTAGAAGTCATTATCCGCCCGGAGATGCTCGAAAAACTGAAAGCGATCCTAAACCAGCACAATGTCGGCGGAATAACTGTGCTGAGCGTTATGGGCTGCGGCAAACAGAAAGGTGACCTGCGTGATTACCGGGGAATGAAACTAAACATGAACCTGATTCCAAAAATCATGGCCATTGCCGTCATGAAAGACAGCTCAGTCGGCGGCGTTCTGAAAGACCTTCAGAGCCAGCTTTCAACCGGTCAGGTCGGCGACGGAAAAGTTTTCGTTTTCCCCGTAGAGGAAGCTATGCGCATCCGTACGGGTGAACGGGGAGAAAGCGCAATTTAAAACATCTGATATTTTCAGAAAGGGATCTGCCTCGGGGATATCCCCGGGGGCAGATTTGTTAAATTATAATTTTTATATGTAAATTTATTATATATTATGACGATATATAGAATAAGAGTACCGTATTCGGAGGTGTATACGATGAAAGAATTTGAATTATCTGACGTAATTGATGTGAAAACGCTGCAAACCATTCAGGATGCTTTTTCCAGTGCCACCGGGATGGCCGCCCTTGCGGTCGATCTGAATCATGACGTTACCAAACTGAGCAATCCTACTGATTTCTGCGTAAAGCTGACCCGCGGGAGCAAAGAAGGCTATCGGCGATGCAACAGCTGCGACCTGAAAGGAGGCCGAGAAGCCGGGCAAAGCCATAAACCAGCAGTGTATTACTGTCATGCCGGGCTAATGGACTTTGCCGCACCGATTATGGTACGGGGGCGGCAGGTCGGGTCGCTTGTCGGCGGGCAGGTGCTCCCGGAAAAACCGGATCCCGAAAAATTCCGGAAAATTGCCCGCGAAATCGGCGTGGATGAGGAAAAGTACCTGGAAGCCCTTTCTAAAGTAAAGATTGTTCCCAAAAAACAGATCGAAGCTGCTGCTCAGCTGCTTTACCTAATCGCGAATACACTTTCTGAAGTCGGCTACCAAAAAGCATCCCTGTCTGAATATCTCTCGCATTTGATACAGTCCTACCGCAAACTATACGAAAAGGTACAAGAGGCAGACCGCTCGGCCCGCCAGGTTGCAGAACATGTTTCAAGCCTGCACGGCAGTTTTGCCGAACTTCTTAAATCGGGAGAAAAGATTCAGGGCGACCTCGATAAGACCGGTTCTATTGTAAAATTTATTGAAAATCTTGCCATGCAGACGGAGCTTCTCAGTTTTAACGCCTCCATTGTAGCGGCAGAATCGCCTGGCACTGGATTCGACGTGATCGCGCAGGAACTGAACACCCTTTCAGAAGACAACGCGGGCAAGGCGAAAGACGCTCATACCGTTCTGGACAGCGTCTCCGTTTCCATGAAGGAAATGGATACCCATGCTTCGCAGACGCAGAAGGAACTGATGGAAGATTCGGACAGCATTGGAAAACTGCAAACTTGTATCAACGAAATCCATCAAATTGCCGAGGAGCTTAACGGCCTCTGCAAAAAACTTTCGGAGAATAAAAACGAAGACAGTCACACTGTTGTGGCATAGAGAAGGACGCCGAGGTTTTCACGGTAAATCTGATCGAACTGGGAAACCGGAATCGGGTTTTTCCCCTGCCCCACTTCAATGGTATAGCCGGGGCGCCGGTACTCCTGAATAAACCAGTCTTTGTAGCCTGCGTAAGATGCCACGCCTGTTGCCTGTTCTAGGGAATAACCGCTGATGCGGGCCATGTTTTCTCCGATTGTCTTTGCTTCCGCAGGTGCAAGATTCATGAAATTCCAGTAAATGACCTGCCCCTGCGTGTGGTAAGCAACGGCAAGGCGAAAATTGTGGCTGCGGGTAAAGCGGACCATGGCGCGGGTCTCCGGCTCGGATACGGGATAAGGCCCCGAGTATCGTGTCGGCCCCGGCCCGGTGATCCCAAGCTCCGCTTCCGCACGTTTGGACTGTTCCCACGCGGCATTGTAATTGTGGTTCAGATCCACACCGCGGATATTGGCTTCCCATACGCTGGAAAAATCAGTGCTGCCGCCGTTCCAGCGGATGAGCCGGCTGTAATAGGGGTTGTTCCGCTGCAGCCCGTTCAAAACAAGGTCTACCCCGTCCGGGTTTACCATTGGGACCAGCCAGATACTGGCAGAATTCCAAAGTTCCCGCGAGTCGTATTCTCCGATTTTCTGCCCAAATGCATACGCTTTGAGGTACTCCTCCGCAAATTTCATCAGCAAAGGCGACGTAATCCACTCCAATGCGTGGTGCGCCGCGTTATAAAAAACTTGATTCGGTCCCGTGCCGAGGCGCAGGCTGTACAGGGCTTTTCCCAGCACACTGGCGCCGATATTTCCGACGCGCAGAAATGGGTAGCGCTTTTTCAGCCCTTCGATACTGTGCATCAGGATTTCGTAGGTAAAACTAACGTCCGTAGGAACTACGTCAAACGAGTATGGAATAACGATTCGGCTGCCGACTACAAGACTGTCGGGATTTTCGCGTGGGTTAGCCACTGCGACAGCCGCCGGATCCGTTCCGTATTTCTGCGCAATACTGTAAAATGTGTCGCCGGGGCGGATGATATAAAAATCGTATCCCAGTAAGAAATGCTCCAGCACCTGCCAAGTCTGCGGCCCAATGATGCCGTCCGGCGTCAGGCCGAATTGTTTTTGAAATTCGGCAACGGCTTTTTGAGTCTGCTCCCCGTAAACCCCGTCCACCGCGCCGGGGTCAAGCCCGATTTTTTTCAGGACGGACTGCACTTCCAAAACGTCGCTTCCAGACGCGCCCTGCCGCAAAGTTCTCAATCCAATCACTCCCGCAGCGAATTTTTTCTTTCGTTGTCATTGTATTGGAAAAAGGTCCTTTTTATACGTGTCTGAAAGGAAAAACGTTCAGGTCAATCCGGCAGAAAAAACGCAGAAGCTTATCCGGAAATAGATCAAAACCGTTCGTTTACGGCTGATCTTTTTTAGCGCTGAGAATTTTAAGCAGATCTTTCTGGCTGCCGTTGAGGCACACGGCGACAATCTCATCCGCGGGACGGAAGGTAGACAAACCGTTTGGGATCATTAGCGTTTCTCCCCGCACAATGGAAATAATCAGGGATCCTTTTGGCAGCAGCACATCTTTGAGGGCGATCCCGTCCAGAGCCGTATCGGCCGGAAGGGTAATCGCGCTGATGGCAGCCCGGCCCTTGTTCAGAGTGGTCAGCAGATGCATCTGGGCGCTGTCGATCTCCTGCTCGATCATGTTCGTGATGATTTCGGTGCTGCTGACGGCAATATCCGGCCCCAGGGTTCGCAAAGCGTCCAGATTCCGTGGATCGTTCGCGCGGGCAATGACCTTCTTGGCGTGAAATTGTTTTTTGGCCAGCTGCGAAGCAACTAGATTGTCCTGGTCGCTTCCTGTCACTGCAATAAAGCAGTCGGCGTCCGCCGTCTGCGCTTCTTCCAAAACTGAAATTTCTGTGCCGTCGCCGTGAATCACTTCGGCCCCAAGGCTGTTGGCAAGCCGCATACATTTTGCTTTCTCTTTTTCAATCAACCGGACACTGTATTTGCGTTCCAGCATATTAGCGGCAATTTGATTTCCCAATTTTCCGCCGCCGACGATTACAATTCTCATTTCATCCTCCGAATTTCCTTCAGTCAATGACCTTTGCAAAAAGCACCCGGTCATCATCCTTCAGGACAATATCCTTCACTCCGGGAGTGCCTGCAAGCTCCATCCGGCCATCCGAATGGACAACTCCAAAAACCGTTTCCCCCGAACCGCCGGTCACTTTCTCCAATTTTACCCCCGCATAGCCCTGGCTGACGTCTCTGGTATGGAAAGTCACGGTGGCGGATCCAAACGTTATATTTTCTGGTTTCCAAGGCATTGTCAGGGCCGTGAACATCGCGTCACCCGCTAATTTTGTTGGGCAGACTGTTTTCAGGCCAAACTGCTTGAACACATTCTCACGGCTTGGATCTGAAATACGGGCAATTACATTTTCAATTCCGAAAAACTGGCGGGCAATTTCCGAAACGGTAATGTTCAGGTTGTCGTCTGGGGTCACTACGGCCACCGCGTCACATCCTTCAATTCCAGCATTTCTCAGCACTTTAATATCCATCGGCATTCCAACAATGGTGACGCCGTTGAAATTCTTATCCAGATTATGAAACGAATCTGGGTTTTCATCGACCACGGCAACGTCGTGTCCGTGTGAATCCAAAATAACCGCAAGCCGCGAACCCAGGCGGCCGCATCCAATTACAAGAACATTCACTGCAAATCTCTTCCAATCTTAACACACATCCGTGATTTTTGCGGCAGAACTTTAAACCGCTCGATTCACCGCAAAACCAAAGTATCTGTATTCTGTATTGATTATTTATTATAATATGGTTCCTGCTATATGTAAATAAACAAATTTTGCAAAAGAGGGAGAAAAGCCGCCCGGGATTTTACTCCTGGGCGGCTTTTTCATACCGCGTTCTTTCTGCCTTATTCGCCAAACATATTCTTTATCTTATCGAAAAAGGACTTTCTTTTCTGGTAGTTCCGTTCTTCCCCGACGCTTTCAAACTCCCGCAGGATATCCTTCTGTTTCTGCGAAAGATTTTTGGGAACTTCAACAGTCATCTTCACATACTGGTCACCGCGCCCTCTGCTGCCAAGCTTCGGGATTCCCTTACCCCTCAACTTAAACACATCGCCCGGCTGTGTACCCGCGTGAACCTGATATTCCACCCGGCCGTCAATGGTTGGAACGACCACGTCGGCGCCAAGCGCCGCCTGAGAAAAGGTAATCGGCATTTCACACCAGATATCATTGCCGCGGCGCTCAAAGATTGGGTGCGGCCGAACACTGACAGAAACATGCAGATCACCGCTTGGTCCGCCGTTCAGACCCGTATTCCCTTTTCCGCTTACGTTCAGGATCTGCCCATTGTCAATTCCTGCGGGAATGTTGATTTCAATGGTCCGGTGCTGGCGGACATGCCCGTTGCCGCCGCAAACGGGGCACGGGGTGTCAATCACGCGGCCGGAGCCGCCGCAGCGGTCACAGGTACGGGTAGTCTGCACAACCCCGAACGGCGTGCGCTGGCTGACTCGAACCTGCCCGCTGCCGCCACACTGGGGGCAGGTCCGGGCTGAAGTTCCGCTTTTTGCGCCCGTTCCGTGGCAGTCAGAGCATGCGGCAACCTGATCGTAAGAAACTGTTTTTACGCAGCCTTTTGCCGCTTCCTCAAAGCTGATACTGACGGACGATTCGCTGTCGCTGCCGCGCCGCGGAACATTTGCGGAATGCCGCCGGGTGTTTCCGCCAAAGCCGCTAAAGCCGCCGAAACCGCCAAAGCCGTCAAATACGCTGTTAAAAATATCATCAATATTAATGTCGCCGGTGAACGGGCTTCCCCCTGCGCCGCCGCCGAAATTAGGGTCCACTCCCGCCTGGCCGAACTGATCATAACGTGCCCGTTTGTTTTTGTTGGAAAGCACCTCATAGGCTTCGTTGACCTCTTTGAACTTTGATTCGGCGTCTTTGTCGCCAGGGTGCAGATCCGGATGATATTTTTTGGCAAGCTGCCTGTATGCTTTTTTGATCTCGGCATCTGTTGCGTTTTTGGGCACACCTAAAATCTCGTAATAATCCCTTTTTTCAGCCAAGCAAATCACTCCCGGAGATTAAGCGCGCAGGGCAGCCGGACGGGCTGCCCTGAACGCATTGTATATGAACGCCCTTCTGCCGCGGCGCCGCGGCAGAATATACGGGCGGGTTTCCAAAATTACTTTTTATCTTTATCGTCAACGTCCCTGTATTCGGCATTGTAGACGGTGTTTCCGTTTGCATCCTTTGCGGCGCCGCCGTTCGGCTGCTGCGGACCTGCCTGAGGACCTGCCTGAGGACCGGCCTGAGAACCAGCCTGGGGACCCTGCTGCGGTGCCGCATTCTTATAAAGTTTTTCACTGACGGAATACATTGCCTTCTGCAGGTCGTCGCTCTTGGATTTAATGTCATCCAGGTTATTGGCGGAAATGGCTGCGCGAAGAGCAGAAACTTTGGAATTCAGATCCGTCTTTTCGGAATCAGAAATCTTGCCGCCGTTGTCTTTAATCAGTTTTTCCACCGCATAGCACAGATTTTCGGCTTCGTTCTTCTTGTCGATTTCTTCGCGGTGCTTTTTATCTTCCGACTCATACTTGGCAGCTTCCTTCACGGCCCGGTCGATATCTTCCTTGCTCATGTTCGAGCTGGAAGAAATGGTAATCTTCTGCTCTTTGCCGGTGCCGAGATCCTTGGCTGAGACGTTTACAATGCCGTTGGCATCAATATCAAATGTGACTTCGATCTGCGGGACACCGCGCGGAGCCGGCGGGATGCCGTCCAGTTTAAAGATGCCCAGCTGTTTGTTGTCGCGGGCAAACTCACGCTCGCCCTGCAGGACGTTGATTTCCACTTCGGTCTGGCCGTCGGCGGCCGTGGAGAAAACCTGGCTTTTCTTGGTCGGGATCGTGGTGTTGCGGTCAATGACCTTCGTCATGACCCCGCCCATGGTTTCAACGCCCAAAGAAAGCGGGGTGACATCCAGCAGAAGCAGTCCCTGCACATCGCCGCCCAGCACGCCGGCCTGCAGGGCCGCACCGATAGCAACACATTCATCCGGGTTAATCCCTTTGAACGGATCTTTGTTGGAAAGTTTTTTGACCGCTTCCTGCACAGACGGCATCCGGGAAGAACCGCCGACCATCAGAATCTTGCTGATGTCGCTGAAGCTGAGGCTTGCGTCGGAAAGCGCCTGCTTAACCGGGCCGACGGTCTTTTCAACCAGGTCGGCGGTCAGCTCGTCAAATTTCGCGCGGGTAAGGGTCATATCCAGATGTTTCGGACCGCTTGCGTCTGCTGTAATGAACGGCAGATTAATCTGCGTGGAGGTCATGCCGGAAAGCTCGATCTTCGCTTTTTCGGCGGCTTCTTTCAGGCGCTGCATGGCCATTTTGTCGCCGGAAAGGTCAATGCCGTTCGACTTTTTAAATTCGGAAACCATCCAATCTATGACGCGCTGGTCGAAATCGTCGCCGCCGAGGTGGTTGTTGCCCGCCGTGGCGAGAACTTCCTGGACGCCGTCACCCATCTCAATGATAGAAACATCAAACGTGCCGCCGCCGAGGTCGTAAACCATCACTTTCTGGTCTTCGCCCTTGTCAATGCCGTAGGAAAGTGCCGCAGCCGTCGGTTCGTTGATGATGCGCTTAACATCCAGTCCGGCAATCTTGCCGGCATCTTTGGTCGCCTGGCGCTGCGCATCCGTAAAATAGGCCGGTACGGTGATTACTGCCGAACTGACTGTTTCGCCCAGGTACGCTTCTGCATCCGCCTTCAATTTTTGAAGGATCATGGCCGAAATTTCCTGCGGCGTAAAATTCTTGCTGTCTATGCTGACTTTATAATCCGAACCCATCTTTCTTTTGATGGAAGCAATCGTGCGGTCCGGGTTGGTGATTGCCTGGCGTTTTGCCACCTGGCCGACCATGCGCTCCCCGGTTTTAGAAAATGCAACGACGGACGGCGTCGTGCGCGCACCTTCCGAATTTGGTATTACAACAGGCTTGCCGCCCTCTATGACAGCCACACAGGAATTGGTTGTGCCAAGGTCAATGCCGATTGTCTTTGACATATAAATTACCTCCAGCTAAATTCATTTTTCAATATATGACTTATATGAACTTTCAGTTCGCTACCTGCACCATGGCGTGCCGAATTACCTTGCCGCCGATCTGATAGCCTTTCTGAAAGACTTTGGTAATGGTGTTTTCTCCAGTGTCTTTGTCTTCCACATGGGAAACCGCATTGTGCAGAGCCGGGTCAAATGTTTCACCCTCGCTGCCCATTTCGGTCACGCCGAGTTTTTTAAGGGCATCCCCCATTTGCCGGCAGACCATTTTGATCCCCTTGCGCAGATCATCAGCCGCACAGTCCTTCTGTTTCAGCGCACGCTCGAGATTATCCTGCACGGAAAGGAACTCGCGCACCGCTTCTGCCGTAGCATCAGCATAAACGGTTTCTTTTTCACGCTGCGTCCGTTTGCGGTAATTGTCATATTCCGCAGCGGTCCTCAGAAGCAGGTTTTTCTGACTGGCAAGCTGTTCCTCGGTAGCTTTCAGCTTTTTCTGGGTGTCGCCGAGTTCTTTGCGCAGGCTTTCCGGCGCATCTTCCGCTTTTGGCTCCTGTGCCTTCCCTTGCTGCGGCGCGGTTTCCTTCGGCTGTTTTTCCGGCGTCTTTGCCTCCTGCTTTTCGGCTGCCGCGCCGGGCTTTTCTCCGCCCCGGGGCATTCCGTTTTCCTCTTTTTCCTGACTCAAAGGACCGTCTCCTTTCCTTAATCCAGATCCATCAGTTCGGTCAAAATTTTCCCGACCGAATCCGAAAGGTATTCCATATTTGATAAAATCTTCTTATAATTCATGCGGGTAGGCCCAATGATGGCAATAGCCCCCGCGTCACGCCCGCCGACCGCGTAGTGGGAAACCACCACGCTGGAATTCTGAAGCTCCGGGCGCTTGCTTTCGCGGCCGATGATGACCCGCATCCCGCCGTCCTGCCGGGCGAGAAGGCGGCAGAGATCCGCCGGGCGGGACAGGAAATCAATGATCCGGCGGAGCTGCATCTGCCCGAACTCCGGGTAAAACAGCAGATTCACTTCCCCGTTCAAGCAAACTTCCGACCGCATGGATTCCTGCGCCGCGTCGGCCACGGCCATCAGTACGGAGCTCATCATCATGGCCATTTCGCCCAGCGAAGCCGCCAGCGACTGCATATAGGCGGGTGTGACCGACGCAACCGGAACGCCCATGAGCTTTTCGTTGAGAAGACGGAAAAACACCCGCAGGATCTCCGGCGTAAGGTCGAAGTCGCAGTGGAAAACCCGGCTTTTCATCGTGCCCGCCGAAGTCATGAGGATCGCCATGGCCGTGCGCCGGCTGGTCTGCACCAGCTGCACCGCGCGGACGACTCCGTCGCTGCCGCTGGGCGTAGTGGAAACCGCCGCGTATTTTGTCATGGACGCGAGGATGCGGGCCACGCCGTTTAAAAGTTTCTCGGGGTCGTACGCCGCGGGGAGGATGAGGCTGTCGAGATACCGCTCTTCTTTTTTGGAAATCGGCTTCCGCTTCATGAGCGAGTCGATATACACACGGTAGCCCTTCTGCGACGGGATGCGGCCTGCCGACGTATGCGGCTGTTCCAGCAGGCCCATGGCGTTCAGCGTACTCATCTCATTGCGGACCGTTGCCGAAGACACGTGAAAATCGAGGATTTCGCAGAGCGATTTTGATCCCACCGGCTCGCCTGTGGCAATGTAAAGCTCAACCACAGCCGTAAGAATTTTCTGTTGCCTTACGCTCAGTTCCAATCCTGTTCCCTTCCTGCTGATTTTGAATTTAGCACTCGGTCATTAAGAGTGCTAACTCTACGTTATAGAGTACCATTACTTTTCCCTGTTGTCAAGTTCTTATTTGTAAACTAATTGTGAAAAAAGGCGCCGGCCGACTTCGGATGGGAAAGCCCGGCGGCTCAAGCACACCGCCTTTCATATATCCCGCAAAAAGGGGGAAAAGCTGCCCTGCAGAAGGCAACTTTCTGAAAAAATTTTTAAATTTTTCGAATTCCCGCGCCGGTTCAGCGGATTGACCGCATAATTTTTGCCCATGCCTCCCGCGCGGCGGAAAAAGGGCGCCCGTTCTTCGGGCGTCCTTTGGCGGCTTTTACTGGATTTCCACTTTCCGTGAACTCGTCTGCTCTTCCACCGGTTTCGGGATGCTCAGCTCCAGAACGCCGTTGTCGTAAGAAGCGCTGATCTTGTTCGGGTCGATCCCTTCAATATCGAAGCTGCGGCTCAAAGCATCATATCTCCTCTCGCGGCGGATGTAATTCTTTTTATCCTCTTTCTGCTCGTCCTTATGCTCGGCGGAGATGGTAAGCTGGTTGCCTTCAATACCGATATTGATTTCCTCTTTTTTGAATCCCGGCAGATCGGCCTGCAGGAGGTACCGGTCGCCTTTATCAATAATATCTGTGCGGCAGGGAGTGAAATCCCCTTCGAATCCCCCGAAAAAGCTGTCGTCCATCATCCGGTCGAAGGCATCGAAAGCATTGAACAATCCGCTGTTCCTGTGTTCAAAAGGAATTAAATCAAACATACTAAAACCCCCTAATAATAAATGTATTTGTAATTTTGTCTTCCGGGGATTTCTCTCTTTCCCTTTCGGACTGATTTTAGTATAGGAGGAGTTTGTAAACGAATTGTTTGAATAATATGAATAAACTGTAAATATTAGCACTCTATATCAAAGAGTGCTAATATCTTTTGCTCATTCTTATTGGAACTCTGCCCGCAGTTCCACATGGCCGGGCAGGTGAAAAATACTTTCTTTGATAAACTCCGGATACAGGTACTGGTTTTTCAGTTCATGAAACGGCATCCACGAAAAGACGTGGCGGTTGCCTGCAAAAAAACAGAAAGCGGGCGGAAACGGTGAAAAACCGCTTCCGCCCGCGAATTCCTAAATCAAGAAATCCGTTACGCTTTGCCTGCGCAGCCGAGAACGTCGGTCATCTTGTGCTCTACAAGAGCCTTGATGGCGTCGCGTGCCGGGCCGAGGTATTTGCGCGGATCGAATACGTCCGGCTGCTCCACAAAACATTTGCGGACAGTGGCCGTCATAGCAAGGCGCAGGTCGGAATCGACGTTGATCTTGCAGACCGCCATGGTGGCCGCCTTGCGCAGCATCTCTTCCGGAATGCCGATCGCGTCCGGCATTTTGCCGCCGTACTGATTATCCATCTTCACGAATTCCTGCGGAACCGAGGATGCACCGTGCAGGACGATCGGGAAACCGGGCAGACGGTCGGATACCTCTTTGAGGATATCAAAGCGGAGCTGGGGTTTCTGGCCGGGCTTGAATTTGTAAGCGCCGTGGCTGGTTCCGATCGCGATCGCCAGAGAATCCACTCCGGTGCGCTTGACAAAATCCTGCACCTGGCCCGGATCGGTGTACTGGGCCTTGTCCGCGTTGACATTTACCGCGTCCTCAATGCCTGCCAGCCGGCCGAGTTCGGCTTCTACGGTGACATTATATTTATGAGCGTAGTCGACAATTTTGCGGGTCTCTGCCACGTTCTCTTCGTACGGCTTGGAAGAACCGTCATACATAACGGAAGTGAAGCCGCCGTCAATGCAGTCTTTGCAGACTTCATAGGACGGGCCGTGGTCGAGGTGAAGGGCTATTGGGATCTCCGGATGTTCAATCACCGCGGCCTCCACCAATTTTACAAGGTAGGTATGGGTAGCGTATTTGCGGGCGCCTGCGGACGCCTGAAGAATAACGGGCGCTTTCAGCTCGGCCGCTGCCTCGGTAATGCCCTGCACGATTTCCATGTTGTTGACATTGAATGCGCCGATCGCATAACCGCCGGCGTAGGCTTTTTTGAACATTTCCTTTGTATTAACCAACGACATTGGCATTCACTCCTAATCTTTTTTTAACTTCGTCTTTATTATACCCCACTCTTCCGGAAAGTTAAAGCCGGTTTGTTAAATATTTGATAATTACCGGAACAGTTCCGGATGGTTCCGGCTGTAATGGAAAAGATACTGCTGGGCAATGCCCGCGTAGGGACCGAACCAGGATGGCTTTTTCCCGGGAAACATCCGCCGCATGGTCCGCTTCATCCACACGTCCATAGGGAAAGCTTCCAGCCGGTGCATGCCGTACAGGAGCGCACAGTCTGCGACTTTGGGGCCCACACCCCGGATGCACATCAGCCCGGCGCGCGCTGAGCCGAGCGGCAGGCTCTGGATCTTTTCAAGATCCAGTTCACCGGACGCAACTTTCTGCGCAGCATCCAGTACATACGGCGCGCGGAAGCCGCATCCGGCGGCCCGCAGATCTTCTTCCCGCAGGGCGGCGAGAGCTTGCGGCGCAGGGAATGCGCTGTGCCCCCCGCCGATCGGTTCCCCGTACAGCCGGCAGAGGCGGGCGACAAGCCCCCGGATTCGCCCAATGTTGTTGCACTGGGACAGAATGAACGAACACAGCGCTTCCCACGGTTCCTGATTCAGGATGCGGATTTCCGGAGCAAAACGCGCGGCCTCCGCCAGCGCGGGATCCAGCCCGCTCAGCTGCGCGCGGATTCCGGCATAGTCCCGGTCCAGGTCGAAATAACGCGCCCAGAACGGATCCCGCAGGGTGCGGGACAATGATTCTCCCGCAAGGCGTACATACCGGCCGCCGGCCACGCCTTCCCACGATCCGTCCGGCAGCCGGCTCCACCGAAAGCACTGGCCGCAGTCCAGCGTCTGAGCAAGCGTTTCAAAATTCATCCGCGATTTCCCCTTCCGGGAAATTATATCATAAACACGGCACGCCCTCAACCGCGGAAAATACGGAAAGTTATGAAAACGGTTTTCGCTGGTTGACATAAAAATTATTCACTTTTTATGTATCAACCGGCCCCATTTCCTCCTGGACTGGACTTATCAACACTTTCAACCGAGTTTTCAACAGCAAATTAACCCGTATTCCACGTGATTATGTCAACCAATGCAAATACGTCCGGTATAAATGGCATGGCGGCAGGGAAAAACAGACTGTATATTCTTTTAATTCATAAACAGGTGGAAAAATCCGGTGCAAAATCCGGTTGAAGGCTGTGGAAAACCATGGAAAGAAAGATTTTTGGAAAACCGGGTATTTCGTCGAAATTCCTCCCCATGCTGTGTCGAATGGGAAGAATTTGTGATATAATGAAGAAAAATAAAAGACAGGGAGTTTTCCATATATATGGCGGATAAAAATGACATGCCCTCAGAGGGCATGATAGCGGGAAGAAATGCTGTTGCCGAAGCCTTTCGGAGCGGAAGGGCAATTGACAGCCTGTATGTGGCGCGCGGCAGCCGCACGGGCAGTATCTGCGCGCTGATTGCCCAGGCGAAGGAGCGCGGAGTGACGGTGAAGGAAACCGACCCTAAGAAGCTGGATCACATGGGCGGGGGAACGGATCACCAGGGCGTAGTAGCCGTAGCCGCCGCAAAAGAATACGCCACCATTGATGACATTTTCCGCCTGGCAAAGGAACGGAACCAGCCCCCCTTTATCCTGATTGCCGACGGGCTGGAAGATCCGCACAACCTGGGGGCGGTGCTGCGCGTGGCGGAATGTTCCGGCGCACACGGGGTTATCATCCCCAAGAGGCGGAGCGTTGGCCTGACGTGGGCCGTTGGAAAAGCGAGCGCCGGAGCCGTGGAATACGTCCCCGTGGCGCGGGTGGTGAACCTGCCTTCAGCCATAGATGAACTGAAACGGCGCGGCGTTTGGATTTATGCAGCCGATCTGAACGGGCAGAACTGGTGCGAAACCGATTTTTCCGGGCCTGCGGCGGTGGTAATTGGCTCAGAGGGATTCGGCGTAAGCCGTCTTGTCCGGGAAAAAGCGGATTTTGTGATATCGCTGCCAATGATGGGCAAGATAAACTCGCTTAATGCCTCCGTCGCATGCGGGATTATCTGTTATGAAATTCTACGGCAGCGGAACGGCATTCAGGCAAAATAACACGGGAGCGGATCAGCATGAATGAGAAAAAACAGATTCCGCAAAGCGATTATTCTGTTGACGAGATTCTGGCAGAAGCCCATATAATGGAAGGACGCGGCGCGGCTAAAATGGAACAAACCCGGCCGGCGGGAACTGCTGCGGATAAAGGTGCGGCGGACGCCGGGATTTCCGGGACAGGCGGCTCCATGCCGCTGAACCCCGACGAGATTGCCCGAAGCGCCAAAGAAGCGCTGGATCGGTCGGCAGGCGGCGAAACCCCGCCGGAAGAAACCGAACCGGTTAAGACGAAGAAGAAAAAGCATTTTTCTTTTTTCCACCGGAAAAAAAGCAAAGACTCCACCAAGGAGATGGAAGACGATATCTACTACGGTCTCCAGCTGAAACCGCTGGAGGAATACCGCCGGGAATATGAATCGACCCTTCACACCGACGCGGAGGCCGCCAAAGGCGGCCGCGCCGCGCAGGAAGAACCGGAGAAAAAATCGGAAGCAGAAGAAAAACAGCCGAAAACGCAGGAATCCGCTCCGGATTCCAGTTTTCCCTACCTGTTTGGGCCGGAAGAGGAGGAAGATCCGGAATTAGCGGATACGGTTCAGAAAATCCGCCAGGAACGCCATGAGAGGCTGGAAAAGATCATGCAGCACGCCGGGCTGAACTCGGAAGACGTGTTCGGCCTTGAGGAAAGCGGCCCCCGGCCGGAAACCCCGGGCAATCCGCCGCGCCCGGCACAGCCGCCTATGACGGAACCGCCCGCGCCCCCTTCTGTGCAGCCCGGCCCCATACGGGAACCAGAAATCCGGCCCCCGCTGACACAGCCGCCCGCCGAACCGAAGAGCCCGGAGGTTCCGCCGCCCGGCCCACTAAAAGCAGAAGAAAGCCCTAAAACAGCAAAAGAGCCGGAGAAACCGCCGAAAACAGAAAAAAAGCCGGAGCCGGAAAACAAGGAAAAGCCGGCAGAATGTTCGCCGGAAGAGCCTTCTGCACCCATCCGGGAACCGGCGGCGGCCCCTGCGCCCGTAAAAGAGGAAGGCACGCTTCCCCCGCAGGAAAAAGAACCGGACCGGCGCCCGGTTCCGCCCTACCGTGCAGTGACCCCCCCGCTGCACGTCATCGAGCTGAAAGGAATCGAGGACGCCCTGGCCGCAGAAGCTGCGGCCTACGCCGTTCCGGAATCTAAAAAACCGGAACCGATCTCGTTCCCGAAAGAACATGCGGAAAAGCAGCTGGAACCGGAAGCCGTAAAACGGGAGGAGCCTCCCGCCGAGGAACCGGAGAAACCCCCTGCCGAAACGGAACCGCCCGTGACGGAGCCGCCGGAGGAACCGATTCCATTTTCTGCGCCGGAAAACGGGCAGCCGGAAAGTGAACCGCCGGAAAAACCCAAACGCAAAAAAGGGTTCCGCCTGTTCGGCAGCGACGAGGATACCACCCCGCTGGCGGAAAACCCGCTGAAAAACGAAGACGAACTGGACGATTACCAGAACCCGGACGACGCTCCGTCGATTCTGAATGACCTTTCCTCCAAAGTTAGGGGGCTCACGCTGCGCCTGGTGGTTACGGGCCTGTGTGCGGCCGTTCTGCTCGGGTTCAGCGTGATCTGGGAATACCCGGCGATTTTTCCGCCGGGCCTACATAGCCTGTACGGCGTGCAGGCCTTCCTGTTTATCCATTTGATTTTTCTGCTGATCTCCTGCGGGTTCTGCATCCAGACGATTGCGAACGGGTTCCGGGGCCTGTTCACCTTTCAGGCAAACTCTGACAGTGCAGTTGCCGTGGCGGCGGCCGCGGCGCTGATCCAGAATGCCGTTTACCTCATCTCGGGCCTGCCGGACAGCTTTCATCTTTACTCGGCCCTGGCGGCCGCGGCGCTGTTCCTTAACACGGCAGGAAAACTCAGCATGATGCGGCGGATTCTGCGGAATTTCCGCTTTGTTTCCTCCCCCGGGCAGAAATACTCGGTGCAGATGTACAGCGATTACAACACCGCCCTGCGGCTGTCCCAGGGAACACAGATTAACGAGCCGAAAATTGCCTACCAGACCAAAACCGGGTTCCTGCGGAATTTTCTCAGGATTTCTTATGCGCCGGACCCCAGCGACCATTCTTCCCAAACTCTCGCGCCCGCCGGGTTTATTGCCAGCCTGGCGCTCTGCATTGTAGCCGCCGTACTCTCAAAAGATGCCGGAACAGCTCTGACGGCTTTTGCCGCTTCGGCATGCGTCTGCGTTCCGTTCCCAAACATGCTGAGTGTCAACCTGCCGCTGGCCCGCCTGAACAAAATCGCCTCAAGGTACGGGGGCATGGCGGCCGGATGGCCTGCCGTGGATGCATTCAGCCAGACCAACGCTGTTATGATGGACGCTACCGACCTGTTCCCGCGCGGGACGGTTATCCTGAACGGCATCCAGACGTTTGAAGGGCAGCGGATCGACGAAGCGATTCTGGACGCCACCGCTCTGACTTCGGTGGCGGGCGGAACTCTGAACGACCTGTTCAACCAGATTATCAAGAGCCGGAATGAAGTTCTGCCGCAGGTGGAGCGCCCTGCCTATGAAGACGGGATGGGGATTTCCGGAACCGTCAGGGATCATGTAATCTTAATCGGCAACCGGCGCCTGCTGGGTAAGCACGGGGTGGACGCACCGCCGCTCCGCTATGAGGAAAAATATATCCGAGCGGGGAAAATCCCCGTTTACCTTGCATCCGGCGGCATTCTCGTGGCCATGTTCCTTGTTTCCTACCGCTCCGACCGGAGGAGAGCCACGGAACTCAGGAGGCTGGAATACAACGGGATCAGCCTGATTGTGCGCACGCGCGACCCGAACATTACTCCGGAGTTTTTGTCGGAGTGTTTCGGCATAAGCGAACATTCCTCCGTTGTGCTGCCGGAAAAGCTGGGAAATGTCTATACCAGCCTTCAGGCTTCTCCACCGGAGCGCTCCCCGGCGCTGGTGGCAACAAAGGGGCGCACGGTTTCCATGATGCGGCTGTTAACCGCGTGCGTACGCCAAAGAGGGAATATCTCCATAGCCGTTGCCCTTCAAACAGCAGGGGCTGCCCTCGGATTTGCACTGACGGCGTTTTTCACCTGCTACGCGGGCCTCAAGCAGCTTTCGGTAACGGCGCTGGCGCTGTTTGAAGCATTTTGGGTTGCGGCCGTCTTCGTAGTGCCGCGGCTTCGCAGGCCGTAAGGCAGAGGGACTTCTAAAAATGCAAGGCAGAGAAACAGGAAAAAGTCCTGTTTCTCTGCCTTTTCTTTTACATTGCGATGGGATTACTTTGCATCCTGCTCCGGCAAAAAAGGACCTGGACGTATGTCAATAATTGCAGCAATATACATAAATTTATTCTTTATAATTATGCATTATTTGCCTTGACTATCATGAATAATCGTGATTGAATTATGTTGACAATATTTTAACAATGTTCTGTTTTGAAGAAGGGGGTCTTCCGGTTGGGAAAATACTCGAAGTACATAGATGACCGCTACAAGCTGTTCATCGGCGGAAAATGGGTTGACAGCACAGAAGGCAGAACCTTTCAGAGCTATAACCCTTCCAACGGCGAATACCTGTGCACCTGCGAAGAAGCCGGCAAGGAGGATGTGGATCTGGCTGTAAAATCCGCGTGGAAAGCCTTTGAAACCTGGCAGTATGTAAGCCCGGCGGAACGGGCGCGGATGCTCAACAAAATTGCCGACCTGATTGACGAAAACACCGAAAAACTGGCTATGGCTGAAACTCTTGATAACGGCAAGCCGCTGCGTGAGTCGGAAAATATCGACGTTCCCTACAGCGCGGATCAGTTCCGTTATTTTGCGGCCTGCATCCGGGCCGACGAAGGCACAGCCAATTACCTCGACAAAGATATGCTGAACCTGATTATCCGGGAGCCAATTGGTGTTGTGGGACAGATCATCCCTTGGAACTTCCCCATTCTGATGGCTGCGTGGAAACTGGCCCCCGCTCTGGCCGCTGGCAACTGCGTTGTTATGAAGCCATCGTCCGCCACACCCGTCAGCCTTTTGGAACTGGCAAAGCTGATGGCACAGGTTCTGCCGGACGGCGTGCTCAATATCGTTACCGGCCGCGGCTCAACCACCGGGCAGTACATTCTGGACCACCCGGATATCCGCAAACTGGCCTTTACGGGTTCCACGGCGGTCGGGTATACGGTTGCGGAAGCGGCAGCTAAAAAAGTGATCCCGGCTACGCTGGAGCTAGGGGGGAAATCAGCCAACATTTTCTTTGATGACATGCCGTGGGACAAAGCAATCGAAGGGCTGCAAATGGGAATCCTGTTTAACCAGGGGCAGGTGTGCTGCGCCGGTTCCCGCGCTCTGATCCAGGAGGATGTCTACGATAAATTTCTGGATGCCGCGGCCGGCGCGTTTAACCGGATTAAAGTCGGGCTCCCCTGGAAAAAGGACACCGTTATGGGCGCGCAGATCAATGAAAAGCAGCTCGGCAAAATTCTGGACTACGTGGAAATCGGGCAGAAAGAAGGGGCCCGGCTGGTCTGCGGAGGCAAGCGGATTACAGAAGGCGAGCTGGCCAAAGGAAGCTTTATGCAGCCGACGATTCTGGCGGACGCAGACAGCAAAATGCGCGTAGCGCAGGAAGAAATTTTCGGCCCTGTGCTGGTGGCTATTCCGTTCAAAGACGAAGAAGATGCCATTCGTATTGCCAATGACAGTGAGTACGGGCTCGGCGGCGGCGTGTGGAGCCACAATATCAACCGTGCCCTGCGGGTGGCACGCGGCGTGCACACCGGACGGATGTGGGTCAATAACTACGACAATATCCCCGCCGGAGCTTCCTTCGGCGGCTACAAGAAATCCGGATACGGCCGGGAAACCCACAAGATGATTCTCGACGCTTACAGTGAGAAAAAAGATATCCTGATCAGCATCGGCGACGGTAAATTCGGCCTGTACTGATCCGGCCTTCGGCACACCGCAGGTTTCAAGGGCCGCTTTCCTTCGGGTGAAGCGGCCTTTTTCTGCTGCAGGACGGCCGTTTCTACGTGCGCTTTCTGGTTTTTGCCTTGTACTATTTCCATCTTTTCAAGCATATCTATAAAACAATCGGAATTGTTTGGAGGGTGGAGCCGTGAAAGGTATTGTTGAGGAACGCGCAGTAGCGCTTGGCGAATATATTGTTGAAAACAAAGCCACCGTTCGGAATGCCGCTAAAAAGTACGGCGTCAGTAAATCTACCGTACATAAGGACGTCGCACAGAGATTAAAATATATTGATCCACAGCTGTATCGGAAAGTAAAAGTCGTTCTGGAATACAATAAAGCACAGCGGCATATCCGCGGCGGAATCGCCACCCGGCTGAAATATAAGAAAGCTTTATCCACTCACCCGTGACGGACCGCTCCAATCAGATACGCCATGCGGCGGTGCCGTTTGCCGCCGCATGAAACCGGTCTGCCGGAAACCCATCCATCGCGCCGGGAACCGTTTATGATGGGGTTCAGACGGCCTGAAAGGATTTCCTTGATTTTTTTTCAACTATGTGGTATAGTATATATTGTTTGATTTATGGATGTTTAGCTCAGCTGGCTAGAGCGTTCGCTTGACGTGCGAAAGGTCATAGGTTCGAGTCCTATAACGTCCACCAACAGATTGAGCCTGGATGTGTTTCGGGCTCTTTTTTATTTGAATTGGCAAAATAATTAGGCGTAACCCTTATGCCGCTCTCTTTCACTGCTTCCATTTGAGGCTGCCCCGATTTTTGACAAAGAACCAAAAAACACCCGCACGGGATACTGGAAATTCCAGCACCCATGCGGGTTTTCGCTTGGTGGACACATCGGGACTCGAACCCAAGACCTCTCGCGTGTGAGGCGAGCGCTCTAACCAGCTGAGCTATGCGTCCAAAAAACTTGCGCATTTTCTGCGCAAGCTGAAAATTGGTGACCCGGACGCGATTCGAACGCGTGATACCGCCGTGAAAGGGCGGTGTCTTAACCACTTGACCACCGGGCCATTTGGTAGCGGCAATTGGATTCGAACCAACGACGCTTCGGGTATGAACCGAATGCTCTAGCCAACTGAGCTATGCCGCCATAACCGCTCCGCATTTCAGCGGAGCTTTATTAAGTATATCCTATTTCCTATGTGCTTGTCAACCGATATTTAAAAAATAATTTAAAATTCAGTCAATTCTTCCCGAAATCCGGCAAGCCGAAACAATCTTTTCAGCTTCGGACTGAGTAATTCGGTGCTTCCTTCGTGATCTGGATATCGTGCGGATGGCTTTCCCTCAAGCCTGCACCTGTAATGCGGCAGAACTTTGCTTTGGTATGAAGTTCACCGACATCCGCGCAGCCTGTATATCCCATTCCGGAACGAAGGCCTCCCATCAGCTGATAAACCGTATCAGACAGCGGCCCCTTATAAGGAACACGGCCTTCGACGCCTTCCGGAACGAGCTTTTTGACATCCTGCTGGAAGTAACGGTCGCGGCTGCCTTCACCCATGGCTGCCAGGCTGCCCATTCCGCGGTATACCTTAAACCGGCGGCCCTGGTATAATTCGGTCTCTCCGGGTGATTCTTCACAGCCTGCAAACAGCGAACCAATCATCACGACATCCCCGCCCGCAGCGAGGGCTTTTACGATATCGCCAGAATACTTGATGCCGCCGTCCGCGATGATAGGAATGCCGTATTTCTGAGCTTCGCAAGCCGCATCGTAAATGGCGGTTACCTGCGGCACGCCGATTCCGGCTACAATCCGCGTTGTGCAGATAGAGCCGGGCCCGATGCCTACCTTGACACAGTCTGCGCCTGCGTCGATCAGGGCTTTAGTTCCTTCTGCCGTTGCTACATTCCCAGCAATCAGCTGAAGATTCGGGTAAGCCTTTTTGACCTTCCGGACGGTGTTGATCACGCCGTTGTTATGTCCATGCGCAGAATCCAGCACAACAACGTCAACCTGCGCATCTACAAGGGCGGCAACCCGATCCAAAACGTCATCTGTGACGCCGATAGCTGCGCCGCACAGCAGCCTGCCGTCTTCATCCCGGGCAGAATTCGGGTACTGCACCGCTTTTTCGATATCCTTGATCGTAATCAGGCCCTTCAGCATCCCTTTTTCATCCACAATAGGGAGCTTTTCAATGCGGTGGCGGCGAAGAATATCCTTCGCCTGGGCCAGTGTAGTGCCAACCGGTGCCGTAACGAGGTTTTCCCGGGTCATAACGTTGGAAATCGGCTGGTCAAAATCGGAACCTTCCATAAACCGCAGATCACGGTTTGTGATGATCCCGACTAAGTGGCCGTCTTCGCAGATTGGCACGCCGGAGATCCGGTAGCGGGCCATAATTTTTTCTGCATCATGAACGGAATGTTCCGGCGAAAGGTAAAAGGGGTTCACAATCACGCCGTTTTCAGAACGCTTTACACGGTCCACCATGTCTGCCTGTTTTTGAATTGGCATATTTTTGTGAACAATTCCGATTCCGCCCTCACGGGCAATGGCTATCGCCATTTGTGTCTCTGTCACCGTATCCATCGCAGACGTCATAAGCGGAATATTCAGATGGATTTTTTTCGTCAGCTGCGTACCGAGTTGAACTTCTTTGGGCAGAACATGCGATTCTGCGGGAATCAGCAGAACATCGTCAAACGTAAGGGCCTCTTTTACAAACTTCTCCTTATAGTTCGTATTTAACATGCCGTTCCTCCATTTTCAGCCTCATTGCCATACGGATAGGCCTCAGCCCATCCAGCTATTAAATTATATAAAGTTTATTATATCATTTTATTTAACGAAAAACAAGATCCGTCCGGCTATTTTGCCGCATCCGTTGATTCCTGCTCTTTTGTTTTCACCCGCGCCGTAAAACTGGTTCCTGCCGCGTTATCGCCGCGCATAAGGTAATATCCGTTTTCTTCACCGGCAATAATTTTCAGCACATCGCCTTCCGGTGTTTCCGATGTATAATTGATCTGAACCGTTTCAGCCCGATCCCGGATAGAATCCGGAATAAAATCCGAAACCACATCGCCGTAAACGGAATTATTCATGTGACCGTTCGCGTCAAGATCCGAATGGAAAACGCGCCGTTCCCCTGCTTTCGGCAGGCTCTCCGGCACCCGGAACCGTTCCATGCGCTCTTCCTGTTCGACATTGAATTCCGGATAAATTCCAAATGGCCGGAGTTCCTGCGGCCGGTGAATTTTATGCGTTTCGGCGTCCGCCAGAATCGTCGTCTGCATAACGTCAATCAACAAAGAGCCGTCTTCGGCATAAAATTTAAAATCTCGGTAGAACTGTGCGCCGCCCCGGCCGCGCGGATGCGTCTTAATGACAACTTTCTCGCTGTGCAGCGGCATTCGGTGAATTTTGACACGCGTAGAAATAATGAAAAATACCAGCCCCGCTTTGCTGCGGAGTTCTTCATAGCTCACATGCGTCAGACCCAGATGCTGTTCGCTGGTCTCCTGCACCAGCCGGAGTGCAGAACCGAATTTGAGTGTATTTTTCGGTCCTACGTCATAGACTGGGATCCGCAGGCTCCGGGTATATTCTGCAATTAAATCCTCGTTCATGGGCGGATAACATCCGTTCCCATATATTTCCGCAAGACTTCCGGTACGGTCACGCTGCCATCTGCATTCTGGTACTGCTCCACAATGGCAGGCAGCACACGGCTGGTCGCAAGCCCCGAAGCGTTCAGCGTATTCACATACTGTATTTTACCGTCTTTTCCGCGGAAACGGATATTTCCCCTTCTCGCCTGATAATCCCGCGCATTGGAGGCAGAGCTGACTTCTTTATAAATCTTCATGCTCGGAATCCAAACTTCCACATCATAGGTGCGCGCCATCGAGAAAGAGCAGTCTCCTGCCGCTAACTTGCTCAGCCTGTAGTGCAGCCCCAGTTCCTGCACCAGCCGCTCTGCTTTCCCGACAAGCTCCTCGAAAGCCTTGTCGGAATCTTCCGGCCTTGTGTACTGTACCATTTCCACCTTATTAAACTGATGCCCGCGCACCATGCCGCGCTCTTCGGAACGGTAGCTTCCCGCTTCCCGTCGATAGCACGGTGTATAAGCAACGTATTTTTTGGGCAGTTCCTCTTCTGAAAGGATTTCATCCCGGTGAAGATTGACAAGCGCTGTTTCTGCCGTTGGAAGCAGAAATTTTTTGTCGCTGCTGGTGGGGTTGGCAATCCAGTAATCTTCATCGGTGAATTTTGGAAACTGGCCGGCAACATAGCCGCACTCGTACTTCAGCATATGCGGAAGCAGCATTAGTTCATATCCGTCACGCAGGTGTTCGTCAATAAAGAAATTGAGGAGCGCCCATTCCATGCGTGCGCCCATGCCGCAATAAATCCAGGAACCGGCGCCCGCAATCTTTGCGCCGCGCTCGTAGTCGATCATGTGCAGGCTTTCACAGAGTTCAACATGGTTCTTCGGCGTAAATCCTTCAAACTTTGGTTTTTCGCCAAAATAATGAAGCGGCCGGTTGTTTTCTTTTCCGCCTGCCACGACATCCTCATCCGGCATATTCGGCAGATTAGCCAAAAGTGTATTCAGCTTTTCTTCTATTTTGGAAACTTCGTTTCCGCCCTCCTTCACTTCGGCAGAAAGCTTCTTCATATCTGCCATAAGCTGGGAAACGTCGCCGCCCTGCTTCTTAATCTGCGGGATCTTTTTTCCTGCGGCATTCTGCTCGGCACGCATGGACTCCACACGGGCTATAGCCTCCCGGCGCTGCGCGTCGATCTGCAGAATATCATCAATGATTTTGTCGGCGTCAAAGTTGCGTTTCTTAGCGCCGTTTTTAATTTTCTCTGGATCTTTTCGGATTAATTTCATATCAATCATGTTTTACGGCTCCTCGTCCCGCTTATTCTGCGGGCAATTTAAAATTTTATGATACTTTATGATACTTTGTAATTTTGTTTTTTACAGCGCTTTATTCCTCAAAGCGTTTAATAAGCTCTGCGAGATCGTCTTCTCCGTAAAATTCAATCTGAAGGACGCCGCGCTTCTTTGTTCCGGCTATATGGACTTTGCGGCCCATGCTTTCTTTCAGAGCCAATTCCGCTTCTTCATAATATTGAATCTGGTTCCTTGGATTTGTTTTTTTCGGACGAGATTTTGCCTTTTGGGCCATTTTTTCAAGATCCCGCACAGAAGCTCCGCCTTTAGCCGCCTTTACCGCTTCCATCATGGATTTTTCATTAGGAAAGCTGAGAAGCGCGCGGGCGTGCCCTGCGGAAATTTCCCCCGATCCAACCAAATTCTGTATATTTTTGGGAAGGTTCAGCAGCCGCAGTGCATTGGCCACGGCCGGGCGTGATTTTCCGACGGTTTTGGCGACCTCATCCTGGGTCATCTCATAGCTTTCCATCAGGGACCGGTATCCCTGCGCTTCTTCCAGCGGGCTTAAATCTTCACGCTGAAGATTTTCAATCAATGCAAATTCCATGACCTCGCTGTCGGTCATTTCCTTTACCACGGCGGGGACTTCCTTGACGCCGGCCATCCGTGCCGCACGCCAGCGGCGTTCGCCGGCGACAATCTGGTACCCGCCCCCCACGATGGGACGAACCAAAAGCGGCTGCAAAATTCCGTGCTGGGCAATGGAATCCGCAAGCTCGCTGAGCGACTGTTCGTCAAATTCCTTTCGGGGCTGATCGCGGTTCGGCTCCAGCTCACTTGTCTTCAGGAGGACAGCCGTGCGTTCTTCTTCCGTATCATTTTCCGCAAAGATTGCATCAAGGCCCTTGCCGAGCCCGCCCTTTTTTCTGGCCAACTACGTTCGCCTCCTGTTTGCGCGGATAATTTCTTCCGCAAGCTGAGTGTACGCCTGCGTTCCGCGGGAAAATTTATCAAAATACTGAATTGGTTTTCCAAAACTGGGTGCTTCGGAAAGGCGTACAGCCCGTGGGATAACCGTTCCAAAGACTTTGCGCGGAAAATACTTTTTTACTTCTTCTACAACTTGCTGCGTCAAATTCAGCCGCCCGTCATACATGGTCAGCAAAACTCCTTCAATATCAAGCCGCCCGTTAAAACTCCGTTTAATCCGGCGCACGGTGTTCATCAGCTGCGAAAGCCCTTCCAGCGCATAATATTCACATTGAATTGGCACCAGAAGCGTATCTGCTGCCGTTAACGCATTGGTTGTGATAAGGCCGAGGGACGGCGGGCAGTCGATAAGAATACAGCCGTAGTCCGGCGCCACCGGTGCCAAAGCCTCTTTCAGGCGCAATTCCCGGTGCTCGATATCAACCAGCTCCAGTTCGGCGCCCGCAAGATCCATGCTGGAAGGCAGTAAATCCAGATTTGTAAATTCCGTGTGGAGCAGAACATCTTTGGCAGATGCTCCCCCAATCATCATTTCATATGTTGTTTTTTTCAGCTTTCTGCGGTCAACGCCAACTCCGCTGGAGGAATTCCCCTGCGGATCAATATCGACCAGCAGCGTTTTGACGTTTTTCAGTCCCATTGCGGCCGAAAGGTTTACCGAAGTTGTTGTCTTACCCACGCCGCCCTTCTGGTTTGCAATGGCAATGATTTTTCCCAACCCTTTTCCCCCATTCTGCGGCATGGCAGGCCGCCTGGCACTTCCCACTTTTCCCCGGAAAGTTTGTTTTTATTATAGCACGCCTTTTGCCGGAAGGAAAGGGATATTTCCGTTTTTCGGCTTTTCCTGCTTCCTAGGTCAGGCAATGTTTCATGTGAAACATTGCCTGTGAGGTTTGTTCTCTTCAAACAATGGGGTATAATAGAGAAATGATCCGATTAATAAAAAAAGGGGAGCAGAAGATGCTAACCAATTACCTTCACAAAACTGTCCATGTTACGATTGACCGCCCGCTTGGCAGCCGTCATCCGGAACATCATGATATGCTCTATCCTCTGAATTACGGCTATCTTCCGGGCACAGTTTCCGGCGACGGCGAAGAGATCGACGCTTATATCATTGGTGAATTTCTCCCTCTTAAGGAATTTACAGGTGAAGTGGCTGCGGTGATTCACCGGAAAAATGACTTAGAAGACAAACTGGTTGTTTCGAGTAAACAGAAAAACTACAGCAAAGAGCAAATTAAAGCCCTGACCGAATTTCAGGAAAGGTTTTTTGATTCGGAGATTATAATGTAACCCAGCCATAAAATCACGCGCAAAAGGGGCCGGATAAAATCCGGCCCCTCTGCGGGAAATGATATAGGGAAATAGGAGTAAATACTTGTAATCAAATTTAAGCGGGTTTTCTGCCACCGGCAGCTTCCTTTTTGGGAATCCTTACAATGCATTCAAAATATTCGTCTGTTTCGCTTTTCAGCGTCTGGGCTTGGATTCCGCTTTGCTTCATTGTCTGCACAGCATGAGAAATCGTATTAAAAAAAATTCGGACATCTTTCAAAATCAAGGTTTGCTTCTGTCTGCCTTGGTTTTTCTTATCCAGCAGTTTTTGCACATAATCGTCAGTCTGACGGACATTATATCCACACTCAATCACCACATCCAGTGCTTTCCGGCGTTTGCTGTCATCTTCAATTCGCAGAAGGGCACGGGCATGCCTTTCTGTCAGGCCGGCAGCGGTGATTTTTTTACGCTCATCATCAGAAAGACGGAGCAGCCGCAGCTTATTGGCGACAGCCGACTGGCTCTTCCCAAGCCGGTACGCGGCTTCTTCCTGCGTAACGTGCCATGTTTCGATCAGCTTTCGAATTCCTTCCGCTTCTTCAAACATATCGAGATTCTGCCGCTGAAGATTTTCGGTCATGGCCATTACGGCGCTGTCATCAGAAGAGCAGTCACTGACAAGGCACGGAACTGTTTCCATTCCGACTAAACGGCAGGCGCGGAGGCGCCGTTCACCCGCAACCAATTCGTAGCCGCCGGCAATCCGGCGGACCACAAGCGGCTGGATAAGCCCGTTGACCCGGATGCTCTGCGCAAGATTCCGCAGTTCCTGCTCATTGAATATCCGGCGGGGCTGAGACGGATTGGGAACGATCCGGTTCAGGCCGATCTCTACAACTCTGTTCTTCTCGTTTCTAAGCACGTCTGACGCCCTCCTTGTTTTTGTGTCTGGGACAAGCATACCACGTGGATTCGAAGAATTTTGTTGGATTATGGGAACGATTTAATTTTTTTTCTCTTTTTGCAGCGGAGCTTTTGCAATTTTTGAGCCATGGCGCGGATAAGCTGCCGGAAGCGGGCCCGTCCGCCGGAACAGCAAAAGGCTGCGCCCGTCTCCCGAAGGCAGGCGGTATATCTCCTTTTCTGCCAACTCACACCCAAGCAGATGGACTGCATATTCTGCGCTTTTCAGTTCTGCTTCCGGCTCAGGCCCTTTCATCGCCGCGAAAACGCCCCCCTGCTTTAAAAACGGCAGGCAGTATTCACACAGAACCGGCAGGGAAGCTACGGCCCGCGCCGCGGCAAAATCAAACTGCCGGCGGTATTCCCTGCGGCGGGCCGCCTCTTCAGCCCGTGTGTGAACGAGTTCGGCGGAAATATTCAGCTCTTTCAGCAGCGTATCAAGAAAAACCAGACGTTTATTTAAACTGTCTAGAAGTGTCAGTTTTAAATCCGGGCGTAAAATTTTAAGGGGAATACCGGGAAACCCTGCCCCGGTTCCAACATCTATGACTTTTGCGCCTTCCGGCGGGGTATAATATTTTAAAATCAATACGCTGTCTAAAAAATGTTTTTCGGCAATCCCTTCTGGATCGGTGACAGCAGTCAGGTTGATTTTCTGGTTCCATTCTGTTAAAAGGCGGCTGTAAATACGGAATTCTTCCTCCTGCTCGGCGCTTACAGAAATTTCACACGAACGGG
>ENA-UOOM01001078-UOOM01001078.1-fermentation-metagenome-genome-assembly--contig:-NODE-1078-length-27638-cov-20.718051_pt1 | contig 27638 bp, 18 predicted proteins | sample MGYA00245781_ERZ724031 | MGnify/ENA primary metagenome ERZ724031 (study PRJEB28704, sample SAMN03018317) | fermentation metagenome | biome: anthropogenic terrestrial biome; feature: soil... | reverse complement strand
ACCCACAGCTTAGAAGGCTGTTGCTCTATCCAGCTGAGCTACCCGACCCTCCTTTATTTCAGGTTGCAAAAATACGGCAATTCTGAGAATAAAAAAAATTTATGAAACTGAATTTAAGCTAAATCGATAAAAAAAGCGGCAAAAAGCCGCTTTAGATTTTTTATTATAAATCCTGATCACAGAATTCCCTGTCCCATCATTGCCTTGGCTACTTTCATAAACCCGGCAATATTGGCGCCTTTCACGTAGTTGATGTAACCGCCGGGTTCTGTACCGTATTTCACACAATTTTCGTGAATATTGGCCATGATCCATTTTAGTTTTTCATCAACCTGCTCGGCACTCCAGCTATATCGTTCCGAGTTTTGCGTCATTTCCAGTCCCGACACCGACACACCACCGGCATTAGCGGCCTTTCCAGGAGCGTACAGGATTTTGTGCTTCTGGAAAACCTCTATCGCCTCCGGCGTGCTAGGCATATTGGCACCTTCCGATACAGCAATGATTCCGTTTGCCATCAACGCCCGGGCATCGTCTAAATCAATTTCGTTTTGCGTGGCAGAAGGTAATGCAATATCGGCTTTTTCGCCCCACGGACGAGCTCCCTCAACGTACTTGCATCCAAATTCTTCAGCATATTCGCGAATGCGTCCCCGATAAAGATTCTTCAACTCCATCACGAAATTCAGCTTTTCTGTGGTAATTCCCTCCGGATCATAAATGTATCCATCAGAGTCAGATAAGGTAACCGGAATTGCACCCAACTCGATAAGTTTTTCGCAAGTGTATTGAGCCACATTTCCCGAACCCGATACCAGACATTTTTTACCTTTAATGTCGATATTTTTGGTTTTCAGCATTTCCAGCAAAAAATAAACATTTCCGTAGCCGGTGGCTTCCGGACGAATAAGTGATCCGCCAAATTCGCGGCCTTTTCCGGTAAATGTTCCGGTAAATTCTCCGGCGAGTTTTTTGTATTTTCCGAACATGTATCCCACTTCGCGGCCACCTACGCCAATATCTCCTGCAGGGACATCGGTATCCGGCCCAATAACACGCCACAAGCCTTCCGTAAAGGCCTGACAGAAACGCATTACTTCACCGTCGGACTTACCTCGAGGAGAGAAGTCAGATCCGCCTTTGGCACCACCCATCGGAAGTGTAGTGAGTGCGTTTTTGAAGGTTTGTTCAAACGCAAGGAATTTTAAAATGGAAAGAGATACGGAAGCGTGAAAACGAATTCCACCCTTATAAGGCCCAATGGCATTATTATGCTGTATACGATATCCCATGTTAGTTTGCACGTTACCTTTGTCGTCAACCCAGCTAACACGAAACGTGTGAATTTTATCAGGAATAATTAATCGTTCAATAAGATTTGCTTTTTCAAATTCAGGATGTTGGTTGTACACCTCTTCAATGGATTCAATCACTTCTTCAACTGCCTGAAGGTATTCGGGCTCATTCGGAAAACGTCTTTTCACAAGACTGACAATTTCTTCGTATTTCATAAAAAAAGAGTTTAATTGTGATAACTTAGTAAACAATCACTTTGGAATACAAAGATACAATAAATAATTTTAATGAAAGTATTTTTCATTATTTTTTTATGTTTTGTCAGAAAAAGGTTTACTTTCGTAGATTTTTGTAAATTGGAACAAAAACTATTATTCCCGACATAATAATGGAAATAATGGTGATACCGTTAATTTGAGCATTGGTCAGAATATAACCCACCAAAAGCACCCAAATAATAGCGAGAAAGCCGAATTGCGTTTTTGAGAATTGTCGTTTTGCCATAATGTGACTGTAACAATGTAGTTTGCAAAGGTAATAAAAAAATGGTGTAGATTCACATCTTCACCATTTACAAAGACCCATAGAGAGTTAATGAAAAATTGATTTTTGCTATTTTTGAACCAAATGAATATTGTTTTAACTTTACAAATATCCGTTTTTATTGTTACGAAGTGGCTACGTTTCGGTTAAGTTTTTGTTAATTGTTGAGTTTATTGAAACAAAAAAGTTTGCCTTTTGGGCAAACTTTCGTAATTTCTTAAACCATTCCGTTATTCCTGAACCAAACCGATATTGATTTTTTGGTCTTGCAATACTTCAATTTCCATTTCAGAAGGTTGATACGAAATCAACTCTACTCTTACCGTATGTTTACCGGGTTTAAGATCAGAAACTGTGAAGTTACCATCCAGATCGGAATAAAATTTATCACCGCCGATGAAAATAGCTGCACCTGCCAACAACTCTTTACTTTTATTATCGATAACTGAGCCCGAAATGTCAACTACATTAACTTTTTGAACAGCTTCGGTAGTGGCGATGCTTTTTACGTCTTTTGCATTTTTATTGTCTTTTGCATAAACAGAAACCGACAATAAAACTGCTGCAATTAATACAAAAATTGTTTTCATCCTATGTATCTTATTTTTTTAAATGTTTCATTTTAAACCGATACAAAGTTGAAACATTAATGTTACAGAACGGTTACGTTTCGGTTAAGTTTTTGTTAAGTTTTTTGAGATTACAGACTCTTACATTAAAAAGATCTTTAATAATAACCATCTTATAATCAAAAGATCTGTCAATATTTTTTCTCGTCCATCAAATTCCCTTTATCGTCCCACATACGCCAAACTCCGGTTTTATTTCCTTCGTAGTAACTCATTTCGTAACGCTGATTGCCGAGCTCATCCCATATACGCCATGTGCCATGTTTTGTACCGTTTTTGTATTCAGCTTCCGATATAAGCTGTCCTGAAATATCATACGTGCGCCACAATCCATGTAATTTTCCCTCTTTGTACGAGCGTACTTCTTTGGGTTTACGATTTTCAAAATAAATCAGATAAGCACCTTCTGGCAAACCGTTTTTAATTTGCATTTCGAGCCTGAGCGTACCATTTTCGTAATATTCACGATAATCGCCGGTGTAAAGTTCGTTCTGTCTTTTATCGCGATAATAAACACCTTCGTTTTGATAAATCTGAGGATTTTCCTGAGGAGTCTGAGCCTGAATACTTAACATTAAAAAGAAACCACCCAGTAATAGTATTATTTTAGTTTTCATACGCTTTAATTTTTAAAGTTGAACCTTACAACAAAGATACAATTATATTACAACAGAGAAACAAAAAGGTATCCCGATTTCAGTCGAAATACCTTCTATTTTCTTATAAACCGATTCTCAACAAATTAAAATTTGTATCCTGTCCAGTTAAAGATATCTGTCGGGCAACCGGTGTTACCTGCTTCAATCTTCACATTGGGGAATCCTGTTGTAGGTTTGATTTGATCAGCGCTGGTAACAGATGTCAATTGATTTGTCAGGCTGATAGATGTACCAGCATTTGCGCCATCAAGATCAATTACGTCCTGAGCTGTCCCAGTACCTTTTACCAAAGCATTGGTTATAGTGGCTTTTGCACCTCTACGAATTTTGAGAACGTCTTGCATCGATTTTTTAGCAAAATCAGCATGATCTTTAGCAATAGGAGCCAATCTCAAATCGATGGTCATATTTTTGATTGTGAAGTCAGATTGTCCGGTCTGATCAGGATATTTTCCATCTAAGTTACCATCTGCTTCCACACCTCTTGGATCAGATTCGGTGCTTGAATAACCAACTTCCCAAATTCCGTATGCATTTTCTAAAGTTCCGTTCCATCCTTGTGTCATATCAAACATATCATCATCAGAATTCACAACCAACAGATTTTTCACATTCACAGAACCACCAAAAAATTCAATACCATCGTCAGCACCGTTAGGGATAAAGACGTTTTCGATTTTTGTGCCGCTACCAACACCATTCAGTGTAAGACCGTTGTGCTCAACGTTTGCACTTGAGCGTGCACCGGTGGCTTCGAGTTTCAGATAGGTAATAGAGCCCGAATTATCTGCTGCATTTGTTCCACCATAAGAATATGCAGAGTTGATTTCGGTAGAACCAGTAGATCCACCGGAGAGCGGAGCACGACCGTTGATAATAAGCCCACCCCAATATCCTTGTTCTGCGTTTGGCACGTCAGCTGTCATTGTAACAGGTTTATCAGCTGTTCCGTTCACATTGATTTTACCTCCCTGTAATACAAGAACATAGCTGCCAAAACCTTTTTTTGCTTTAATTACAGTTCCGGCAGGAATATTTAGTACACCACCGTCTTCAATTAGAAGTGGTCCATCTAATAAGTATTCTACAGTTGCATCAAGAGTTCTTGTGGTTGAAATAGTGCCCGACAGGTTTTTATCTTCCACCGGTTTGTTATCAACCGGATCATCACTTCCGCACGACGTTAACACAACGGGTGTCAACATAGCTGCGACCATTACTAAACTAAATAAGATTTTTTTCATTTTAGAGTAAATTAATTAATAAATAGAGTTAGTTAAGAGTCATTTCTAGTTAAAACTCATAGCTTATACCTAAGCTGATGTTTTGTCCTTTTTTAAATTCATTCAATACAATATTTTCATCCGTTGAGCTGCTTTCACGCGACAATCGGTACGAAGGATCCAATAAATTTGCGGCCTTTGCTTTTAATGAGAAATGCCGGTTAAATTTATACGATGCAGCAAAATCGAGCGTGAGAACTCCTTCTTCAATAATATCCTTGTAACCTTTTGAGCCGATAGTATGAACACGGTCGCTGAAATAGTTGAGAATTATTGATGCCATCAGATTCTTGTCTTTTTTGGTATGGTTATAAGACAAATCTAGATTAGCAAGGAAAGGAGATGCACCTTCGAGTGGACTGTTTCTAACTTCTGTATCGCGCATTTTAAGTTTCAGATCGGTGTAAATGTATGATGCATTTAATCCTACTGATAACCTGCTCATTTGCTCGATTTGTGAATTGAAACGATTGAAAATATTTTTTCTTAATTCCATTTCCACACCACCTACCATGGCATGATCACTGATGTTGTTGTACGTTAGCAATCCGGCTGAGTTTCCTTCATCCACTCGTCCGATTGGATTCAGGACGTATTTATAGAAACCGGTTACGGAGAATAATTCGTTGGGGCTGAGGTAATAATCCCACTTCAGATCCACGTTGTAATTATCCGAAGGTTTCAGATTAGCGTTACCCTGGCTTGTAAATGAAATGTTCACATATTGGTAGGGTGAAATTTCTTTCGATTGCGGCAGTGTATATGTTTTGCTTGCACCTAAACGAATAGCATTTTTATCGTTTAAATCATATTTAAGGTTAAGGCTTGGCAAAAAATAATTTTTCTTCAACGGAACCTTATCAGGTGATACGTGTTGCACACGATGATCTATGGCCATATCAACAATATCTGCACGTAAACCTATATTTCCGGTTAAGTTTTGCAATAATTGATAAGTTAGTTCAGCGAATCCGGAATGAATATACTTTGTTACTTTATATTTGTTTGGATCTCCTATACTCATACTGAATCTGCCATCTGCCATATTCTGTTGGTTGTACAAATCATCCAATTTTAAATTGTCTATAGGATATGTACCTCCCAGCGCATCAAAATTATATTCGATAGCTTCGAAACTGTCATCGATAAAACGCCCGCCGTAACCAACTTTCAAGAATGAATTCTCGTTATTGAAACGATCGTTAATTTTGTAAGTAAGGGCTGCCTTGGCATTGATATCATTGTTTTTAAGTGTGGAGAAGAATCGTTTTTGACGGTTACTCCCCGTCAGTATGTATGTGCCATTATCTTGCTGAGAAAGATAATTTTCTCTTCGATCAGGTTCCTGACCTTTCACAGTGTTATAAGAAATTCCCGCACTAAAATTAAGCACATTAGACAACTCCCAGTCCGAAGTCAATTGATTTACTATCAGGAGATTATCGTTTGTCTGTTGTCTTCTGTAGAAACCAATGTAACTGTTACTATCCTGATGCCTCTCTTTATTTATTCCGCTGAACTCACCCACATACTGATCATTGGCGTGAATTAACATTAAATTGTAATGAATATTGTGTTTGCGATTGATTCCAAGTGAAGCATTTCCGAGTACTAACTGACTTGTTGTTTGTGAAAACTTATTTCCTACCTGATCTTGCCATATTTCTCCGTTAGTGTATGTGTTGCGGACAGTCTCTTCGGTAAAAGAGTAATCATCGCTATGAGAAGCTACAACGAAAAAAGATAGTGGATTACTCTTTTCTCCTAACTTAAATGATTTTCCACCCGAAATACCGTAACTGTGATTCAGAGGTAGAGAAACTTTCTTCGGATCAAGGCTGTTCTGAAATGCAAATATATTTTCGCTCGGCTTCTTTGTATTTGCAAATCCAAAATAATTAGAACCTTCCTGACGCAGAAAGTCGCTTCCTAAAGCTGTTGCATTAAGTCCTGCCGATAAGTCCAAAGCCAAAGCATAGTCACCCACCAGTTCTTTCGAAGAAATATCGATAATAGCTCCGCCAACATCTCCTGTGTTGTTACTGCTAAATACCTTGTTTACACCAATATTCTGAATAATATCGGTTCCGAAAAACTCCAACGCAATGTTTTTGTACTCAGGATCTTCAGAAGGAATGGGAAATCCGTTCAACATAGTGGCATTGTAACGATCACCTAATCCGCGCACAAAAACATTTTTCACACCTTCCTGCTTCGATATTCCCGAAACCTGGGCCACAGCCGCCTGAGCATCACTAATACCTTTCCGCGATAACTCCCTTGCACCCACCGCCTGGGTTGCCACAAGAGCTTTCTTCTGTTCGAGTAACAAAATGTTTTCGCTTTCGCGGTTAGCGCGTGCCACAACTTCAACTGCATCAAGACTAATGTCATCGGAACTCATCAGAAATTCCACAACAGTTTCCTGATTTCTTTCTACAACAATTCCGGTTTTTGTCACCGATTCATAAGCAACATAAGACGCTACGAGCGTATGTGTGCCAGCTGGTACATTATTAATGACGAAATTTCCGTCTAAATCAGCCGCCGCTCCGCTGGTAGTTCCTTCAACCAAAACTGATGCTCCGATGAGCGGTTCATTGGTTTTTGAGTCAATAATAGTTCCTTTGATTGTTCCGGTCTGAGCATAAATCGCTGACGCAGAAGCTAAAAATAAGAGAATAGTTGATAACCTAAACAACACTTTGGTTTTCATTATCATTAAACTTGAGCCTTTTTTCATTAACGAGTATCATAAATTTCAGGCACAAAGGTCATGTATAAATGTTACAAATCGGTTACATTTTGATTACATTATTGTTAAGTTTTGAGCAACAAAAAAAACCGACATTTTCATATCGGTTTTTTTAACTTGCTAATTTACTGTTATTTCTAATTAACGATTTTAATTATCGGTTCTCCTGCCTGAACGATATCTCCGGGTTTCACATATATTTTATATGCCTTACCTTCGTATTCGGAAATGATATCATTTTCCATTTTCATGGCTTCCAGAATGAGAAGATTAGTGCCCTTAAATACCTTATCCCCTTCTTTCACCTGAAGCTTCATAATACTTCCCGGCATTGGACTTTCGATTATGTATCCTTCCGGCTCTTTCACTTCTGCGGCAACTAATTCTGTTTCCCGTTCCACCGGATCAACCTTTTTTTGCGGTTGCCGAGAAGCAAACTCCGCTTCACGGACCTTCTTCAGGTAATTAGTTGCTACTGCAGGAAAGAGTTCTAGTAATAATTCTTCCTGCTCATCTTTTGCCAGATTTACATTTCCGCATTCTGACAACAAGGGATTCTCCTGGCGTTTGTATGTGCTTGTATCGTAAGGAGTCTCTTCACGTATTCCGGCTATTTTCAGTCTGAATTCAGGATCAACTGCAACGGGAGTTTTTCCGTATTCACCTTTTACCAATGCTACAAATTGATTGGATGCATTGGCGTATTTATCTCGTCCGTTTTTAAGATTTAATGCTGAACTAACAGCCTGAACACCTACAATCTGGCTGGTGGGAGTTACCAATGGTGGCAATCCGGCATCGAGACGAACACTCGGGATCAGTTTCATGGCATCCTCCAAAATATCCAACGAGTTAAACTGTTTCAACTGAGCTACCATATTGGTGTACATTCCCCCCGGAATTTCAGCATTTTTCACCATCTCATCGGGCTCCGGAAAATTGAAGTATGCTTCAATCTGATGACAAGCAGCTAATAAAGCGGCTTCATTATTGGTTTGTGCAGCTGCAATAGCATCGTCAAATAATTTATCGATATGAGCAGGCAAAGTATCGGTAACCGGATTAAAGGGATTCGGGAACTGTTTTACTGCATCGAAAGCATCTAATTCTTTACGAATTTCGAATAATTCGTTGTTAATTTTGGCAACGGCTTCCATGTTTATATCCAATTCGATGCCGAGTTTCCGACAGAAAATATAAATCAGCTCTATTGCCGGAGCAGCCGGACCACCGGCAAAATTCCAAATATTGGTATCTACGATGTCAACTCCGCTTATAATAGCCGAGAACACCGAACCGAGTCCGTATCCAGGCGTACAGTGCGTATGGAAATCGATGGGAACATTAAGCTCTTTTTTGAATAACGAAATTAGGTTTGCCGTACGCGTTGGCGGAATAAGCCCGCTCATATCTTTAATGGTGATCATATCGGCACCAAGGGCAAGCATTTCCTTGGCCTTCTTCAAGAAATATTGATCGGTAAAAACATTTTCTTTCTTTATACGAACTTCTTCTTTTTTGTTGAAGAGCCCGAGGAAACCTTTTTTTTCAACAATTTTCACCTCATCTTCGTATTTAGGATCAATTGTATAACAAACGGCGCAATCTGCCATGCCACCGTATTTTTTGATGTATTTTACACTCGATTTTATATTATCAACATCGTTCAACGCATCAAAAATACGCATTATATTGAGCCCGTTAGCTACTGCGTTTTTAAAAAATCCATCGATAATTTCATCGGGATAAGGAGAGTAACCGTACAGATTCCGGCCACGCGAAAGCGCTGTGAGCCTGGACACGCCTTGTACACTGTCACTGATTTTTTTGAGTCTGTCCCAAGGATTTTCGTTTAAATAACGCATGACAGAGTCAGGTACTGCCCCGCCCCAAACCTCAATTGCATAGAAATTTGCATCTTTGTAGTAAGGTAACACTCTGTCGATTTGTGATTGGTTCATTCTGGTAGCAAATGCCGATTGCTGACCGTCTCTTAAGGTGAGATCTCTGATTAGAAGTTTTCTTTTCATCATTTTTTGTGGTTTTAGAAAATAGTTAGAAATATTTTATGGTTTTTTACTTACAGTTTTATACTGCTATAATATTCTAGTATACAGAATATTAATTCTGTAATTCCTGCTACAAAGTAAGTAATTAATTTCGAATTGTAAGCAATGAATTAAAGATTTTTTTCTTTAATTCGCTTTAAAAAACATAAAAGCAGAATTTCAACCCCGAAATTCTGCTTTTGAGTATTAAAATAATAAAGTATTTGTTCTCTAGTGACGCTTTTTTCCTTTCCTGGAGGTTTTAAAATCCTGTTTCGGTTTATCGTCTTTGTATTTCTTTTTCTCCGATGTATTGCTGTCCGCTAATTCAACAACCAACTTTCTGTCTTCTACATACACTCCTTTGAATGATTTAAGAATTTGCTTCACATTATCTTCGGGAACTTCGAAAAATGAAAAGTTTTTCATCAGATCGATGCGCCCTACCCTGATTTTTCCGGGAACGTAATCGTTGATGAAACCCATCAGATTAGCCGGATTGGCTCCATCCATTTTTCCAATATTGATGAAAAAACGGGCGTAACCCTTTTCAGCTTTTCGTGGACCGGATTCGCTCCTATCAAATTTCTTTCCTTTCCCCCGTTCTTCTTTCTTAGAGCTGTGCTCTTTGGGTTCTTCAATTTCTTCTGCAGCTTGATAATAATCGATAAGGCGATTGAATTCCAAAGAAACCATTCTCTTAATTACATCTTCTTTTTCCAGCCAATCCAATTTTTTGAAAATAGATGGTAACAATCGGGCAATTTCTTCTTCGTTTACTTTTACCTTCTCTATTTTATCAACGAAGTTGAAAAGTTGTTTTTCACAAATAACATCGCCTTTGGGAATCTGACGATACTCGAATTTTTTGTTGATCAGTTTTTCAATCTGAGCAATTTTTCCTTTCTCTTTGGTGTGAATAATGGAAATGGAACTTCCGGTCTTTCCAACCCTCCCCGTTCTTCCACTGCGATGAGTATACACCTCGTAATCATCCGGCAAACCAAAATTCAGAACATGTGTAATGTCATCTACATCCAATCCGCGGGCGGCGACATCAGTAGCGATCAGTAATTGCAAATTTCGCAGGCGAAACTTGTTCATCACATAATCGCGCTGTGCTTGCGATAAGTCACCGTGCAACGAATCGGCATCGTAACCGTCCTGAATAAGTTTATCTGCGATTTCCTGTGTTTCTTTTCTGGTTCTGCAAAAAACAATTCCGTAAATATTGGGATAATAGTCCACAATACGTTTCAGTGCAAGATATTTATCTTTTGCATGCACCATAAAATAAATGTGTTTTACGTTTTGTGCACCTTCGTTTTTACGTCCGATGGTAATTTCCATCGGGTTGTTCATATATTTTCGGGTGATTTTAGCAATTTCTTGCGGCATAGTAGCCGAAAAGAGCAGCATGCTCCGGTTTTCGGGAACATAGGATAAAATTTCATCAATACTTTCGGAAAAGCCCATGTGCAACATTTCATCCGCTTCGTCCAACACAACGGTGTGAACGTTTTCGAGTGAAACGGTTTTGCGGTTGATCAAATCAATCAATCTGCCGGGCGTGGCTACAACAACGTGAACACCGCGCTTCAGAGTTCTAATCTGACTTTCGATGCTTGATCCGCCATAAACCGGAAGAATCTTTATATCGTCAATGTACTTGGAAAAATCGGTCAGATCACCGGCAATTTGGAGACAAAGCTCTCGTGTAGGGCAAAGTATTAACGTTTGCGGTGAGTGTAACTCGATATTTGTTTTTTGGATGATAGGCAGGCCGAAAGCAGCTGTTTTTCCTGTTCCGGTTTGTGCCAAAGCGATTATATCGCGTGTATTTGCCAGCAGTTGCGGAATTACTTCTTCCTGCACAGGCATGGGTTGTTCAAAACCCATTTCTTGAATTGCGCGCCAAATTTCGGGCACAATTCCAAGTTCTTCAAAAGTCCTCATTTTCTTTAATTTAATTGTGAAAGTATTCGCATTTTCCCGAGACCCCCACAACACGACATAATAAAGATGTGAGAAAATTTGATATACAAAAGTAGATTTTTTAAGGCATAAAAAAAGCCCTCTTTTAAAATCGGGCGCAAAGGTACGAAAAATAAATCAATCTTATTGATTATAGAGAAGATGTTTACGCAATAAAATCCGTTTTCCGGATGTTAGTTTAAGTTCTTTCTCCAGATAATTATCTATGGAACCGTATTTTTGATTGATATAATCGATGCTGTAATTGATGTATGCGACGTTTACCGACATTAAAGCCGTAACGGCTTCCTGAAAATATTCAGGTTTTGTTTTAACATTTTCAGCAATATTCGAAACATCTATCGTCTGACGCGACAGCATATAATCGTCAATAATAACATTTTGCGGAACACCCAACGCATACAGTATAAAGAAAGATGCCAATCCTACTCTGTCTTTTCCTAACGACCCGGTAAGTAAAACCGGATAATTATTTTCATCGGTAAGGATGTTGAACATCTCGGAAAACTGATTTTTATAATTTTCTATAATCCCGATATACGAATCCTGTACATCTCTAATCGCATCGCTTCGTGTCAGTTTTTCATCATCCATCATTTCGTTTATTTTCTCATCATCCATCGGAGTGATAGGTAAGGATATTCTACGAATGGTTGGATGAACAAGAATGGGGTATTTCTTTGCAGTTTTGTCAGACCTGAAATCAATAATGGTTTTCACACCTAATCTTCTTAGTCTCTCCTGATCATATAATGTGGCACTACTCAAATCACCCGACCGAAAAATTCTTCCCCATTTCATCTGCTGATCAGCGCGCGTGAAATATCCACCCAAATCCCTGAAATTTTTAATATTGCTCATTTCAATAACCCGGTTGGCTATAATTCCTGAATATGCAGTTGTGGTTTTTAAAATGTAAAATTCCCTGATGTCGGGACTTGAAGGGTTTATTATAGTAACCTGATCGGTAATATTAGAAGTTTTTATCGGTGTAAAATTAGATATATCACTGTCTGACTGAGAAGAATAGATATTAATGCTCCCTTCCTGATCGGGGCTCACTTCCCACTTCAGAAGTAAATCACCTTCTTTATTCCTCTCGGCTACAGATGTAATCTTTACGGTTGATGCACATCCAACTGCTACCAGTAAAGTAACTATTGAAACATATATTGAAATTCTCTTCTGCACCTATCTCGATATTGGCGAACAAATATAGCTAAAACATTTTGCAAACAAAACACTTGCGTTTCCAACTTAACAATAAATAATTAGATTTTTGCCATTTTTTATAACTTTAAATCTTAAGCAATTGGATAAATAATTTTTAAATGATACTTTTGCAGTCGGCGAAGTTTTAATGATATGTTGATAAACTGTTGATTTTTTATTGAGAATTATTGTATAACTTAATTTTGTTTATTGTTGTTTTTACTTATATAGAAAAATAAAGTAATAAGTACAAAGAAAATTTAATGAACTTCTCAGGAAATTTTTCACTATAAATTAACAGCAAAAATGTAACAAATTCGAAATATTTCATCAACAACGTAGTTTTTGGAAAATTGTTAAGAAAGTGTGTAAGTATTTAATAACTATATATTTAATTAAATAATAAATTGTTGATAAGATACCTTTATAAAGGTACTAATTTTGATAACTATTTTTCCAACTATTTCATCAATTATTTATCAACAGTATCAACAGGCATTCATCATCATCATTTATTTTTTAATTTAAAATTTAATATTAATAAATAATGTTCAATGGAAAAAAAAGAATTGATTGAAAAAATAAATATACTCCGTAAAGAAAAAAACGCAATTATTCTGGCACATTATTATCAGGAATCTGATATTCAGGATATTGCTGATTTTGTGGGCGATAGTCTTGCGCTGGCACAATGGGCTGCCAAAACAACAGCAGATATCATAGTACTTTGTGGTGTTCATTTTATGGCTGAAACGGCTAAAATTTTGTCTCCCGAAAAAAGGGTTTTTATTCCCGATATGATGGCAAGCTGTTCATTGGCGGAAAGTTGTCCTGCAGATGAATTCGAAAAATTCACCAGTGCACACCCTGATCATACAGTCATTTCTTATGTAAATACTACTGCTGCGGTGAAAGCCCTAACGGATGTAGTAGTTACTTCTACAAATGCCAAGCATATAGTAAATTCATTTCCGGAAGATGAAAAAATTATTTTTGGACCAGATAAAAATTTAGGTGATTACATCAATAAACTTACCGGAAGAAATATGTTATTATGGGAAGGTGCATGTCATGTTCACGAACAATTCTCGCTGGAAAAAATTCTTGAATTAAAGAAAGAATATCCTAACGCATTGTTGCTGGCACATCCCGAATGTAAAAAATACATTTTGGAAATAGCTGATCATGTGGGATCTACATCTTCGATTATAAAATTTGCGCGAGAATCTGATAATAAACAATTTATTGTAGCTACTGAATCGGGAATTTTACATCAAATGCAAAAAGAAAATCCGGAAAAGGAGTTTATACCTGCTCCTCCAGAAGATTCTACATGTGCATGTAACGATTGTTTTTACATGAAAATGAATACATTAGAAAAATTGTATTTATGTTTGAAAAACGAAAGACCTGAAATTTTTGTAGATGAAGATGTTCGAATAAAAGCAGTAAAACCTATTGAAAGAATGTTGGAAATATCTGCGAAACATGGGTTGTAAATGGCTGTAAGAATAAATAAATTCATTTCCGAGAGTGGACTCTGTTCACGACGTGAAGCCGACAAATATATTGAAGCCGGGCAAGTTTTAGTGAATGGGAAACGTGCCGAAATTGGAACACTTGTTAGTAATAAGGATAAAGTTTTGGTAAATGGATTACTTATTGAAGCAAAACCGGAAGAAGATTTTGTTTTACTGGCATTCAACAAACCGCGTGGAATTATAAGTACCACCGAGAAAGGTGTACGTGATAATATAGTGGATTATATAGGTTATCATGAGAGAATCTTTCCTATCGGACGATTGGATAAAGACTCACAGGGATTGATTTTTCTGACAAATGATGGGGATATAGTAAATAAAATTCTTCGTGCAGGGAATCGCCACGAAAAAGAATATATTGTTACCGTAAATAAACCTGTAACGGATGATTTCGTAAAAAAAATGTCCGGTGGAATTCCTATTTTAGGAGAAATTACCAAAAAATGTAAAGTTGAAAAAATATCGGAATTTGTATTCAGAATTGTTCTGGTTCAAGGGCTTAATCGTCAAATTCGTAGGATGTGTGAATATTTGGGATATGAGGTGCAGAAACTAGAACGAATACGAATTATGAATATTTCTCTGAAGGGAATAGGAATTGGAGATTGGCGCTTTTTAGATGAAAAAGAGATGAAAGAATTGAAGGCTTCTATTGCTGATTCCTCGGGAGAAATGCAATTAAAAGAGAGAAAGTCTATAAAACAACATTTAAATCCTGTGCTTGAAACCGGAAAAAAATTTTCCCGTACAACCTATAAAGAATCGTTTGCGAGTTCCAAAAAAATTCAATCAAAACGAAACGAAGCATTGATCAATCCAAAATCAAAAGAATTGCGTGGAAAAGGAAAATCCAAACCAACTGCACGTTATCAAAAAAGGAAATAAAAATTAAATGTAAACGGGCTTGTCAATGGATAAGCCTTTTTTTCTTACCTTTGCACCCGCAAAAATAATCACACATCGTTTCTATCACTTCAAATGTCAATTAATCTGGATGACGAAACGATCTAATAATCTCTTAAAATGGCTCTTCAATGCGGTATCGTTGGGCTTCCCAACGTAGGAAAATCAACTCTTTTCAATTGTTTGTCAAACGCTAAAGCACAGGCTGCAAATTTTCCGTTTTGCACCATTGAACCTAACGTGGGTGTTATAACGGTTCCCGATGAGCGATTAAACAAATTAGCAGAATTGGTTAAACCCCAACGAATTGTTCCCACAACGGTAGAAATAGTGGATATTGCAGGATTGGTAAAAGGTGCAAGCAAAGGTGAAGGACTTGGAAATAAATTTCTTGCCAATATTCGCGAAACGGATGCAGTTTTACATGTGTTACGCTGTTTCGAAGATGAAAACGTAACGCACGTTGACGGTACCATAAATCCCGTTCGGGATAAAGAAATAATCGATGCCGAACTGCAATTAAAAGACTTGGAAACTATCGAATCAAAAATCCAAAAAGTAGAAAAGCAAGCCAAAACAGGTGGAGATAAAGATGCTAAAATAGCTTTTGAAGTTTATTCAAAAATTCGTGAAGCATTGTTGCGTGGAGAATCTGCCCGTACAGTTACTTTTGACACCAAAGATGAGAAAAAAATTGCACACGATTTGTATTTACTTACTTCTAAACCTGTTCTCTATGTGTGTAATGTTGATGAAAAAAGCGCCGTAGACGGAAATGAGTTTGTTGAACAGGTTCGTGAAGCTGTGAAAAATGAAAAAGCTGAAATACTGATTGTGGCAGCAAAGATAGAATCGGAAATTGCTGAATTTGACACTTACGAAGAGCGCGAAATGTTTCTTTCTGAAATAGGACTTACCGAATCCGGTGTAAGTCGTCTTATAAAATCAGCCTATAAATTGCTTAATCTTCAAACATACTTTACAGCCGGTGTACAGGAAGTTCGTGCCTGGACTTTCGAAAAAGGATGGAAAGCGCCACAATGTGCCGGCGTTATTCATACCGATTTCGAGAAAGGTTTTATTCGAGCTGAGGTTATTAAATATGACGATTTTATCAAATACGGATCTGAAGCTGCCGTTAAAGAAGCGGGGAAGATGTCTGTAGAGGGCAAAGAATATCTTGTGCAAGACGGAGATGTGATGCATTTCCGATTTAATGTGTGAAGTGAAATTTAACTTCAATCATTTAAGCTCGTTTTTAAAATAATGTTATAAAACATACTATTTTAAAAACAATTAAACGTTTAACTTATTACCTTTACCTTATTATTCTATTATCATTTCAATTAAAAAATCAATGGAAAAGGTGTCTTTAAAGGTAATTGCCAATGAAATAGGTGTTTCTATTGCTACCGTTTCTCTTGTTTTAAATGGCAAAAACAAAAGAGGAAGAGTCAGTGAAGCCGTATCTAAAAAAATTATAGACAAAGCTGCAGAATTAAATTATGTTCCCAATAGTTTAGCAAAAGGGCTCAAAATGGGACATTCCAAAACAATTGGTTTAATTGTTGCTGATATTTCTAACGTCTTTTTTGGAACATTGGCACTGCATGTGCAGAATTATGCCGAAAAAAAGGGTTATATGGTTATTATAGCCAATACAGATGAACAACTTTCTGAAATGGATAAAATGATAAAACTTCTTAAAAGCAGACAAGTTGATGGTTTTATCATTACCCCAACGGAATACGGCGAGAAAAGCATCAGTAATCTTTTAAGGGAAAAAACGCCTTTAGTGCTTGTTGACAGAAATTTTCCCGAGCTTACGACTTGTTCAGTGATGATTAATAATTACGAAATTTCATACAAAGCTACGAAAGAACTGATAAACAAAGGTTGCAAAAATATAGCACTTATCAGTTACCGACAGGATCAGTATCATATAAATGAAAGGAAGAACGGATGTATAGAAGCTCTTAAAGATCATAAAATTTATCGCAAAGAAAATATTAAAGAAGTTCGTTATGATAGCTTGCAAAGTGATGTCGAAAAGGCAGTCAATGAACTTTTACAAAATAATTCAAAAATTGATGGAATGTTTTGTACGACAAATTCAATTTCTATAAACGCTGTAAAAGAATTGGTTAAGAATAAAATAGATATCCAAAAGCAAATTCAGTTATTTTGTTTTGATGAAAATGAAGCATTTCAAATTTTAACTTTTTCGGTTCCCTATGTTAAGCAGCCGATAGAAGAATTAGCACAAAATGCCGTGCGAAGGTTAATCGAGCAAATTGAAGAAAAAATCATTAATACTGAAACGTGTGTAGTTGAGGCAGAATTAATTTTGAATTAGCAGTTGTTATATAAATCGGATTGTAATTATTATATTTACAACATAAATACCAAAAATACTACCGTTATGCACTCAAAACAGATTTACATCACAATTCTTTTTATTGCATCAACCGCAATAAGTTTCGCCCAAAATCGCCAATTCAATGGTTTAGACATGAATATGGGCAATTTATACCGGCTTTCGAATGCTGAAACACGTTCCATTAGTCCTGAAAATTTTACGGGAGAAAAAGGAAAAGGCGGTATGGCTACTCCAGATCCAAATGCGCCTCGAAATACTGCGAATGCTACTCATGCTGCACGCGATCTTGGTCAGGGATGGAAAGTAAATCCTTATGTACGCATAAATCCGGGTGAAACATTTACTATGGCCGAAATTGAAGGCCCTGGTGCTATTCAGCACATTTGGATGACACCAACAGGAAATTGGAGATTTTCTATTATCAGAATCTACTGGGACGATGAAACCGAACCATCTGTAGAGGCGCCTATCGGACATTTTTTTGGTATGGGATGGAATGAGTATGCACATCTGAATTCCATGCCAATCACAGTAAATCCGGGAAGCGCTTTCAATTCGTACTGGACAATGCCTTTCAGAAAGAAATGCAAAATTACAATGACCAACATTAATGATGCAGATCCAATGACTCTATACTATCAAATCGATTATACACTTACGGATGTTCCTGATGATGCAGCTTATTTTCACGCACAATTTCGTCGTACAAAAGTCAATGAAACGTCTGATTACACAATAGTTGATGGAATTAAAGGAGAAGGACATTACGTAGGTGTTTACATGGCCTGGCAGGTAAATAACAACGGTTGGTGGGGCGAGGGTGAAATAAAATTCTTTATGGACGGTGACAAAAAATTCCCTACAATTATTGGCACAGGAACGGAAGATTATTTCTGTGGTTCTTACAATTTTGATCGTCAAGGAAAATATACTACATTTACCACTCCTTATGCCGGTTTAATACAGGTTTTGCAACCCGATCTCACATATAAATCGGGTCAGCGTTTTGGACTTTATCGATGGCATGTGATGGATCCTGTTCGCTTTAAAAAAGACTTGCGCATTACAATTCAGGATTTGGGCTGGCGGCACGGTGGACGTTATTTACCACAACAATCAGATATTTCATCAGTCTGTTTCTGGTACCAGGCAGAGCCGCACGCCAAATTTCCGGTATTGCCCAAATGGGAAGGGCTGGAAGTGAATTAAATAAAAAATGAAAAAATATAGTCCCATGAAATTGATGCAATCGAATATTCTTTTGCTTGGCTTTGTTATTATTCTTTTTTCTTGCACCGGTAACAAAAAAACATCGGAAAATGCGGAAAAGACATATAAGAAAGGGACTTTCGGTTACGATGTAAAATACTTATCGGAAAAAGACAGTCAGTTAGTCGTATTGAAATCTGATGATGGGAAAGCACAGGTAATTGCTTCGGCAAAATATCAGGCAAAAGTTTTTACTTCAACCGCAAAAGGTGAGGAAGGTAATAGCCACGGTTTTATTAACTACAATTTCTTCGATTCGGGAATAGTAGATGAACACATGAACGGCTTTGGTGGCGAAGATCGTTTATGGTTAGGTCCAGAAGGCGGACAATACTCTATTTATTTTGAGCCCGGAAAAGAGCAGATTTACGATAACTGGCATACCCCGAAAGCAATAGATATCGAAGGATGGAGCGTGAGCAATGCTACATCCCGAGAAGTTACATTTACCAAAGAGATGGAGTTGAAAAACTATATGGGAAATACGTTGAATATTAATGTAGAAAGAAGAATCTCACTTATGTCCAACGCTGAAATTACAAACAAATTGGGCGTGACATTGCCGGAAGGAGTTAATGCGGTTGCGTATGCAACTGATAATAAGATCACCAACAAAAACGATTTTGAATGGACAACAAAAACCGGAACCGTGTGTATCTGGATGCTCGACATGTTTAATCCTTCGGATTCGGCTGTAACGGTAATTCCGTTTAATACTGGCGATGAAAAAGAACTTGGAAGAGTTGTAACTTCCGATTATTTCGGCGAAATTTCATCTGACCGATTGATCGAGGATAACGGTACTCTTTACTTCAAAACTGATGGAAAATTGCGTGGAAAATTGGGTATTAACGCGAAGCGTACAAAATCTGTTGCCGGAAATTATGACCCCATTGCCAAAAGATTAACAATCGTTACTTTTGTCGCAAATCCATCGGCAACGTATCTGAATCAGGAATGGAATCCGGAAAAGGACCCTCTTGTAGGCGATGCACTGAATGCTTATAACGATGGCCCGCTGGAAGACGGCAGCATTATGGGCCCGTTTCTCGAACTGGAAAGTTGTTCGCCTGCGGCGTTTCTTAAACCCGGAGAATCTTTATCGCATGAGCATAATGTATTTCACTTTGTAGGTAAAGAAGAAGTTCTTTCCATTATTTCGGATAAATTACTCGGTGTAAATCTCAATAAAATAAAAAACGTTTTCTGAAAAGCACAACATGAACACAAATGCAAAAAGACCTCGCTTAGTACCTGCAGGGATTATGTTCCCGTTTATCCTGCTTACCTCTCTCTTTTTTATTTGGGCAGTACCCAACAACATGACCGATACAATGCTTGCAGCTTTCAAGCGAATTATGAGTTTGTCAGATACTCAAACAGCCTGGATCCAGGTAGTTTGTTATTTATTGGGATATGGTTTTTTTGCACTTCCAGGTGCCGTTTTCATCAAAAAACACACCTATAAGTCGGGTGTACTGCTGGGATTGGGTTTTTGCATAACCGGTGGAATTCTTTTTTATCCGGCAATGTTGGCAAACGCTACGAGCTCTTTTTTGAGTTTCGGTATGTATTTACTGGCCATTTTCGTACTTTTTGCAGGATTGTCTATTTTGGAAACTTCGGCTAATTCATATGTGTACGCGTTAGGCGCTCCTCAAACAGCCACCCGGCGGCTGAATTTCGCCCAATCCTTTAATCCGTTCGGAGCGCTGACAGGCGTACTGGCAAGCCAGATTTTTGTACTTTCCCAACTTAACACGATGACAGCTTCTGAGCGTGCAACGCTGCAAAGTTCGGAATTGGTGGCCATTCAGAATACCGAGTTGAACGCCGTTACAATGGCCTACATGATATTGGGGATAGTAATGCTTGTGCTTTTCCTTCTGATTTTGTTTACCGGAATGCCAAAAGCACAGGACGATGACAGAAGCTTGAATTTGAAAGCCACTTTCGGACGATTGTTGAAAAACAAAAATTACGTGTGGGGTGTCATAGCGCAATTTTTTTATGTTGGTGCACAAATTGCAGTGTGGTCGTTTATTATTCGATATGTGATGCAGCAACTCGATTTGAATGGCGTTGTTGCCTCGTTGGGCACTAATCCATCCACTGGAAGAATTATAGATGCCTTAAGGAACGTTGAGCCCGTTGCAGCAGCATTTTATAACCTGTGCGAAGCAGTTGGATTAGACGCGTTGTTGCCGCGTACAGCAGAGCAAGCCGGAGCCACTTACTATATTCTCTCTCTCATACTCTTTGTTTTGGGACGTTTTGTCTGCACATGGTTGATGAAATGGATACGGCCGGTTAATTTACTGTCTGCATTGGCCGTATTGGGAGTTATATCTTGTTTGATAAGTATTTACGGAGAAGGTTTCATCGGCGTATATGCCCTAATGGCAATCTCAGGTTGTATGTCGCTTATGTTTCCGACTATCTACGGAATTGGTCTCCGCGGTTTGGGTAACGATACCAAAATTGGTGGTTCGGGAATGGTGATGGCGATAGCGGGGGCAGCACTGCTTACGCAGATACAGGGTATTTTGTCAGACCAGTCGGGAAGTATCCAGTTTGCATACTGGGTACCTACAATCGCTTTCGGTATTATTGGTTATTATAGTTTCACAGTAGCACGAAACAAGAGAATACAAAGTGCCATTAAAGAATAAGGTGAAAATTTATCCGGGAATAGGGTTTACCTAGGATTCCCGTAATGCGTAAGAACAGAATGCCGTTTTGCAGGTTAGTTACGGTATTGAAAAAAATATTTTCGCTAATAAGAAAAACTTTTGTTCAACTATACCAATTATGATCAGAGAAAGAATGATTGTTATTCAACGGTTAAATCAAAGTTTGGAGTTCAGATTAAAGGTATCGGATTGCGGATTAAAAGAGATTCATTTATAAATGGATATTAAATATCGGTTATTATTCACAAATAAAACACATCATATTCATGAGGAAAAGTTTTACATTTTTAGCTGTTTGCTTAATAATATCCTTAGTAGCTCCTGCTCAACAAGGAAACGCGCGATCCCAATTTCGGGAAAATATCCCTTTGGACTCTATCGTATTAAGTGACCCGGCTATTATGGCAGATAAAAAAACGGAAATGTATTATATGACAGGTACCGGTGGACGGTTGTGGAAAAGCAAGGACTTGAAACTATGGACAGGTCCATATCGAGTAACACAGACCGATCCCGATTCATGGATGGGACCGGATCCCATGATATGGGCTGCCGAGTTACACGCGTACAAAGATAAATACTATTATTTTGCTACTTTCACGAATAGAGCTGTAATCATCGATACTGTAAAAGGAAATCCCATCGAGCGCCGCGCCAGCCACATTCTGGTAAGCGATCATCCCGATGGTCCCTATGTTCCAATGAAAGATCCTGTTTATCTGCCGGCAGATAAACCAACTTTAGACGGAACCTTTTGGGTAGACACAAATGGGAAACCCTATATGGTATATTGTTATGAATGGTTGCAAAACTGGGACGGAACAATGGAGAAAATAGAGTTGAAGCCCGATTTAAGCGGCTCGATAGGTGAAGGACAATTGTTGTTTCGTGCCAGTGATTCACCTTGGAGTTGTGAGAACGATGAGAACGGTGAATTAAGACGCAGTAAAGTAACTGATGGTCCCTTTTTGTTTCGGACAGGCACGGGAAGATTAGGTATGATCTGGACAAGCTGGGTGTTTGACATATATGTGCAGGGTGTCGCCTATTCGGAAAGCGGAACATTGGACGGACCTTGGAAACATGAAGAAGGACACGTAACACCGCCGAATTTCGGACATGGGATGTTGTTTCAAACCTTCGAAGGTAAATGGCTGATGTCCGTACACAGTCATGAAAACAGAAACGGACGCTATCATAGGATACCTTATCTATTTGAAGTCGATCTTTCAGGTGACAAGCTTGTAGTTGGAAAAAGATACCGATAATGATAACATGATCTCTATAGTGATATTTACCGGATATTATTAATAATTTCAAATCAGAAAATTAGAGAGCAGTAAATTCACTTGAATATACTTTGCTATAAATTTTGTCAATATAAAGATATTTGATTACTTAACAATACATCGAGAGACAATAAGAATAAGATTTGTAAGATTCAAAACAGTTTCCAAGATCACATTGAGCAATGATAAATTTAAATAATATGTTCCCCAAAAAAACTTATATTTTTAGAAGAGAGGTATTGAAGAAGCATTTTCACTCAGGAAAATTGCTTTTTTTAGGTAATGATGAGTGTGGTATAAATTATGAAGATAATACTTACTTTTATCGTCAGGATAGTACATTTCTATATTATTTTGGAATCAGTAAGCCTAATCTTGTTGCCATAATCGATATTGATGAAGATAAAGAATACATTTTTGGTGATGATCCTACTATTGATTCCATTGTTTGGACAGGTTCACAACCTTCTGTAAAAGAATTAGCAGGCCTTTCGGGAATTTCAAATACTGGAGGTCTGTCAGAGTTCAGGAATAAATTAAACGGTTTTGACAAAGAGTATATACACTATTTACCACCTTATCGCGCTGAACACCTCATTAAATTAAACGATTGGCTGGGGTACCCTCCCGAAAAAATCAAAATAAACGTTAGTAAAGATTTTATTATTGCTGTTGCCAATCAACGAAACATTAAATCGGCAGAAGAGATTGAGGAAATTGAAAAAGCAGTAAGTGTTACTGCCGATATGCATCAGATTGCTATGAGATATGCACGGGCTGGAATGACCGAAGCGCAAGTAACAGCTAAGGTTCATGAAGCAGCAATCGCCGCAGGCGGTAATATTGCCTTTCCGATTATTGCAACCATCAACGGACAGTTTTTACATAACCACTATCACGGAAATATATTGAAAGATGGACAGCTGTTTCTCCTCGATGCCGGATATGAAACGTCACTCGGATATGCAGGTGACATGAGCAGTACATTCCCGGTGTCCGAAAAATTTACAGAACGTCAAAAGGAAATATATCGTATAACGCTCAATGCTCATAATAGAGCCATTGAATTGGCTCAGCCCGGCACAAACTTTAAAGATGTACATTTGTGTGTTGGCGAAACTATTTTCGATGGATTGAAGTCGCTCGGTTTGACAAAGGGTGATACTAAAGAAGCTGTAGCCAATGGGGCACACGCACTTTTCTTTCCTTGCGGGACAGGTCATTTGATGGGATTAGACGTGCATGACATGGAAAACCTGGGTGAACAGATTGTAGGTTACAACAATGTGCCTAAAAGTACACAATTCGGATTAAAATCCCTGCGATTGGGACGTAAACTCGAACCTGGGTTTGTGTTTACAGTTGAACCCGGTATCTATTTCATCCCTGAATTAATTGATTTTTGGGAACAAAAAAGGATAAATACCGATTTTATCAACTTCAATGAAGTCAATAAATTTCGTGATTTTGGTGGCATTCGTAATGAAGAAGATATCTTGATCACTGAAACTGGAAACCGCATACTCGGAAAACCATTAGCTAAAAATATCGAAGATGTAGAATCGGAACGAAAATACGCTTTCGAGCAATAAATTGTAGTTTTTATCATGAAATTCATGTAATATTGAAAATTTCATTATCTTTGTTTGGCTAAACCTCTACTAAATGATTGGTCAACATATCATATCCCTCTACCATAATAACGGGAAGCGCCTGTTTTCCTGTTGGATGTGTTGATTTCCCTCTTCTTCTATTTTTCCTTGTAACTCAAAGAAATTTGAGCTTTTCTCATTTTTAATTACACCAAAAAACATCATGTTCGAAGAACTTAAAACCAAAAATGTTACACCTGAACGTAAATCTTTTCAAGAAGGAAATTTTTACGAAGAAAATTCACAAAAATCTGTTATAAGTAAACGGATACACTCATTAAGAGAAGAGAGCATTGTTACTCCGGCAACTCTATCAATCGAAAGAGCGCTTATTACAACAGCTTTCTATAAAGAGAATAGTGGAAAATATTCAACTCCAATGATGCGTGCTCTGAATTTCATGGAAATTTGTGAGAAAAAAACTATATACATTGGTGACAATGAATTAATTGTTGGTGAACGTGGTGAGAGACCCAAAGCTGTTTCCACCTTTCCGGAGCTTACTTGTCACTCTATAGAGGATTTGCATGTACTCAATACTCGCGAACAACAACGATATACTATCAGTGAAGACGACATTGAGACTTATCGTACAGAGGTTATTCCATTCTGGGAGGGACGAACACAACGTGAGCGAATTTTCAATCATGTACCGGAAGAATGGAAAGCAGCTTATGAAGCAGGTTTGTTCACGGAATTTATGGAACAAAGGGCGCCAGGTCATACATGTTTAGATGGAAAGATCTATACTAAGGGGATGCTTGATTTTAAGAATGAGATTGAGCAGGAAATTGCGAAGCTTGATTTCTTTAGTGATCCCGAGGCTACTGATAAGGAAGACCAGCTACTTGCAATGGCTGTCTCATGTGATGCTATTATCCGTTTTGCAGAACGACATGCAGAAATGGCCGAAGAGATGGCAAGTAAAGAAAAAAATCCTCAACGTGTGGATGAGTTAATCCAAATTTCACGTGTTTGTAGACGGGTTCCGGCGCAAGCTCCCCGAAATTTTTGGGAAGCTATTCAGATGTATTGGTTTGTACATTTGGGTACCATTATTGAGTTAAACGGGTGGGATGCTTTCAATCCGGGGCACTTTGACCAGCATCTTGAGCCGTTTTATACAAATGATTTAAAAAACGGCATACTCACTCGTGAAGAAGCTAAGGAACTTTTAAGCTGTTTTTGGATTAAAGTGAACAATCAACCTGCACCCCCGAAAGTGGGAATTACTGCGAGCGAAAGCGGAACATACAATGATTTTACAAATATTAATATCGGGGGTGTCAAACCCGATGGTGGTGATGGGGTTAACGATGTATCGTATTTAATGCTTGAAGTTATTGAAGAGTTACATATATTGCAACCCGGGAATTCCGTACATATATCGTCTGTTACACCCAATAAATTTTTGAACGCGGCCATAAAAGTGATTCGTCAGGGTCATGGCTATCCATCGGTGTTTAATCCCGATGTATATATACAACAAATGTTACGCTCGGGTAAATCGCTGCGTGATGCACGTGAAGGTGGATGTAGTGGCTGTATCGAAGTTGGTGCATTTGGTAAAGAAGCTTATTTGTTGACCGGCTATCTGAACGTGCCTAAGATTTTTGAAATAACATTATTCAACGGAACAAATCCGGTTACAGGCAAAAAAGTTGGCACAGAAACAGGAGATCCTCGAACATTTACATCTTATGAAGAACTGTATACCGCCTTTTATGCACAACTAAAATACATTATCGATCTGAAAATTAAAGTTAATAATTATATTGACAGGATGTATGCAAAGTACTTTCCGGCTACATTCCTATCTGTAATTATAGATGATTGCATTAAAAAAGGGCGCGATTATTATAACGCCGGTCCACGATACAATACTACATATATTCAATGCACGGGATTAGGAACTGTCACTGATTCCTTGTCAGCCGTCAAGAAACATGTGTTTGATGATGCTAAAATTGGGATGGATGAGTTGCTAAGTGCTGTTTCTGTTAATTTTAAAGGTAAAGAGGCTCTCCGACAACGTATTCTGAACAATACGCCATTCTTTGGAAACGATAATGATGCCGCTGATAAAATTGCCGTCAGAGTATATGATGATTTGTTTGAATTAATAGATGGCCGTCCAAACGGTAAACCAGGTGGAAAATACCATTTGAACATGCTTTCTACCACATGTCACAACTATTTTGGAAATGTGATGGGTGCAACTCCTAATGGACGGCTAGCAGGAAAAGCTATTTCCGATGGAACTTCACCTTCGCATGGATGTGATACGAATGGGCCTTCTGCGGTTATTCGTTCATTATCTAAACTTGACCAAATTAAATCAGGTGGTACATTGCTAAATTTACGTTTTTTGCCAAGCTTGCTTAAGCGTGATGAAGATATGGCAAAACTAGGTCATTTGATCAGAAGTTATTTTGCACAGGGTGGACATCATGTACAATTTAATATTGTGGATACAGCAACATTGATAGCTGCAAGAGAAAATCCTGAAGAGTATAAGGATTTATTAGTACGAATGGCCGGTTATAGTGATTACTTCAATGATATGAACGAAAATTTGAAACAAGAAGTAATTGAACGTACAGAGAATGAGTCATTTTAAATAGTTATGACATTTCTGTTTGACATAAAGCGATATTCCATAAATGATGGGCCCGGTGTGCGTGTTACAGTGTTTTTTAAAGGTTGTCCGTTATCCTGTAAATGGTGTCATAATCCGGAGAGCCAATCGTTTAAAACAGAAAGGCTCTACAACAAAAATAAATGTATTGGATGCGGTTCATGTGTAGAAGCTTGTCCTGAAAATGCATTAGTATTAACTGCTGATGGTATAAAAATAGATATTTCCAAGTGCACCCTTTGTGGAAAATGCGCTGAAGTGTGTCCCACGCATGCAACTGAAATGAGTGGACGGAATTATTCGGAAGATGAAGTAATGTCTGTTATTGTGAAGGAAACAAATATAATGGACTCATCCGGTGGTGGAGTTACGTTTTCCGGCGGCGAACCATTGATGTACCCAGAGGCACTGAAAAGACTATTAATCAAGTGCAAAGAGGAAGGAATTCATCGGGCTGTCGATACATCGGGATTCGTTAAAACATCTATTTTCGAGGATATACTTCCACACACCGATTTATTTTTGTATGATTTGAAACAAATGGACAGGTTTGTCCATCGTACCTGGACAGGAGTAGATAACAAGTTAATTTTACAAAACCTCCGCGTTCTCTCAGAGTATAAAAAAGAATATCATATTCGTATTCCTTTAGTTAATGGAGTGAACACCAATGATGTGAATATTGATTCTACAATAGCATTTCTTGCTTCTCTGAAACATCAGCCTACAGTGGTAGGCCTTTTGCCATATCATAATATTGCGTCGAAAAAATACGAAAAATTAGGAAAAATATATGATGAAAGTGGTATGACAGAGCCATCGGAAAAAGATAAACTACATATTCTCAATAAGT
>ENA-UOOM01001075-UOOM01001075.1-fermentation-metagenome-genome-assembly--contig:-NODE-1075-length-27687-cov-23.857086_pt1 | contig 27687 bp, 24 predicted proteins | sample MGYA00245781_ERZ724031 | MGnify/ENA primary metagenome ERZ724031 (study PRJEB28704, sample SAMN03018317) | fermentation metagenome | biome: anthropogenic terrestrial biome; feature: soil... | reverse complement strand
TCTATAATTTAGAAAAGTGACCAACCAGTCGGAAAAGGTGGTATATATTCATGTCAAAGATGCGGATAATTGCTGTAACCATGGTATTTTCAATATTCTCCCTGATGGCAGCGCCGGCCTTGGCCCTGGCCGAGTCTGACGGGGGAGAGCCCCTGAATATTGAGGCGGCGCTGGAACTGGCGGCCAAGAGCAATCCCGGCTATCGTCAGGCTTCCCTGCAGGTGGAGAAGACCGAACTGATCAGAGACAAGGCCGCGCAGGCGGTAGGCGGGATCCCAGAACGGGGTTGGGTAGATCTGGATTCTCAGCAGGTGATAAATAGTTACCAGCAGGCCGTGATCGGCTATGACGCCGCCCGTAAAGCCCTGGAGGCCCAGAAGAATACTCTTACCAAAGACGTCATATCCGCCTATACCGCGTGCCTGAGAGAGTATAATAACCTGGCTTATGCCCGTATCAATCTGGAAAATAACCGGCGCCAGCTGCAGATAAGCGGTATTGCCCGGACAGTAGGGCTGGTAGGGGATTATGAATTTGATAAGGCCGATACCGGGCTTAAACAGGTCCAGGAGGGAGTAAAGGCCCAGGAAGCGGTTTATGAAAGCGCGGTGGCCTCTTTACGGGCTCTGCTGGGTAAAGAAGACGGTTGGATCCCCGAACTGTCCAGCCGGCCGGTGATTGAAGTCTATCCCCGCCAATCGCTGGCGACTGAATTAGGCCGGGCGGCCAATGAGTCGATCTTGTTGTTGGAGACTAAATCCAATTACGAGATCGAAGAGAGCAAACAGCACTGGCTATTGCCCAATCAAATTTCCGGTGTGAAAGATATTGACCTGGAGCTATCCAGTATAGCCTATGAACAGGCCCGGCGCGACAGCAAAGCCACGGTGGAGTCATTGTATCTGGCTATCGACGCCCTGGAGGCGCAGGTGGAGGCGGCGCAGAAATCTTATAAAATGGCGGCCAAGGACCTGGAAGTGATCCAACTGAAATATGAGCTGGGTATGGCGGCCGAATACGAACTGCAGCCCTCGGGCAGCTCCCTGGCCTCAGCCCGGGTTGCTTGCGAAAAAGCTAGAATAGACCTGGAAAATCTGCAGTCGCAATTGGCGGAGAACAAAGCCAAGTTTGCGGTCCTGACCGGCAAAGAAGCCTATAATGCCGCTGATTGGACCGGAACCGAAGCAAACGCTGCGGCTGCCGAGAAGCAAGGGGACGGTTCTTCTGCTTCTCTAAATTAGGACCGAGAAGGAGGCAAGGGGACGGCTTTCCTGAGTTTAATGGGGTATGCTAAAAATATACGGAGGCGCCGATATGGAAAAACGAATACAGGATGAGTTGAATATTCTTAAAGATATCATAGTAGAGACCGTTCCTGTGGAGCAAATATTCCTGTTTGGTTCCTATGCTAATGGTACGCCACATGCTGATTCAGACTTGGATCTTTTTGTAGTAATGCCGGAGAACGCAGACATTCGCGAAATTGATGCAATGAGATTGATTCACAAAGCAATTCGGGATAAAAAGACAATGCCGGTAGATGTGATCGTCAGCAAAAAAAATAAATTTAATCAGCGTAAATCCACCCCCACTATTGAGCGACAAATAGCCCAAGAGGGAGTGGTGCTATATGGATAACCGGACACGTGCACAGGAGTGGCAAAGACTTGCGGAAATGGATTTAAGCAGTGCCGGGTATTTGCTCAATATGCATCCTGCTCCCATAGAAATTATCTGCTATCTTTCCCAGCAATCGGCTGAGAAATATCTTAAAGGTTATCTTGTTCTGTACGATATCAATCCGCCCAAGATACATGATCTGAATGAATTGTGCAAACTCTGCTCGAATTTGTCAGATACTTTTAAAGATATAGCCGACCAATGCTCCGATCTGACAGCCTACGGTGTTCAGCCAAGGTATCCAATGGAAATAATGCTGGAGGAGCAGGATATGCGGCAGGCGCTGAACAGTGCAAAAGCGATTAGAGATTTTGTTCTAGCCTTGGCGCCGGAAGAACAGGGGCAGAACAGTACTTGATTATAATAACATCTGAAATGAAAATGTACAGAATAACCACTACTACCAAATATGAGGCGGTGCCGTAATGAACAGTGAACAGGTGATAATGAATAATTAACCAACGAACGGGGGGGACGGTTGAACCGTCCCCCCCGTTCCTCTGCAGGCGAGGATTATCCTGATCACCCTGCCCCTTCCGCCTGCTTTTTGATTCCGTTTATTAAAGCCTGGCTGAGCTGGTCGGCGGTGCGAGCGGGGTCGACCTCCCATCCGTCCATGGTTATTACCGCTCCCAATCCCGTCAGTGCACTGGCGAGGATCAGGCCTATCAATAACAGGTCCACATCCTGCCTCACTTCGTCCTGAGCCAGACTCTGCTCCAAGAAATCCAGGGCCTGTTTCTGTTTTTCCCGGTGCATGGTCATAGCCCACTCGTGCAGCTCATCGTCAAGCATATGGCTGCAGAATATGGTCCGGGCTAAATCCTTTTTCTCCAGGCTGAAGCGGCAGTGGGCCTCAATCAGTATCCGCAGTCTTTCCTGCAAGGGCATCATTTTAAAGGATTCCTGGTTCAATAGTTCAAAATAGTATTGCAGCGAGCCTTCCAGCATAGCCTGAAAAAGCTGCAGTTTGCTGCTGAAGTACTCGTAGATGGTTCCTTTACCGATTCCCGCCGCCGCCGCAATTTCCTCCATGCGGGTGTTGTGATAGCCCTTGCTGGAAAATACCTTCACCGCTGCTCTGAGGATCAACTCGCGTTTTCCCGGTTTATTGTCAGTGTCATTCATCGGCCTTCCTCCACTCGAATGAGCTGGGTGAACGAGAGCAACATCCCCTGATTCACCCAGGCCTCATCCTTTGTTATGCTAAGGGTATATCTTCGGTATTGGGGGCTGATTTCTTTTTAAACTTCTGCCCCCAATCGTCCAGGATGCTGTAAACCACCGGCACCAGGAACAGGGTGACAAAAGTCGCCGCTATCAAGCCCCCGATGACTACCGTAGCCAGCGGAGCATTGGTCTCACTGCCTTCTCCTAATCCTATCGCCAGGGGTATCATGGCCAGGATGGTAGCCAGGGCGGTCATCAATATAGGTCTCAGTCTGACCCGGCCGGTCTCCAGCAGCGCCTCGGTTCGTTCCATTCCGGCCTCCAGCCGCTGTTTTAAATAATCAACGAAGACAATGGCGTTGGCTACGGCAATGCCTATCAGCATGATGATGCCGATAAAGGCGTTGACACTGAAGGCTCTCTGCGTCACCAGCAGGGCTAAAACGATCCCGATTACCGCGCCGGGCAGAGCAAACATGATGACAAACGGGTCGCGGAAGGATTCATACTGCACCACCATGACCACATAGACCAGCAGCACAGCCATGATAAGGGCCAGCAGCAGACTGGAAAAGGCCTCCATCATCTGTTCATTTTCTCCGCCGAAGTCTATACTGTATCCCGCCGGCAGTTTAAGCGCACTGATCCCGGCCTGGATATCTTTGGTAACACTGTTCAAATCCCGGTTTAACAAGTCGCAGGAAATGGTTCCCTGGCGGGTCTGATCTTCCCGGTCGATTTGAACCGGTCCGGTTGATAATTCAAAACTGGCGATCTCATTTAAAGGAATACTGCCCTGTGCGGTGAGGATCGTCAATTGTTTCAGGGTATCCATATCGCTGCTTTCTTTTTTGTTGCTGGTTATGGTAACATCAATTTCGCTTCCATCGGAGCGGTATTTGGACACGGTCGTTCCGTCAACCGCCATTTTTATCTCGCTGGAAACCTGCGCCGGCGTCAACCCGAAAGCCATAGCCCGCTGGCGGTCGATCCGGATCTGTACTTCCGGATTGCCATCCTCCAGGGAGGAGCTCACATTGCGCGTTCCCGGAACCTTTTCCACAATGTCCACCACCTGTTTGGAGAGCGTCCGCAGCGTATCCAGATCATCACCCCGGATGTTGAGGGCGACAGCGCCTCCGCTGCCCATTGATATCCCGCTGCTGGCGGTTACGGTTGTTTTAGCGCCGGAAATATCCTTGAGTGATTGCCGGATTTCTTCGGCCACCTGTTCCGCTCCTTTCCGCTCGCTTTTGGGGACCAACTGCACCATGAAGGAGGCTTCGTTCGATCCGGACATTGAGGCCGTCGCCCCGGAACTGCCGACGCTGGCATATATGATATCGACGGCCGGGTTTTTCGATAGCTTGGTTTCGACCTGGGCGGCCAGTTTATCCACATCCTCAAGTCTTGAGCCTTTGTCCGCTTCCAAGGTGATGTCGATCTGCCCCGAATCGGATTTAGGCATAAATTCGGCCCCGACCAGAGGGGACATACCCAGGGCTAAAACAATAAGGACCACTACGCTGAGCATGACCAGGCGCCGGTGGCCCAAGGTCCAGGCCAGCCATATTTTGTATTTTTCTCCCAAACCGTCCAGCCAGTCGGCCAGGCGGTGGAATTGTCCGCTGACAAAGCCCCTGCCCGCGTCTTGCCTTTCCATGGCTTTATCGGTCAGCATGCGGGAAGACATAAAGGGAACCACGGTCAGGGATACCAGCAGGGAGCAGGCGATGGCCACGCAGATGGTAAGCGCCAGCGGCTTGAACAGGACCCCGCTGATCCCTCCGGTCAGGCCGATGGGCAGGAATACCGCGATCAAGGTCAAGGTACTGGCCAGAACGGCTCCGCCCACTTCGCTGGTCCCCTTTAAAGCGGCTTCCCGCGCCGGCAGGCCCAGACTGCGATGACGATAGATGTTCTCGAAAACCACAATGGAGTCGTCGATCATTCGACCTATCCCCAGGGCCAATCCCCCGAGGGTGATGCTGTTTAAGGTGCTGCCGTTATAGAACAGCACGATAAATGTGGCCATCAGCGACAGGGGTATCGCCATCCCCACAATGACCGTACTGCGCAGGTTGCGCATGAACAGGAATATAATCAGAACCGCCAGCAGCGCGCCTTCCATCAGGGTTCTGGCGGTGCTGTTGATAGACTCGTTGATAAACTTGGACTGGTCCATGACGATCTCGGCCTTGACTTTATCGCCGATTTCGTTCTGGATCTTTTCCATTTCCGCTTTAACGCCACTACAGGCTTCTACCGTATTGCCGTCGGTGGCCTTCTGGACCAGCAGGCTGACCGCGGCTTTTTGGTTCACCCGGGTAAGCTGCTCCACCTCTTTATAGCCTTCAGTGATGGAGGCAACCTCTTTGAGCTGGATTTTACTGCCGGTGGCAGTGGTAAGGGCCACCTGGCCGATATCTTCCACATTTTCGAATTCCTGCAGGCTGCGGATAAAATATTTCCGTTCCCCATAGGATATATCTCCACTGGACATGTTGTAATTCTCGGACTTAAGAAAACTGCTGATCTGATTCAGGCTCAAACCGTAGTTCTGAGCCTTGACCGGATCGACCGCTATTCTCACTTCCCGTTCCAGCCCTCCGAGTATGGTAACCGAAGCCACGCTGGAAATACGCGCCAGCCGGGGTTCAATATTATCTTCCGCGATGGTCTGCAATTGTGCCAGAGACAGTTGGTCGGAACCGATCGTAACTGCCATGACCGGCATGATAGTGGGGTCGATTTTCATAACCATCGGTTTATCGACCTCATCCGGCAGATAACTTTCAGCCATTGAAATTTTATCCCTGATATCCGCCATGGCGCTGTCCATATTGGTGCCATAGTTGAATCCGATGATCACCATAGACGAGTTGGCGCTGGATTGGGACATCAAGGTGTCAATGTCACTTACGGTGGCGACCGCATTCTCAATCGGTTTGCTTACCTGCTCTTCAACTTCTTCCGGGCCGGCTCCCGGATAAGTGGTAATTACAGCCGCGTAAGGCAGATCCATTTCCGGCAGCAGGTCGGTAGGCATCTGCGTTACATTCATCACACCGATAATGATAAGGGCCGCGATCAGGATGATAATCGTTGCCGGCCGGTTTATTGCAAATTGGGCGATTCTTCTTATCATTCCTCTGTTCCCCCGTCAGCAAGATTAAGCAGGCTGGTTTCATCAATGAGGGTATTGCCTTTGGTGACCACTTTTTGCCCCACTTTAAGGCCTTTGGTTATTTCGGTGTAGGTGCCGTCGTTTAATCCGGTCTGCACGATCACTGCTTTAGCGCGGTCTTTCCCGCTTACTACATATACGATGTTCTCACCGCTCTGCGGCAGAACCGCGACCATGGGAATACTTATAACGCCCTCCCGACGCTGCGTTCCCAGCAAAACCTCGGCGAACATTCCGGATTTCACCTGGGCGGCGGGGTTGTTGGGAAGGGCCACTTTTACCGGGTAAGTGCGGGTAAGCGGATCGGCTACGGAGGCGACACTCTTTATCGTACCTGCCAGCGGCTTTTCACCGACGGCTTTGACCAGCACATTGACGGTAGTCCCGGCTTGAACCGACGATACATCGGATTCACTGATCTGAACTTCCACTTCCAGAGCGGCAGTATTGTTAATGACGGCAACCGGGCTGCCTAAACCGGTCATATCACCCACCGCCACATCCACGCGCCCGACGATGCCGTCCATGGGACTGGTAATATCACAATCGGCCAGGTTTTGCCGGGTCAGGTTAAGGGCCGCCTGGGCCTGGGCTACGCCCGCTTCTGCGGCGCCGGTATTCAGCGCGTCATACTGGGCCTTGGCTGTTTCCAGGGCCTGATCGGAAACGGCCCCCGCCTTATGTAGTGCTTCCAGGCGATTATAATTACTGAGAGCTGTCTGGCGCTGAACTTCATTGGCAGCCTGTGCGGCTTGGGCGGAAGCCAGTGCCGCTTCGGCCTGCTGCACGGCTGCGTCCAGCTTATCCCGCTCCAGGCTGATAATAACTTGCCCCTGCCGGACCGCCTGACCTTCGGTCACATATACCGCGGCCACCCGGCTTGACTGCTTGGGCATCACCGCTTCTTCGTGGCTTCCTTTTATCTGGCCGGCATAGCTGGAATATTTGGTGATATCCATTAACTTTACTTCGGCGGTTTCGACGTTGAATGCTTCCGGCGCCGTTTCCTGGGGTTTTTTGCCACAGCCGCTTAAGCCTGTCAGCAGCGACATGATGACAAGCGCGGCCATAACGTTGCGATACCTTGTTTTCACCCAAAATCCTCCTCAATATTAATAAATTCAGATATGATAAGTTTGACAGGATAAATTTGTTTATAGTAAACAAGTATATAAAATTGGTGTAGAATGATTAATAATCCCATTATTAAACGGGTTATGTATGTTACCACCCCATTTCCGACCCGCTGGTCAATTCGTTTTTTATTATATTACTAAGGTATTACAAAGTAAAGAAAATTATGGAGGAGACGGGGACGGGAAAAGGTATGCAGTAATATTTATGGAATAATTGCGTAAATACAAATAGGGTGGATGACTTTCAGAAAATGGAGGACGAATATGGTAAAAAGAGGTATAGTTCATTTTTTTCTGGCCTTAATATTGATTCAGGTTTGGGCCTGCCCTGCATGGGCGGATTCGCCGGATATTATATCCGAGGTTCAATCAATCATAAAGGATAACTATGTGGAGCCGGTATCGCAGGAGGTACTGACCGCCCCTACGATAAAGGAGATGCTTAAAAGCCTGGGCGATCCTCATGCCCGTTACCTTACCCAGGAGGAATATCAGGAGCAGCGGGATTCTCTGGACGGGAATTTTTCCGGAGTGGGCATATACATAGCTATGGGCAGCGACGGGGTTCAGGTAGTGTCGGTGATAAAAGGTTCTCCGGCCGAGAAGGCGGGGCTCAAACAGGATGATGTGATAACTGCGGCCGGTGAGACTTCACTGGCAGGTGTGGATTCTGATCAGGCGCTGGAAGTATTGCGCGGACCCACCGGCAGTACGGTAATGCTGGCGGTGAAGCGGGGAGAACAGCTGCTGACCGTGAATGTTACCCGTGATAATGTTGAGGTGCCGACGGTTCACGCCCAGATGCTGGATAATAAGGTGGGTTATCTGGGCATAGATGATTTTGGCCAGCGCACTCCCGACGAATTGAAAGCGGCGATAAAAGGCCTGCAGAAAAAGGATGCTGACAAATGGATCGTGGATTTGCGGGGCAATCCGGGAGGCTATTTGGAATCGGCTATTGATATGGCCGGGGTTTTTATAGGAGCCCAGCCCACCGTGCTGGTGGAGGAAAGAGATGTGGTCGAGGCTTATGTGGCCCCTCCCGCCGATGTGGCGGCCGAAGGACCGCTGATCCTGCTGCAGGATGAATACAGCGCCAGTGCGGCGGAGATATTGGCGGGGGCTCTGCGGGATAACCAGCGGGCTTTGTTGCTGGGAAAGAAAACTTATGGCAAGGGTACGGTACAGCAGATTTTCCCCCTGTCCAACGGCGATAAATTAAAAATAACGGTAGCCCGTTTCTACTCGCCGGCCGGCGGGGAGATCAATAAGATAGGTATAAAGCCGGATATTGAGGTGGAGGATGAAAACCGGCTGGCGGCGGCTGATTTATTGCTTAGCGATAACCGTGATCCTCTTCATGGCAGTATGATAGCTTTGGACCTGAACCGCTACCAGGCGGCGGTAGATTGCCGGACGCTGCGCCAGGCTCGTTACTGGCAGGCCTGGGCCGATATCGTGGACGGCATCGGCGAATCGCCGGTCTATTACGGGAATAATTCGGGATGGACTGAGCTCAGCGCCGCCCAGCGGGAGCATAGATGGTCTTTCTATTATCCGGACTATGAGTATATCGGGGAACTTTCCGGGCAGAACGGTATTATTGTGGATATGAAGGCGGCGCTTAATGAGAAATATGTGAATGACTTTAATATTGAATTGATCAATGCCGCCAGCGGAGCCAGGATCAAGACGGAGCTGAAGCTGGTTGACGCCGACACCTTCGGCTGTTATCCGCTTGAGCCTCTGGAAAAGGGGGAATACTGGCTGGTGGTCCATGACACCATGAAATTTGCCGACGGCCAGCGGTTGCCGCTGGGGAAGATCGGGGTAATTTTAAATTCTTAGGCTCCGTCTGACGGCTCCTGCATATTTATGCATCCAAACAGAGTTGTTATACTTTAAAGTTCAGGTTGATCCGCCTCTAATTTATAAATAAAAAACTGAAAGTTTGGACTTGTAGTTTGCGTATTGAATATTTAGATAAAAAATACGATTTCTTGAAATTACAGATCAAATAATATTAAGAGGCAGGATTTATATGAGAAAAAATACATATCTTGCCGGGTTGCTGATCGTTTTTTTTATAAACTGCAACCTGTCGGCGGCGTATGCTTTTTCCGATACCCGCCAGCACTGGGCGCGTCCTCAGATCGACTACCTGCAGAATCGCCAGTTGATCAGCGGGTATCCGGATGGCAGCTATGGTCCGGAACAATATATAACCCGGGGCGAGCTGGTTACCATTATAATCAATGCTTTAGGCAAAGGCGCGGAAGCCCAGCAGTTATTAAAGGGACAATCTTATTTCCTTGATACCGCCAATCATTGGGCCCGCGGCTATATTGAGCTGGCCCGTGAACTTAATATTGCCCATGGCGATGGTAGAAAATATTTCTACCCTAATATTCCTGTCAGCCGCGAGGAATCGGTCACTATGCTGGTAAGCAGCCTGGGAGTTGAGCTGGACGACTTGCCGGCGGCCGGTTTTGCCGACAGCCAGGCTATATCCTCCTGGGCGCAAAAATCTATTGATTACGCTGTAGCCAAGGTTTTGCTGCATGGTTATCCCGATAACAGCTTTCGGCCGGGACAGAATCTGACCCGGGCGGAGGTGGCCGTTTTACTGGAACAATTCCTGGCTTTACAGGGACAAGAATTCCATTTTTACGGAACTCTGCAAGAGATTGACCTGCCTTTGAAGAGAGCTGCGATTTTAATAAACGGCCGGGAGGAAGTATTTGAGCTATCAGCCCATTTCGTAGCTTATGCCGAAGGGCAGAGGCAGCCGCTTACTCAGTTGGACCTGCCGGTCAAGGGCTATTTCAGCCTTGATCCGGAAGGCAAATTAGCCTACCTTTTTTTGAGTAACCAGTACGTCCAGGGTGAGTTTAACCTGCACACTTTTTCTCTCCCCGACCAGGATAAAACTCCTCTGCCAGATAGTAATATGGTGCAGTTAACCGTTGACGGTGAGCTTGATGAAGCTAAAACCCGATCATCAGTTTTGGAACACCCCGAAATCAGCCTCCAAACTACCGGGGAGGCCATGCAGGCGACCTCATTTGCAGAAAAAACAGGAGCCACCGGGCGCGGTCAATTGGTGGCGGTTATTGACAGTGGGATTGACCCCGGACATCCTGATTTGCAGGGTACGGGCGAGGGTTATCGCAAGATCGTTGATTTTATTGATCTGACCAGTGAAGGCCTGGTGAATTTAACTGCCGCTAAGGCTCCCAACGGATATTTGCCGATCGGCGATAAACAAGTGGATGTCAGCGATATCAGGAATTTGGCTGATGTGTATAGATACGGCTATTTGGATCTCAGTATCTTACCGGCCGAGGCTGGCTTAGGCAATAAACGATTGCTTATGGTGGCGACGGCGGATAAGAACCGCGATACATTTGATACCCTGTATATAGATACTGACTTTGATGGGGAGGTAAATGACCAGATCTCGCTGGAGAAGTATACCAGAGCAGGCCAGGTGGCGGAGCTTAAGGGAGATGGAAATAGAACCTTCAACTTCCTGCTGGCCGAATTATCTCCGGAAGGGGAATATGCCCGGTTGGGCTTTGACCTGCTGGGACATGGTACGGAAGTGGCGGGTATAGTCGCAGCCCGGGGAAAGATTCAGGGCGTGGCTCCCGATGCCCAGCTTCTGCCCATTAAGGTGATGGACCGCAGCGGTACCGCCAGTTTGAAAAAAATCGAGAGCGCCCTGAGCCTGGCGGCGGATCGGGGAGCCAAAGTTGCCGTGGTAAGTATGGGGCAATATCAGGTCAAAAAACCGGAAATGGAATCTCTGACTAAAGCTTTGGCTAATATTGAGAAGGCCTCCGGCATGCTGATATGCATGGCGGCAGGCAATAATGGCCCGGGTTTGGGGACGGTGGCCGAAACGGCTTCGCTGGATAATATTATCAGTGTAGGCGCTTACGCCACTCCGGAAATGTGGAATACCGATTATGGCTGGTGGGTGGAAAAACCTACGCTGTGGTATTTCAGCTCCAGCGGTCCGGCTGCCGACGGGTCGGCGGCGCCGCTGCTGCTGGCCCCCGGGAATGCGGTGTCCACCTATCCTCTGTGGACCGGCCAGCCTTATCGCCTGGATGAAGGAAGCAGTATCGCTGCTCCCCATTTAGCCGGGGCGGCGGCGCTGTTGCTGGATGCCAGCGCCCACAAACTCTATATCCATGATGGCCGCTCCGTTGGCCGGGCTCTGCTGGCCGGGGCTGAACCCCTGCCTGATTTTCAAGTGGTGGAACAGGGCCTGGGGGCAGTGAATCTCCTGAAGGCCTGGGATGCGCTGCAGGATATGGAGGAAAAAGGCGGCAGTTTATCCGGCCGGCAGTATAGTCCGGGTCTGGGCCAAGGCCGCGGTTTTTACTCGCGGGGTTTGATGCCGGAAGCATTGACCTTAAATATAATTAATAATGGGGATGAGAACGAAGATTTATCCATAGGCGGACTGGCAGCCTGGGTAAAGCCGGGGCAGTATCTGCTGCAGGTACCCGCCCGGGGTGAGAGGTCGGTTGATATAAAATATGAGGAACTGCAGGAACCGGGTCTTTACAGCACTTTCCTGCTGGCTGATGAGTACGATACGCCGGAATGGGATGTGGCGGTGCTGCAAACGGTGATTATACCCTACGAGCTGGGTAAAGGCGGGGAAAAAGAGTTCGAGGTGAAAAACGAGCTCTCGGCCGGGCAGTTTAAGCGCTATTTTTTCAAGGTGCCGGAAAACATGACCAGCTTGAGTTTTAAACTCCTGTCGGGAGATAAAGGACGGGTGCGGATGCATGTTATATCTCCCCGGGGTAAGCAGGAAATAAGCCAGTACGCCGGGGTAGGTGATTCCCAGATAACCGCTTCGGTCAATATGCCTTACAGCCAGCCGCTGCCGGGCATATGGGAAGTAGTGGTCTACAGTTCGGCTACTCTGAGTGAATATGATTTAAAGACCTCCCAGTATACCCTGCAGGTTCTATCTGATTTAGGAGGCAAAGCCCCTGACCGGCCGGCAGACAACCAATATTTGATTACGGCGGTGCCGCCCGAGTTTAAGCCGGGGGAAAAATCCTTCATGACCCTCTACTTCTGGTATGCCGGCAGTAAATTGCCCGCCGAAGGGCTGGTAACCATCAATGACCGGCTCTATGAGATTAAAAAGGGCATGGTCCGGCTGGAAGTGGAGCCTCCCCAGCAGGGACGCCTGAACCTAAACATAGCCTGGTAAAAATGCCAGGGAACAGTCCTTGTGCTTACCCGTCACCGCAGTGAGTCCCCCTGAACGATTTTGACTTACCTGGTCTGATATATTACTATGGGCTAAAGATATTATATGGGGGATATGGGATGGAAAGATCGCTGCGGGAAAAGGCCCGGGATTTACTGAACGCCAATTATATATCCACCACTCTGAGTACGACGGATAAAGGGTATAATGTTAATATTGCTGTGATTTCCGTACTGGAGATGATTGATGACGAAACCATAATCTGCGCCCGTTTCGGAGCGGACCGGACTTATGCCAATCTGCAGGAGACCGGTAAGGGTGTGTTTATGGTGCTGCTGACTGATAATGAAAAGACCAAGGACGGCATAAGGGTATATGTGGAACTTAAGGAAGACCAGGCGGAAGGCGAGTATTATGAACGGATCAAAAAACGCCTGGAAGCTACTCCTTATGCAGCCTTCCCCTTAAAAAACTGCCTGGTATTTAAGATAACCGATATCCTGCCGATATCCATGTTAAAGAAAGAATAAGGCTGCTAAGAAGACCGTCCCCATGTCGACCTCATCCGTCATCCCAATCTGATCTCAATGGAGGTAATACTGTGCATTTGGGAAAAGTGATGGTAGTATTCGGAACCAGGCCGGAGGCGATTAAGATGGCTCCGGTCATTAAGGAATTAAAAAAGGTTAAGGACATCAATACCATAGTCTGTGTAACGGCCCAGCACCGGGAAATGCTGGATCAGGTACTGACCCTGTTTAAGATAAAACCGGATTATGATTTGGATCTGATGAAAGAGAAGCAGGATCTTTTCACTATAACCGCAGGGGTTCTGGGCGGGATGAAAACTATACTGGAAAAGGAACAGCCTGATCTGGTACTGGTTCACGGCGATACCACCACCACCTTTGCCGCCGCCCTGGCCGCTTTTTATCTGCGTATACCGGTAGGGCATGTGGAGGCCGGGCTGCGTACCCGCAATAAGTATTCGCCGTTCCCGGAAGAGATCAATCGCACTTTGACCGGGAGGCTGGCGGAGCTGCACTTTGCTCCTACCGATACCTCGCGGGAGAATCTGCTGGCTGAATCCACCGCCCAGTTTAAAATCTGGGTGACAGGTAATACTGTCATTGACGCTTTGCTGGATACGGTGCGCGACGATTACAGCTTCGCACCGGAACTGGCAGAAATTGATCTGCATAAGCGTATTCTTTTGGTTACTACCCACCGGCGGGAAAACTGGGGCGAACCTATGCGGCAAATCTACCAGGCATTAATTGACCTGGTTGATGAATTCCCGGACGTGGAAGTGGTATTTCCGGTGCATAAAAATCCGGTGGTCAGGGATATAGCGCTGGAGATGCTGGGTCAAAAGGAACGCTTTCACCTCATAGAACCGCTGGACTATGAGCCCTTTGCCAATCTGATGAATCGCTGCTATCTGGTGCTGACCGATTCCGGCGGCTTGCAGGAAGAGGCTCCGTCGCTGGGTAAACCGGTGCTGGTTTTAAGGGATACTACGGAACGGCCGGAAGCGGTGCAGGCAGGCACGGTAAAACTGACCGGAACCAACCGGCAGCGTATTTACCAGGCGGCTTATACCCTCCTCAGTGATCCGGCCGCATATGAAAAAATGGCCCGGGCCATAAATCCTTATGGAGATGGCAAGGCCGCCCGCAGGATAGCGAAAGTGGCGACTGATTTTCTGTATGTGCGGGTAGGCGCCAGCTGAATTGATGGCAAATAGAGGGAGCAAACCGGGGGACGTTCTTGGCTAGCAAATGCTGGAAAAGTGCTGCTGCGATAAGGACGTCCTCATGTTGGGAAGGACGTCCCTGTATTTGCCCGCTATTAGTCTGTAGCATGCTTTGACAAGTATTAACAGGATAACTTATTATGATGGTGATGGTAACAAGGGCAAAACCTTAGTACAGTTCTTTAAGGAGGATATTGATGGCGCCCATAAAGTTTGGAACTGATGGTTGGCGGGCAATTATTGCCAAGGATTTTACTTTTGCCAATTGCCGAGCGGTGACACAGGGAATCGCCAGTTATATAAACTGCAATAATCTAGGGAAAAAGGGCATTGTCATAGGTTGCGACAACCGTTTTATGGCGGAGCAATTTGCGCAGGAGTGCGCCCGGGTGATGGCAGGAAACGGAATCAAGGTGATTCTGCTCAAGAAGGCTGGTCCGACTCCGGTTACGGCTTTCACCGTTTGGGAAAAAGAAACCAGCGGGGCCATAATGATAACGGCCAGTCATAATCCTTATTATTATTCGGGAATCAAATTTATACCGGAATATGCCGGCCCGGCTCTGCCTGATATCACGGATGTTATTGAAAAGGAAGTCAACCGGGTTTTAAGCGAGGGTAAAGTCTATGAGCTGGATCTGGCGGAAGCGGTTAAACTGGGTTTATATGAAGAATGTGAAATAGAACGCGAATATCGCAGCCACCTGCTGAAGTTGATAAAGGGTGAATACTTCGGGCAAAAGCCTTTAAAAGTGGTGGTAAATCCCATGTTCGGCGCCGGGATCGGCTATCTTGATCAAATTCTTGCCGAGCTGGGATGTGAGGTAAGGGCCATTAATAATTACCGGGATGCTTTTTTCGGCGGTAATCTGCCTGAGCCTACCGCGGGCAATCTTGGTGATTTGCGCCGGGCGGTCCTGGCTTACGAGGCTGATCTGGGCTTAGCCCTGGATGGTGATGCGGATCGTTTCGGCATAATTGACCGGAATGGAGAATTTATTAATGCCAACCGCTTTATGAGTCTTTTACTGGATCACCTGATAAAGACCCGCAGCTTCCGCGGACCGGTATGCAGAAGCCTGGCCACCACTCATATGCTGGACCGGATTGCCAGGAAAAATGGCCTGAGTGTTATAGAAACCCCGGTAGGATTTAAGTATATCGGTGAGGCTTTGCGGGATAAGGCCTGTATGCTGGGCGGGGAGGAAAGCGGCGGGCTCAGTATCTTTGGGCATATTCCTGAAAAGGACGGTATTTTGGCCTGCCTGCTGGCAGCGGAAATGGTGGCTTATAACGGCAAGAGCCTGGAGGAATCAAGCGGGGACCTGACGAACGAATATGGCACGGTACAGAGCCGCCGTACCGATATAGAAGTCAGCAATGAAGATAAGAATTTGATATTGGAAAAGATAGCTGATTATTCTCCCAAAACGGTGGCCGGACTTAAGGTTGATTCCCTGAGCCGGGTGGAAGGCAGCAAGATAGTGCTGGAAGACGGCAGCTGGGTGCTGGTTCGCCCCTCAGGCACCGAACCGCTTTTTCGGGTCTATGTGGAAGCCGGCGATAAGAGTATGATGGAGGCTATTCAGGAAGAGGTCGGCCGCAGCCTGGGGCTGACGGACTGATTGGGGAAGGGACTTTGGTATGGGTAAAGATGACAACTGCCTGAACGGGGAAGAACAGCCGGAGCAGCTTACCCAACTGGATAAGATTTTAGCGCAAGTGATGGAGACCCTGGAGCATGGCCGCGACGATATTTTTGATATTGCCGAGGAATGCAATGACATTTATATCTCTCTGCAATTAGACCTGGAGGAAGTTGAGATGCAGACCCGACAGGTTATCCTGGAAGTGGATAAATTTGAAAAAATGGAACGCTATGCCCGATTGCGGCTTATGGATGTAAGCCGCGATTTCCTTTCTTATTCCCAGGAACATATACAGGAGGCCTATGAAAAAGCCCGGGAACTGCAGGTGAAGTTGATTGACCTTCGGCAAAATGAGGTTTATTTGCGCCGTCGCCGGGATGAATTAAATCGTCAGATTAAAAAGTTTAAAGAAATAGGACTGAAGGCCAATAATTTTTTACAAAATACCGGTCTGGCACTAAAGATTTTGCGTGGAAATGTCGAAAAAATATATGATACCATTGAAGAATCATACCGGCAGCAGCAGATGGTTACTTGGATAATTGAATCCCAGGAAGCCGAACGCAGGAAAATAGCCCGGGACCTGCATGACGGTCCCGCCCAAAGTATGGCCGGGATGTTGATCCGGCTGGATCTGATGCAAAGGTTATGGGACCAGGATGTCAGGAGTATTTATAGCGAAATTGATAATGTCAAAGATATGGGAAAGGAAACTTTGGCCGATATACGGCGCATTATGTTTGACCTGAAGCCTTCTTTGCTGCATCAAAATAGTTTTAGTACGACCCTGACGGATTATTTTAATGATTATGAAGCCAAGTATAATTTTACCATTGAGTTCTTGCAAATAGGACAGGAAAGGCAATACGAGCTGTCTCTGGAGATTGCGTTATTCCGGCTGGTGCAGGAAGCTATAACCAATATCCGCAAACATGCGGGGGTTAAGCGGGCTATGGTTAAACTTGAGGATAATGGCAAGGTACTTACTCTGGTAATCAGAGATGAAGGAAGGGGTTTTGATCTGGATGCCAGCAGAAATAAAGAGAGCTATGGAATTCTGGGTATGAAGGAGCGGGTCAGCCTGTTTAGAGGAAAGCTTGATATCATTTCAACACCGGGATCAGGTACCCAGGTAATTATAACAGTGCCGTTGGAAGGGGAGGCCGAAGTTGGATAAAATAAGGGTCTTAATAGCTGACGACCATGTACTGGTTAGAGAAGGTTTAAGAAAACTACTGGAACTGAACGAGAATATAGAGATAGTTACCGAAGTTGGCGACGGACAGGGCGCCATCAATATCGCCCGCAAGGAAAAGCCGGACGTTATTCTGATGGATGTCAATATGCCCGGTACCGATGGTATTGTGGCTACCCGGGTAATTAAAAAGGAGCTCCCGTCCATCCATGTGATTGCCCTGACTATTTACGAGGACGAGGAAGTAGTGGAGATGGTCAGAGCCGGGGTTTCCGCCTATGTGCTGAAGGATGTGGCCGGCAGCGAGCTGATCGACACCATAAACCGGGTGATGCAGGGCGAAGTAGTTATCCATCCCCGGGTGGCCAATCGCCTGGTACGGGAATTGGCCCGCAACGACAAGAAGAAGAACGATATACGCCTGACTAAGAGAGAGAAGGATGTGCTGACCTTGCTGGTCAAGGGTCATACTAATAAAGAGATGGCAGAAGCTATGTTTATCAGTGAAAAAACCGTTAAAAACCACCTGACCAATATTTTCCGCAAACTGGGAGTAAAAGACCGCACCCAGGCGGCAGTCTATTGTTTGAAGAACAATATTGTCAGTGATGAGGCTTAGATAAGATATATTATAACCAGTTTTCCTGACCACAACCTTAAAACAGTACTCAAGTAGCCTCCAGCCTGCATATTATACATTAAGCGGCTAAGAGGAGGTTTTTTTGTGGTCATTTTGCTTAAAGTTCTGAGTTTCGCCATATGGATGGCGATCATGCTGGTTATGATAGCAGCCAGCAGATATGGGAATACCTCCGATTATACCGATGTTAATATTTACCTGAGGGATGAAGATGATATTGAGATCACCATAAGGAAGATACTGAGGCATCTTCAAACCCGGGACAGGTTGATCATCCATGCTGTCGCTCCCCATAATGAACAGCTGCATCGGGTTTTTATGAAAAGTCTGGTCAGAAAAAATCCTTCCATAATATATTACAATTTGGGACGTAATTTTATTTAGACCATTCGGGCAATTGTATTGGTTATTCTGCTGCAAGAAACAGGCGGTTCAGCCAAAATTTATATAAATCTTAACAACTTATGTTATACTGTCATTAAATTAGTCGTATGGATGATGATGCCAAAGCGTTCATACGATTATTTTTATTTACTTGCCCATTGACAGGGCCACAATGGAAGCGAGTATATTTTAAGCCGAGGTGTTCATATGCAGAACTTAATAATGGATATTATTTTTCCTCAACAGGCCTGCTGCATTTGCCGGAAGGCAGGCCGATACAGCACCAGATGCCCCTGGTGCGGGGAATGTGAAAATAATCTGCAGCTGATGCGGGAAAGTCTGCCGATTTGTGATAAGTGTGGTAAATACCTGGAAGCAGGAACGGGGTTATGCGCAGAGTGCCGCAGCACCCCGCCGCTATTTGACATCGCCAGGGCGGTAGGACCTTATGATGAACCTTACCGTATCGCGATCAAGGTGCTTAAATTTATGTGCCGGCGCCATCTGGCGGTAAGGATGGGACATATGATGGCTCAGGTGATAAGAGAGGAACCGCGCTTCTGGCCTATTGATCTGATTGTTCCGGTGCCTGCTTCCTATGCCCACCTGAAACAGAGGGGATTTAACCAGACTGAAGAGCTGGGACGCCAGATCGGCAAGGAGCTTCGGCTTAAAATGAATGCCGGCGTTTTAAAAAGGGTAAAAGAAACCCCGGCCCAAAGGGAATTGAGCAAAGAAGAGCGGGAAAAAAATCTACTTTGTGCCTTTGTGGTACAGGATAGTGGTAAAATATATAGAAAGAATATATTATTGGTAGATGATGTGTATACTACCGGTTCTACCAGCAAAGAGTGCACCCGCACGCTGCTGGAAGCCGAAGCTGCCCGGGTCTGCGTAATCACCTGGGCTACCGGCATTGGTTTCTAGTTATTTCTAAGCAGGGAGGTTGATAACATGGCACCTGATCTCAGAAATTGCCCCATCTGCGGAAGAGTTTTTGCCTATCAGGGGAGGGACATTTGCAATAAATGTCTGGAAAAAGAAGATGATGATTACGCGGTTGTCCGTCGTTATGTTCGTGAACATCCCGGTGCCAGTGTGTCCGAAGTGGCCGAAGCAACAGAGATAGATGAAGATAAGATTCTCCAGTTTCTTCGTGACGGCAGATTGATTTCCCGAGGTCTGTCCTATACCACCATGTGTGAGCGCTGCGGCAAAACTATTCCCAGCGGAAGATTCTGTGAGACCTGTTTAAAAAAATTGGGGGCGGAAATCAAGGGCCTCATCCCTCCTGTCCGTCAGGTGCAGGCACCCGAACCGGAAGTAAAACCCCGGGGCAAAGGGAAAGAGAGGATGCACATTAAAGGAGAGGGAGAGGATTTGTAAAATGCTGTATTCTGAAACAGTCATAATTAGGCAGGGGAGTAGTTCGACGGACCGGTCAACAGCAAGCAAACTATAGCGAATACATAAGTAAGATGAAGATAAACCAAGTATTTAAAATATAATTAACTGTAAGGGGCATTAAGCCCCTTCGTTTTTTCTGCGACAATACTTCATAGAACGAGGACTAGTAAGGTGGGGAGACTAATGATTATTTCCGGGACTCAGGTACAGAATCTGCTGAAAATCTACGGCAATGAGGGTGCCAATAAAGTGGATAAAAAGCAGTTCGGTAAAATAGCCGGGAAAAATGATGAACTGGCCATTTCCAATGAAAGCCGCATCAAACAGCGGGCTATGCAGGCTGTAAAACAGGCTGAAGATATTCGCCTGGACAAAGTGAACCAATTGCAGGAAGAGATATCAAGCGGAACCTATGCGGTAACCGATGATGAAGTGGCGGAAAAGATGATTGCCAGAGCTATCGTTGACCAGTTGATATAGAAGGCGGTGATGTTGATGGAATCCCTGCTATTGGATTTTGCCCGCACGGTTGACGCCATGAACCAGGTGCTGGATCAACTGGCTGAAGTGGGGCAGGAGAAGCAGCAACTGATAATTATGGGCCAAGTTAAGGAACTGGATAGTATGATTCATAAAGAGGGCATCATTGTATCCAATCTGGAAAAAATCGAAGGTGCCCGCTTTAAATTACAGGAGCAAATCGGCCGGGGCTGGGGAATAAGTGCCGATGAATTATCCGCCCGGGAAATTTTGCAGAAGGGCAAGGAAAGCTATCCTTCCTGTTACCCTGAACTGGAAAAGGCTATTACCCGCCTGGAATATAATCTAAGCCGTCTCCGGGCGATCAATGTCCATAATAATGAACTGATTGAACAATCCCTTGATTATATAAAAGTCATTGAAGCCGTACTGGGCGACGATGTGGCCGGAACTTACTCAAACGAAGGCATCCAGGCCGGCGAAGCCAACTATGCCATAAAGAACCTGCTGGACAAGAAAATCTAATTTCTTAGACGCGGAAGGACGCGGAAATAATATGGAAAACGCAGAAAAATCTTTTTTATATAATGATTTAAGCGAGAAAATTATTGGCTGTGCCCATAAGGTCTATTATTCATTGGGAACCGGATTCCTGGAAAAAGTCTACGAAAACGCTTTAGTAAAGGAATTGGGTGATAACGAATTAAATGTATTACAGCAGTACCCGATTAAGGTTTATTACAAAGGAACAATAGTAGGCGAATATATTGCTGATATTTTTGTGGAAAAGAAGATAATCGTAGAAGTCAAATCTGTTATTGAATTATCTAAAATTCATGAAACCCAATTAGTTAATTATCTGAAAGCTACTGGGTTAAAAGTAGGGTTATTAATAAATTTTGGTTCTGATATTGCGGTGAGACGTAAAGTGCTTTATTCCGAGGAAGAAAAGTTGTTATATAAATAAAATTCCCTAAAAGTTCCGCGGGTTCCGCGTCAGAAAACCCATAATTCAAAATTAATTAAAGGGGTAATAAGATGTCAAATTTCTTTAGCCTTGAAATCGGCAAGCGTGCTATTCTCATGCATCAAATGGCATTGAGCGTTACCGGCCATAATATGGCTAATGCCAATACACCCGGCTACACCCGGCAGGTGCCGAATATTGTCACCACCAGCCCCTGGCATGCGCCGTCCGTGATCCAATCGGGCAAAGCCGGGCAACTGGGTACAGGGGTGGATATTACCGCTATCAATAGGGTACGGGATGTTTTCGTGGACGCCCAAATCAGGAATGAAGCCAAAACAGCCGGTTATTGGACGGAAATGCAGTCGACCATGTCTAAGCTTGAAGTTATATTGAATGAACCTTCCGAAGACGGCTTAAGATCAGTTATGGATGCGTTCTGGGAATCCTGGCAGGACCTATCAATAAACGCTGAAAGCTCGGCGTTGCGTTCGGTGGTGGCCCAAAGAGGTATGGCCCTGGCCGACACTTTTAATCACACCTACCGCCAGCTGGTAGAACTGCGGCAGGACGTCAATGCCTCGGTAGCCATAAAGGTAAAAGAAATAAATGACATAGCTGTCAATCTGGCCGACCTCAACCAGCAGATACTTGCCATCAGCGTATCCGGAAAGCAGCCTAACGACCTGTTGGACCAGAGGGATCTGCTCCTGGATGAGCTCAGCCAGATGGCCGATGTAAAGATATATAATGATCAAAATAATATGGTGGCAGTGCAGCTGGGCGATCGTATCCTGGTGGAGGAAAACCATTATAATACTCTGAGTACGGTCAAAGATGATGAAGGCATGCATATGGTGGTATGGAGCGATACCGGAATCAGAGCCAAGATTGCCGGCGGTGAGCTGCGGGGATTGCTGGACGCCCGGGGCCGGACCAACAATCCTCAGGAAGCCGATCCTTCCGAATATCGTGAAGTTATTCCCAATATGATCGACGATTTAAATGCCTTAGCCAAAACCCTGGTAGTTAAGATCAATGAAATCCACCGGGGCGGATTCAGTCTGAACAACAAGACGGCGGTACCGGACGGCAGCGACTTTTTCGTTATGCCCGACCAGGACCCGCTGACTTTAGAAAACTGGGCTGAATTTATGAGCGTAAATATGGATATTCAAAATGACGTAAAAAATATTGCCGCCGCTAGCTATCGAACCTGGGATAAAAATAGTGACGGTGAGTATGAAAAGACTAATTTTGGCGATGGCTCCAATGCCTTAAAGATTGCGAAGCTGAAGCATAACCTGAATGGTTACAATTATGCGGTACGTACCGAGGGGCTGGATATTGTCTTTGATGAAAGCAATCCTGCGTATCATCAGCCTTTTACCCTGCGGATAGGCGCGGGCGGACTGCCGGTGGATATTACTTTGGAGCCGCCTGCCAACTATAAGGACATGCAAGCCCTGGTGGATGATTTGCAGGCTAAATTGGATAAAGCGGGATTAGCGGTCACGGTGCGCTGCGAAGGCAAAAACGGTACCGGCAATGAGCTGGTCTTTTGCTCGGACAGCTCCCGCTCCCTGGAGGTAATTTTCCCGGACACCGGTATCAGTGACGTGAGGTCGGAGGGACTCCAGCAGGGAGAGTACGCGGTTAACACCGAGGTGGGAACTTCCGGAGTCGATAACGGCATGGTACGGCTATTGCAGCAGTACCTGCAGGGCAGTGCGGGCAACATATTCAATGGCGCTTCGGTAAATGTGGATCCCAACTGTCAGGTCAACGCGTCGATAATGCTGGAGGTCGCCAGTGTCAACACTATTACCCGTCAGGTTACTTATAATTATTATTCCCACGAATATGACCGGGACGGCAATTATACAGCGGTGCTGCCGGGAAGCTTTACCCTCACCTATGGAGGAAATGAAACCAGCTTCACCATAGGTTCGGTAACCTTCAGCACCGACAACCTGGATCTGGCCAAGCTGAGCAAGGGTGAGCTTACGGTAGGCGATAAAGCGGTGTTCAACGTAACCGCTGCCAACAACGGCATACCTTATCAGGAACTGGATATTTCCTACAACTATAACTATAACGAGCCCGGGGATTGCAGTCACCGTTTTGTGTTCAACGGCAATGCGCTGGACGGGACCGATATTGATCTCAAATTTTATACTTTAAATACCAATTCCCTGAGTAAGAACTATGGCGACAGCTATAACGGCACTATAGGCCTGAGTACTTCGGGTGCCCTGGGGTCCAGGGAGCCGGCGGCTTTTCTTTCCTCGTATTATCCTTATGCCGGTCAAACCGAGGATATTGAGACTTTTATGGTGCAGCACGTCACCACCGATGATTTCTGGCGCTCGGTGGCGGCCGATACCGGCGTATTAAGCCAGGAAGCCGAGCGCATGATCAACAATCAGGAACTGCTCTTAAGTGAATTGGAGAATAAAAAAGAATCGGTATCCGGGGTTTCGATGGATGAAGAAATTACCAACATGCTGAAGTTCCAACATGCTTATAACGCCGCCGCCCGCTATATAACCACTATTGATGAAGCTATTGATGTAATTGTCAACCGCATGGGCGTAGTGGGTAGGTAGTTAATTTAAAATGAGTATTCCGGAGGGATAGCAATGCGTATAACCAACAAGATGCTCACTAATGAATTGAGAAGAAATCTTAATATCAATATGAACCGGTTGGATGAATTCGAGCGCCAACTATACACGGGAAAAAAAATAAACCGCCCTTCGGATAACCCGGCCGGGCTGGTAAAGTCCCTGCGTTTACGCACTAACTTAAACGAAGGCGAGCAATATCTGACCAATATCAACGAAGGGGTAAGCTTCCTGGCAACTACCGACGCCGCCCTGGCCAGTGTGAATGAGATCATGCAGAAAGCCAGGGAACTGGTGGTAAAGGCCGCTACCGGAACCAATGATCCTGATGCCCATAGCGCCGTGGCCAAGGAGCTGAAGGAGTTAAACGAGCAGATTAAGATTATCGCCAACAGTACTTATGGCAGTAAGTATATCTTTGCCGGCACCAATGTAACCGAATCTCCCTTCTACGACGGTCTCTGGCGGGGAAACCAGGATATCCTGGAGGTAGAAGTGGGCATAGGCGTTACAACCGCTATTAATATACCCCAGATGGTAGAATTCTTCATGGGGCGGATGGAATTTAACAAAGCTATGGATGCTGCCTCAGGCATCAGCAAGCTTACCGGTTATAACCTGAGAGAAGGACAGTACAAGCTGAGTACTGAAATAGGCGCTTTTGGCAACTCCACCGCTATTGAATCTCAGAGCTATCTGCAGGCAGTGGCTAAGAACAAAAGTTTTTTCTATGAAAATGCCCAAACGGCTGCCACCTTAGGGGCCGGGACCGGTGTAGGCCTTACTGATGCCAGCTATAGCGGGTCACTGGCCATTGAGGTAAAAAAGGTCGACAGTGCGCCTCACTTCTTTATCCAGTCCGGCAGCGACGCCAACGGCCTGACCTTTACGGTGGACCAGCCCCTGTATCGCAAAGATGCCAGCGGCAATCTGATACCGTTGAACGACGGCGACGACCTGACCGGAAACTTCAGTTATACTGGAGGAGCCATAACTTCCGCCACTTATAACAGCAGTGCGGGCGGGGGAATAACTGTTACTATAGATACCAGCGGCTCCCCGGCGGCGGCCGGAGATACCCTGGAACTGGATAATGGCCTGGGCAAACTCTACGACGCCCAAGGTAATGAATATATACCTGCGCCGGCGACCTTTAACGGAACTGAATGGGAATACCACGGCGTATCTACGGTAACGGCGGATATCAAGGGGCATGTATATACCCTGGACGGGCAGCATAAGGAAATCAGCCTGAACGATGTGGAGCTTAATATGGAGGCCGGGGCCGGTGAGGCGATTTTCACCATCAGTGCTGCCGATATAGGTCTTAGCGACGACCTGGTGATATGGAACAACAGCGGCAATGCCCTGGGAGGGATAGATGCCCGTAACCCGCAGCTGGTAGCCGGGGATAAGACGGTAATATCTTTTTCAGCTGCTGCCGCAGGTCCCAATGCGCAAAAGGTAAGCACCGAATACGGCTTTAATAACCTGGATGGCGAGCAGATCGGCCATGGTTCGCACAGCTTCACCTTTAACTCGGGTTTCCTGGATAATAAGATAACCGATCTGCATTTCTTTACCATGGATCAGGAAACCGGTCTGATCCAGGACGGAAGCCTCAGCCTGCAGACCAATACCCTGGGCACTGCTCCGGAAGCGGCGGAATTTGAATATCAGGCCGGCATACTGGGCTATATGGACGATCTGATCAATAAAGTGCAGGCGGGGATACTCCCACAGGTAGGAAACCAGTTAGCCGGAGCCGATACCAGGATACAGGAACTTCTGTACCACCGTTCTACCGTGGGAGCCCGCATCAACCGCCTGGAGCTGCAGGAGAGCCGGCTGACATCGACCCAGGAGTCTCTGACCGATTTGTTATCCCAGACTGAGGATGCGAATATGGCAGAAGTTATTATGGAGCTGAAAATGCAGGAAAACGTATATCGGGCCGCCCTGGCTACCGGAGCTCGAATAATAATGCCCACCCTGCTGGACTTCCTGAGCTAGTCTACGATTCCCCAATAAATAACGGGGGTGAAACCGCTGATGGTACATTTACAGATTCACCAGCAGTACGCTTATATAGGGCTGAACATCAAAGAGCCGGCTCTGCGTATGCACACTGTGCATCCCCGGGTGGAGATAAAGACCGAGCCGGCACAGCTGGCTATGGAATCGCCCGGGCCGGATCTGCATATTGACCAGAGCAAGTGCTTTGCCGATGCCGGTCTGAGATCGCCCGAGGTCCTGAAGGATTACTTGATTTCCCTGGCTTTATCCGCCTTCAGTGAAGGAGTGGACGAGATCGTTTACGAAGGCAATGCCCTGGCGCAGATCACAGGAACCTCGGTAGCAGACCTTGCCGCGGCCTGTTTGGATACTGATCATGTTTTTGACGTTAAGGCTATACCCCAGCAACGACCGGATATTCGTTTCGACATTCATCCGGTGAAAATAGATTACCGGCCGGCCGATGTAAACGCCAGTCTTCGGCGAGGACGGGTGGAGTCCCATCTGGAACGGGGCCGGGTGGAAGGCTATATAAGACAGAAAAACTATGCCCGCATCAGATATGTTGGTGAGAATTATAACACGGTGGCCTGAAAAATATGGTTCGCCTGCACAAGGCATGAATAAGCCGCAGCTGAAATATCCGACGCGGAACCCGCGGAATATTAGGGAAATACGCAGATTTTATTAAGTTCTCTCCGCGTTCTTCCTTCCAAATTCCCTGAATTCCGCGTCAAAAAAAGCAGAACCGTTGGATTGTTTTCATTCTTGGTTGCCTGCCTGTGCCCTATGGGTATGGCCCAGCAGTCATGATAGGTTAATTCAAAATTAACACGTGATATGACCGGCGGAAGGGAGATTAAAATGAAGATTCAGACAGCTTTACTGGGAGAGCTGGAAATCGACGAAAATGGTATCCTTGATTTTATTGAGGGCATCCCGGCCTTTGAAGAAGAAAAGCAGTTTGTGCTGCTGCCCATGGAGGAAAAGGGGCCGTTTTATTACCTGCAATCGGTCCGCAGCCGGGATTTATGTCTCCTGCTGGCGGAACCCTTTGTATTTTTCCCCGATTATGAAATCGAAATAGCTGATGACGAACTGAAAAAATTGGAAATCGCAAGCCATAATGCCATGCTGGTATATGTGGTCCTTACCGTACCGGATGATTTTAAATCAACTACCGCTAATCTTCTGGCGCCGATTATCATCAACCCGGAAAATAGAAAAGCCATGCAGTATATTGCGGTCAGCAGCAAATACACTACCCGTCACCGTATTTTCCGGCAGGAGCAGCCGGCCCCGATGGCCAGCGCCGCCGAGGGTCGTTAGCTATGCTGGTATTGAGCAGGAAAAAAGGCGAAACCATAATAATCGGCGACAACATTGAGATAAGTGTGATTGATATACAGGGTGATACGGTAAGGATAGGGATCAATGCCCCGCGGGATATAAGCATATACCGCCAGGAGATTTACCAGGAAATACAGGCGGAGAACCGCAAGGCCCTGGAGAATCTGGAAAAAATGAAAGACCAGCTGCCGATGCTTAAGGATTATAATAAAAAAACCGAGTAGGGAGGAAAATTTTCATGAGTATACGCATAGGCGGATTAATAAGCGGAATGGACACCGAAAGCATAATTAAGGATATGCTCAAAGCTGAAGTAAGCAAGATCGACCGCCAGAAGCAGCAGAAACAGATTCTGGAATGGCGGCGGGACAGCTACCGGGAGACCAATCTTAAACTGCTGTCCTTCCGTAATGCTATAGCTGATCTGAAGCTGCCCTCCACTTTTACCGGCAAAAAAGTGGAAAGCAGTAACAATTCCGTGCTCACTGCTACTGCCACCTCTGACGCTCTGAGCGGTACCCATGTTATCAAGGTCAACAGCCTGATGTCCGGGGTTACCCGCATCAGTACCTCTGAGATTGCCGAGTATAAGGATACCCTGGGGGAACAGTTCGGGCTGACGGGTACCATAAGCTTTACTCTGAAAGGCAAGGACGGAGTCTCCAATACATATAGCTTTGACACGGCGGCCAAAAGCATAAACGATGTGGTCGACGCTATCAATGCCAATGCCTCAACCAGCGGCATCAGCGCCGGATATTCCTCTGACGGCAACCGCTTCGTGCTGGCTACGGTGGATAA